>Ga0316191_10000954_pt1 | contig 19776 bp, 13 predicted proteins | sample Eddworburr2cm_MG_FD_204928 | JGI IMG/M metagenome (GOLD analysis project Ga0316191, IMG submission 204928) | Coastal sediment microbial communities from Maine, United States - Eddy worm burrow 2 cm | ecosystem: Environmental > Aquatic > Marine > Coastal > Sediment | place: USA: Maine... | reverse complement strand
CGCTTCTTTCAGCTGCGCTGAAAACCGCACTGCCTGCGTTGGCTGCGCTGCCAGGCATCAAATGGAAAACCCCCGGTTCGCAAGAACCGGGGGTTTTTTATTTGACCCATTTGCTCAGTGGCCTGCTCAAGCCGTGAGCGGGGTCACTCCCGTGTCAAGAATTGCACGCTGAAAAGGCTGTCGGCATCGGTCCAGACCCGGGCTACTTCGAATCCGGCGTCTGCAGCCAGGGCAGCTAATTCCCCGAGTTCATACTTGTGCGAGTATTCGGTGAGGATCGCCTCACCCCTGGCAAAGCAGATGGGCTCCCCCGCCACCTTGACCACCTGCTCGGTGCGGCTCACCAGGCGCATCTCGATCCGTCCCGCTTCGGCGTTCCAATTGGCCCTGTGATCAAAGCAGTTCAGGTCGAACTCCGCGTTAAGTTCCCGGTTCATGCGCGCCAGCAGGTTCAGGTTGAATTCGGCGGTCACACCGGCGGCGTCGTTGTAGGCGTGCTCCAGGATTCGCCGCTCTTTGCGCAGGTCTACGCCGATCAACAGGGCACCGCCATCGCCGGCCTCGGTATACATTACTTGCAGGAGGTCACGCGCCTGCCGGTGGGTGAAATTACCGATCGTCGAGCCGGGAAAGTAGATGAGGTTTCGTCGCGGTATACGGTCGGGGTCGGGCAACTGGAACGGGCGCGTGAAGTCCGCGCAAACCGGCAGGACCTCGAGCATCGGGAACGCCTCCGCGATGGTCTCGGCAGCATCCAGCAGGTGGTCCCTTGCCAATTCTACCGGCACGTAGGCAATCGGGTCATTCAGCGCGGCGAGCAGCCGTCGCGTCTTCAGGCCCGATCCGGCGCCGAACTCGATGACACTGACTTCCGGACCCGCGCAAGAGGCCATTTCGCCCAGGTGCTGGTCCATGATGGCCAATTCCGTGCGCGTCAGGTAATACTCGGGTAAGGCAGTGATCGCATCGAACAGGACGGAACCCCGCACATCGTAGAAGTACTTGGGGGAAAGACTCTTTGGGTCCGCCCGCAGACCGGCAAGTGCGTCCTCCCGAAAATTAGCCTTGGGGGGATGGAGATCCAGTAGACGAATGCGGTTCGTGAGGGGTTCGTCCAAAGTCAGGGCACGCTTCTCGCCAGGCGCAGTCCGCTGAACTGCCAGCGTTGATGGGGATAGAAGAAATTCCGGTAGCTTGCCCGCAGGTGATCGCCTGGCGATACACAGGAGCCTCCGCGCAGTACCATTTGGCTGCACATGAACTTGCCGTTGTATTCGCCCAACGAGCCGGCCAGCGGCTTGAAACCGGGATAAGGTGCATATGCGCTGGCCGTCCACTCCCAGGTGTCGCCGAAGCATTGCTGCAAGCCTGGCGTATCGCCACCTCGGGGATGAAACCATCCGGATTCGGCGAAATTGCCCTCGGCAGGCTGCTGCCGTGCGGCAATTTCCCACTCTGCCTCGGTCGGCAACCGCGCACCGGCCCAGCGCGCGTAGGCGTCCGCTTCGTAGTAGCTCAAGTGGCATACCGGGGCGTCGCGGTCGATCGCTTTGATCCCTCCGAGGGTGAACAGGTGCTGGTCGTCTTCCTGCCAGTAGAGCGGACGGCGCCAATCGCCGGACTGCACGGCGGACCAGCCATCCGACAGCCATAAATCGGCAGTGGCGTAGCCCCCGTCTTCGATGAATTCCTGGTATTCACCGTGGCTCACCGGCCGGTTGGCGAGTTCGAATTCCTCCAGCCAAACCCGGTGCCGTGGGGTCTCGTTGTCGAACACGAAACCGTCACCCGCTTCGGCGCCAATCTCCTGCAGACCACCAGGGAAACCGATCCAATGGAGTCCGGTTTGCGTATCGCTCGCTTGCGCCGCTGCCTCGTCGTAGGCCGGAAACATCGGGTTTTGCGCCAGCATGTGCTTGATGTCGGTCAGCAATAGCTCCTGGTGCTGCTGTTCGTGGTGCAGTCCGAGCGTCACCAGGAAGCGCGTCGCGTCATCGGCGGCTTCGCAAAGCGGAACCATCGCGTGGTCCACGTGATTCCGGTAGTCCATGACTTCGGCTACCGTCGGGCGCGATATCAGGCCTCGCTGTGGACGCAGATGCATCTGCCCCACCGTGTAGTAGTAACTGTTGAACAGGTGGTCGTAAGCTTCGTTGAAGATTCGGTACCCCGGGCTGTTTGGTTGCAGAACAAAGCGCTCGAAAAACCAGGTGACGTGGGCGAGGTGCCACTTGGCCGGGCTCGCGTCAGGCATGCTCTGCACGGTCATGTCCTCCGGTGCCAGCGGTCTGCACAAATCCAGTGAACGCCTGCGAATGCGGCGATAGCGTGCCGCCAGGGCCTCACCAGCCTCGGCGATGCTGGGCAAAGGCATACTCATGTGGAAACCTGCGTGTAAGTGAGCGCACAGTATAAACTATCGATTGCACGCGCCCGGTTCGCAGGAAAATGACCTTCTACGGCTGGAATCGCCCACGCAGACCGGCATAAACAGCCCGGTCACGAGTCGAGTAGCCCAGCAGGTTCTCGTAATGCTCGTCGGTGAGGTTGGTGATGCGGGCGGTGATTTCGAGTGCGTCCGTCAGCTTCCAGGCGCCGGCCAGATCCACCAGGGTGTAGCTGCCCAATTCCACGTACTCGCTGACGAATGTAATCGGGTTGAAAAACACGTCCAGTTGCTTGCCGGTGTAGCTGATATTCAGGTTTAAATTGGCGCGGTCCCGGGCAAAATGGTATTGCGCGTTCAGGCTTGCCATGTGTCGCGGGCGGCGCAGTTCGTCGAGGTTCATGCCATCGGGACCAGTTTCCGAGGCGTCGGTGTAGGTGTAATTGGCCGCCATGTCGAGGCCATCCAGCACTTGCCAGTCGAATACGACCTCGACACCCTGCCGCCGGCTGTCAGTGTCCTTGTTAACCGCCGTGAACAGATACGAATCGGGATCGAATACGAAGCCGTCGATCTCGTCCTCCAGCGTTTGGTCGAAATACACCGCGCTCAGCATGATGTCTCTATCCGCCCACTGACTGTCGAAACCGAGTTCCCAGCCCCTGGACTTTTCGGGTTTCAGCTTGGGATTTCCGATGAACTGGTCAGCAAAGAACCCGAAGCGCTCGGTAAAGGTGGGCGCCTTGAAACCGGTTCCATAGGAGCCACGCGCGCGGAAGCGTTCGTTCACCTGCTGGCTGAATGCCGCCTGCCAGGTGCCGATGTTCTCGAAATCGCTGAAATCGTTGTAGCGGCCGCTGATGGTCCAGGCGAAGCGTCCGTGAACCCGGCCCACATATTCCGCGGCGAGGCTGGACTGGTCATACCCCTGGTCCTGGTTCGGATCGCCCCAGGGGGTGGCGATGCCACGTTGTTCGAACTCGGTGTCGATGTAATCCAGCCCAGCCGCCAGGCGATGCTCCTGGTCATCCTCAACCTCTCCGAGCAGGACACTGGCGCGCAGGCGGGCATCGATGACTTGCGCCGCCGTGGAGCTGTTCCACGCGCCGTCGTAATAGTTCTGATTGTCGCTGTCGGTGTAGTTGAGCGAGGCGTTGCCCGACCATCGCCTGTCCTCCGGGCGGTAGCGGACCTTGCCGCGCAGGTAGGTGCGATCAGCCTCGGTGAGGCGATCGGTATCGACGGGCAGGCCGGTGACGAAAAAGTCCACGTCGTCGAATTGGGTTTCGGCGCTGACCTGCTGGCCCGAAGCGCTCATTTGCCACGCATCGCTTACATCCCACTCGAACCCGAGGTTGGCTGTCGTATTCCTGGAGCCGTCAAGCTCATCGCCCTCCCGGGCGATGTTGATGCCATCCGTCTCGGCATGCGCGACACTGCCCTGCAGGCGGATGGCGCCTCGGCTGACACCGCCTTCGGCGGTCGCGTTCACGGTCTCAAAGGATCCCGCCTCGACCGAGCCGGCTGCCCAGGTGTCCTCGGTGTCCTTACGGTGGATGATGTTGATCACGCCGGCCACGGCGTCGGAACCCCAGATCGAACTTTGCGGCCCGCGGATGATCTCTATGCGCTCGATGCTCGATGTCAGGGCATATTGAAACTGGAATTCGTCAACGGACGCCGGATCGTTGGCGCGGATGCCGTCGACCAGCACCAGCATGTGGTTGGCCTCGGCGCCGCGCACGCGCAGTTGTGTCTGCGCGCCCATGCCGCCGGCCTGGCTGATGCTGAAGCCGGGGACATCGCGCAGCAGGTCGCCCAGGTACTTCACCTGGCGTCGTTCGATTTCTTCGCGCGTGATGATGGTCACCGAGGAGGCTACGTCCCTGACGGAGAGCGGCTCCAGGGCCGCGGTGACAACAAGCTCATCGAGCTCGGCTGGGCGTTCCGCTTCGGTTACTTGATCCGCCTGGTCCACGGCCAGCGCGGAAGATGACAGGAGCATGGACGCTACAAGGGTCGCCCAATGCGTGATCGCTTTCGAATTCATCCCTCGGTCCCGCGCTCTCACCCGAACGCCCGGAGGTGCCGTTCGGGAGCGGAAGGTGGAGTTCGCTTGGCCTTTGCATCAATCCGGGCTTGCAGTCTCACCTACCCTCGCCCACCGCGATGGCACGTTATTATCAACCGCAGGCCGGTCTCCGGACTCGCGAGTGGCATTGATGCCTTTGCCGGGTCGCCTTCCCATGCCGATCGGCACAGTGGCTGCAATGACCCAGCCCTCGCTTACCGTTGCGGGGGCAGTGACGGGCTTGTTTCCAATGGATTGGGAACGCACCGTCTTCCCGTTTAATCCCCAGGCCGGGCGGCCTCGGGGACACCTGCAGACGTGCCGGCTACAGTGCGGCAAATCGCCGGCACTGTCAACCCGGCTAAGGTGCTCGCGTAAGCTGGGTCAAATCGGGATAAGATGTGCGGCGTGAAACCCAACATCGAAATCGTCGAAGGCTCCGTCACGACGCCCGCCGGCTTCCGCGCCGCCGGGATTTTCTGCGATATCAAGCGGCTCGGTACTGGCAAGGGCTCGAACAAAGGGCAAAAGCGCGACCTGATGCTGCTTGCCTCGGACGTCCCGGCCACGGTGGCCGGCATGTTCACGACCAATCAGGTCTGCGCTGCACCGGTAAAAGTCAGCATTCCCAATGCCAGCAAGGGGCGTGCCCAGGTCATCGTCTCCAACTCGGGCAACGCCAATGCCTGCACCGGTCCCCGCGGACTGCGCGACGCGCGGGCGATGGTTGCCGCGGCAGCCAAAATCCTGCAGGTACCGGAAAGTGACGTGCTGGTCTGCTCGACCGGCCGCATCGGCGTGCCGATGCCGATGAAGAATGTTTTGCGCGGAATCGGCCTGGCTGCCGCTGACTTGGCTTGCGACCGTGCAGCTGCCGCACGAGCCGCCGAGGCCATCATGACCAGCGATACCGTCTCGAAGGAAGTGGCGGTGCGTATCGCAGTCGGCGGTGAGACGGTCACCATCGGTGGTATGGCCAAAGGCGCCGGGATGATCGAACCGGGCATGAGCCCGACCGGCAGGCGGCCGGCTTCGCGGCCGCTGCATGCAACCATGCTGGGCTACATCACGACGGATGCGAGGGTTTCATCCCCGGCCCTCAAGAAGGCGCTGCGCGAGGCGGTGGCCCTGACCTTCAACCGCGTGACCATTGATGGTGACATGAGCACCAACGACACGGTGCTGGCGCTGGCCAACGGCCGGGCCGGAAATACGATGATCAAGAACCTGCAAAGCCGCGACGGACGGCTATTCCAGGCTGCCCTCAACCTGGTCTGCCGGACCCTGGCCCGCAAGATCGTGTCGGACGGCGAGGGTGTCACGCGCGTCGTGACCATCCGCGTGAGCGGCGCCGCCAGCCACGCCGATGCAGACCGTGCGGCCCGCTGGGTGGGCAACAGCGTGCTGGTCAAGACCAGTTGGTTTGGCGGTGACCCGAACTGGGGCCGCATCATCGATGCCCTGGGCTATTCGCCGGCGCGGATTGTCGAGGAAAAAGTGGACATCGGCTACAGTGCGCACGGCGGCAAGGAGATTACCTGGTCGTTGCGCCGCGGCTTGCCCACCCGGGTCGATTTTGCCGCGCTATGCGCCTGCGTGGCGCCGGCCGAATTTGACCTGCACATCCGTCTCAACATCGGCCGGGGTGCGGCCGTGGTCTATGCCTGCGACCTCAGTGAAAAATACGTGGATTTCAACAAGGGCGATATCAGCGATCCGTCCGCGCTCGGTGGATGAGGTCGTGCTGCCGCAAGCGAGTGCTAACCGATGAATTTTCCCCGCCGGATACGTTCCGCCTCCATTTGCTCCACTTCACGTGAGCCGGAAATGACTACCTGCGGATCCGGCACGAAGTCCAGTTCCTGGTCGCCCCGCTCATAGGGCACCGAATTCAGGATAGTGCGAACTGCATTCAGGCGCGCGGCGTGCTTGTCGTTGGAGCGAATCACGGTCCAGGGGGCGTGGTTGGAATGGGTGCGCTTCAGCATTTCGTATTTCTGGTTGGTGAAATCATCCCAACGCTCTTGCGCCTGCAAGTCCACTTCGCTCAGTTTCCACTGCCGCAGGGGGTCGTTCTTGCGACGTTCGAACCGGTAAGCCTGCTCTTCCTTGGTGACGCTGAAATACAGCTTGACGATGACCGTGCCCTGGCGCACCAGGTCTCTCTCGAACCCGACCACACCCTTTATGAAGGTCTTGTATTCTTCCGGTGTGCAGAAGCCGAATACTGGCTCCACCATTGCCCGGTTGTACCAGCTCCGATCGAACAAGACGACCTCGCCGCCGCGCGGGAACTGCTCGACATAACGCTGGAAAAACCACTGTGTCCTTTGCGCATCGGTGGGTTTGCCGAGCGCGACGACACGATAGTGCTTCTCGTTCATGTAGCGGGAAACCCGCCTGATTGTTCCGCCTTTGCCCGAAGCATCACGGCCTTCGAACACGATGATCATGCGCCGCTTGGTTTCTTCCAGGTACTTCTGCAGCAGGATGAGCTCGGCCTGAAAAGGCTTCAGGCTGGCTTCCTGTTCGGCGCGCTCCAGGGTCCTGAGAACTTTCTTCACGCCGAGCCGCTCCATCCATTGGCGGACCGCCTCCATTTCTTCGGAGTTCTCTTCAGGCAGTTGCATGTCAATCGGCGCTTTTTGTGTCATCTGCGAAAACCTTTGATGATTTCAAGGTGGAGATGTTAACAATAAATAGGTGTCTGATCACAAAAAGGGAGTTTCCTTACCCTCGGTAAGTGCTCCTGCATTGCTCTAATACCGTCCATGGCCCAGGCCAGCTTCTCGACCAGTTTCCGGTCTCACCTTCTCCCGGGGCATACGCTCCGAGGCGCAACGGCGCCGCAGAACCGCCTCTTCGCCTGCTGCGCTTCACATTACGTGTGCAACCGGGGGCCAGAGCAAAAAATGACCCATTCCTGCGTTCGAATAGGCTGACTCTGCTCATAGAGAGCCTGAAATGCAGGGTGCTCAATGAGGATTTTTTGACATATATCTACTCGGCGGCATGTTTTCTCGGTATCCTCACGTCTGACTGGTTTTTGGTTGGTGCGGTTAGGGCTGGCGACCTGAGAATTCAGAATGAATGAGATCAGCCAAAGCAAACTTCCCAGGCTGTAAACGGTAAATCAATCGGAGATTTCTTATGAGAATCGGTGTACCGAGGGAGATATACGCGGGCGAAAAGCGAGTCGCCACGACCCCCGACGTGGCGGCCCAGTTGATCAAACTGGGTTTCCAGGTCACGGTTGAGTCGAATGCTGGTGTTGAAGCAAATTATTCCGACGCAGCATATGAAGCGGCTGGCTGTTCCATCGTCGGCAGTGCGGATGAACTCTGGTCCGGCGCTGACATCGTTCTCAAGGTGCGCGGCCCTGAAACAGAGGAGACTCAGCGGCTGAAGTCAGGACAGACCCTGATCAGCTTCCTGTACCCGGCGCAGAATCCGGAACTGCTCCAGCAGCTGACCGAGCGCGGCGTGACGGTCATGGCCATGGACAGCATCCCCCGCATTTCGCGCGCGCAGAAAGTCGACGCGCTCAGTTCCATGGCAAACATCGCGGGCTACCGCGCCGTGGTCGAAGCAGCCCAGCACTTCGGGCGTTTCTTCACCGGTCAGATAACCGCTGCCGGCAAGGTGCCGCCCGCCAAGGTGCTGGTCATTGGCGCCGGCGTTGCCGGATTGGCCGCGATCGGCGCTGCCCAGAGCATGGGTGCCATTGTGCGGTCTTTTGACACGCGCCCAGAGGTCAAGGAACAGATTGAGAGCATGGGCGCCGAGTTCCTGATGCTGGATTTCGCGGACGAGGACGGCTCGGGCGAGGGCGGTTACGCCAAGGTTATGAGCGACGAGTTCATCAAGGCCGAAATGGAGCTGTTTGCCGAGCAGGCCAGGGACGTCGACATCATCATCACCACGGCGCTGATACCGGGCAAACCGGCGCCCCGCCTGATTACTGCCGAAATGGTCGAGTCGATGAAAGACGGCAGCGTCATCGTCGATCTGGCCGCCGAGCAGGGCGGGAACTGCGAATTGACCGAACCGGGCAAGGTTGCTGTGCACCATGGCGTGACCATCATCGGCTACACGGACCTGCCGAGCCGGCTGGCCGCCCAGTCCAGTCAGCTGTACGCGACGAACCTGCGCCACCTGCTGACCGACCTGACACCGGAGAAAGACGGCCAGATCGTCGTCAATATGGAGGACGAGGTCATTCGCGGCGCGACGGTGTGCAAGGACGGCGAGACCACCTGGCCGCCGCCGGCGCCCAAGCTCTCGGCGGCCCCGGCCAAGGCCAAGCCGGCGCCCGCGCCGGTGGTTGAAAAGAAGAAGCCCTCGGTGCTCGGCCCGATCATCGGCATGGTGATCGCCGGCCTGGCGCTGCTGGGCCTGGGCTCGGTCGCGCCGCAGGACTTCATGTCGCACTTCACCGTGTTCGTGCTGGCCTGCTTCGTCGGCTACATGGTGATCTGGAACGTGACGCCGGCTTTGCACACACCGCTGATGAGTGTCACGAACGCGATATCGAGCATCATCGTGATTGGCGCCCTGATGCAGATCAGTTCGGAGACCGAGGTGATCAAGTGGATTGCGGTCGCGACCGTGGGGGTCACCGCCGTGAACATCTTCGGTGGTTTCGCCGTGACGCGGCGCATGCTCGAAATGTTCAGGAAGTAGGGAGGTCGTCATGGAATTCAACGGAATTATGGTGGTTTCGTACATCATTGCGACCATCCTCTTCATCCTCGCGCTGGGTGGCCTTTCAAACCAGGAAACGGCCCGTCGCGGCAACTGGTACGGAATCGTCGGCATGGCGATTGCGCTGGCGGCCACGATCTGGGGCATCGTCTCTCAGGCTTACGTCGAATTGATCGTCGCCCTTCTCATCGGCGGCACGGTCGGGATCATCGCCGCGCGGCGCGTGCAGATGACCCAGATGCCGGAACTGGTCGCCATCCTGCACAGCCTGGTGGGTGCAGCGGCAGTGGCTGTGGGTTTTGCCAACTTCATGGACCCGGGGCGGCTGGCGCATTTCACCGGCGTCGAGCTGACCATTCACGATATCGAAACCTATATTGGCATCCTGATCGGTGCGGTGACGTTTTCCGGTTCGGTGATCGCCTTCGGCAAGCTGTCCGGCCGCATTGGCGGTAAGCCTCTCACGCTGCCGGCACGGCATTGGCTGAACCTGGCCCTGTTGATCGGCGCGCTTTACTTCGGCTACGCTTTCGTGCAGGAGTCGGCGGCAGGCGGCGGCGTAATACCCCTGATCATCATGACCGCCATCGCGCTCCTGTTCGGCATCCACATGGTGATGGCGATCGGTGGCGCCGACATGCCGGTAGTCGTCTCCATGCTGAACAGCTATTCCGGGTGGGCGGCCTCGGCGACTGGCTTTATGCTGGGCAACGACCTGCTCATCGTGACCGGTGCGCTGGTCGGCTCCAGCGGCGCCATCCTGAGTTACATCATGTGCCGTGCGATGAACCGCAAGTTCCTCGCGGTCATCGCCGGTGGTTTCGGAACCAGTGAAGGCACCGTGGTGGCAGGAGCTGAGGACCAGGGTGAAGTTGTGCCCATTTCCGCCGAAGAGACGGCCGAACTGCTGAATGACTCCAGGGAAGTGATGATCATCCCCGGCTACGGCATGGCGGTTGCCCAGGCGCAGCACATCGTTCACGAGATCACGCAAGCGTTGCGCGGCAAAAAAATTAACGTCCGCTTCGGCATCCACCCGGTGGCCGGGCGCATGCCCGGCCACATGAACGTGCTGCTGGCGGAGGCGAAAGTGCCCTATGACATCGTCTTCGAGATGGACGAAATCAACGACGACTTCCCGGATGTCGACGTCTCCATCGTCATCGGCGCCAACGACATCGTGAATCCTTCGGCATTGACGGATCCCGAGGGCCCGATTGGCGGCATGCCGGTGCTCGAGTGCTGGAAAGGCAAGACGACCATCGTGCTCAAACGCAGCATGGCCACAGGTTATGCGGGCGTACAGAATCCGCTGTTCTTCCTGGAGAACACGCGCATGCTGTTCGGCGACGCCAAGGACACGCTGGAAGCTGTGTTCAAGGCACTCTGATCAGAAGCGGGACCAGGGGCCGTCGTCCTCGGCCCAGTCTTTGTGGCTGCGGTTGCGCGGTATGATCAGCAATTCGCACGGCTGTTGGTGGTTCTCCCGATCATCGACAATGACGCGCCCGTTCCCTACTACGCACAGCATCAGGTGATCCTGCCCTGCTCCGCTGTGCCGGTTCCGGAAGTATGTGGCTCAGGCGGTATTGCCGCCGTCAATCGGAATCGCCGCGCCGGTGATCTGCGCTGCCTGGTCCGAGGCCAGGTAGAGCACCAGGGCGGCGACCTCGTCCGCCCGCGTGACCCTTCCGCTGGGGCTGTCCCGCCCGTATTTTTCCAGTGCTTCCGCGTGTGACAGGCCATCGTGAACGGCCTCCGTCACCAACATGGGTGTGTCGACGTCACCGGGGCAGACCGCGTTGATGCGAACACCCTGCGCAGCATGATCCAGCGCCATGCCTTTGGTCAATAACACCAGGCCCCCTTTGCTGGCGCAGTAGGCTGCCGCTCTTTTGCCGCCCTGCAGGCCCCAGTCCGATGCGATATTGATGATCGTGCCGCGGGTCGCTTGCAAATGAGGCAAGGCTGCTTTGCTGAGAAAAAACGGTGCATCGAGGTTCACGGCAAGGGTCCTGCGCCAGTCCTCCTCGCGGGTCTCGCTGGCATCGCCCCGAAGGTAGATCCCCGCGTTGTTGACCAGCACGTCCAGGCGCCCGAATTGCCCGACGCAATCCAGCACCAGCTTTTCGCAAGCCTGTCGCTCGGTCAGATCGCCGGTCCAGGGAATGACCCCACCCGATCCTTCGACAATTGCGGCCAGCCGCTTTGCATCGCGGCCCGCAGCCATGACCTGAAAACCGTTACGGGCGAACAGTTCTGCGACAGCGGTGCCAATACCGGAGCTGGCGCCGGTGACGATAGCGACTTTTTTCATGAGAGTGGGTCCATACTTCAAGTGGAAAAAAATCGGATACCTGGATTTAATCTGGCGACCAGGCCACGGTTGGACTGTTGCCCGGCAAACCGATCATAGCCCTTGATTTCGCTGAGCACCACGTACCAGCTGTTATTTTTGGTCCTGTGTGCATCATTTCGCAATGATGCAGCCATCGAACACCGTCGCGGATGCGGCTATAATGCCGAGCTTTGCCGCCACCGGACCGATCAGGGGGCTGCAATGCGGATCTGCAATCAACCGGAGAGAAACCATGACCATCCTCAGCCGGCGCGTCTTGGGCGCCTGTTTTCTGTTACTACCGTGCGTGCTGCCTGGCGTCGCGTCTGCCGACCAATTGATCATGAAGAACGGCGACGTGATCACCGGTTCGATATCGAAGATCAGTGATGGCGACATCTACATCGAACCGAGTTACGCTGACGAGTTCGCAGTGGCCCTGGACGAGGTGTCCTCTATCGAGAACGAGAAGATCCTCGAGATCGAGATGAAGGACGGCTCTGAAATCAAGGCCCAGTTTGCAGGTGTGAGCGACGCCGGCGAGCAGATTCTGTTGGTCGATGGCTCGCCGATGAACGTGGGCCTGGCGGACCTCGAGGAGGCCGAGGAGCCCCCGGAGTGGTACGACCGTGTATCCCATGCCGAACTCAACACCACGATCAACAGCGGCAATACCGACAGCAAGAATACCCTGGTGTTCGCCGACACGCGATTGAAGCTGGGGGATCACCGGCACCTGGCCGACCTGACCATCCGCCGTGACGAGACCGAAGGCATTCAGACCAAGAAGCAGGACCTGTTCCGCTACGAATACAACTGGATGTTCAACGAGCCCTGGTACACGGGTGTGACGGGCAGTTACGAACGAGACCCGATCCGCGAACTGGACCATCGTTACATGGTCGGCGCCATCATCGGCCGGGATCTCATAGACAATGCCCACCAGTTCCTGACCTTCAGCGCTGGCGTGGGTTGGTCGGAAGAAAAGATCTCCGGTGTCCCCGAGAGCGGCGCGGTCGGGCTCTGGCGGCTGATTTACGAGCATGATTTCCTGGGCGGTGACCTGAGCTTCTTCCACAACGACACGATCTCCTACCAGTTTTATGACGTGAACAACACGATCCTCAAGACCAACACGGGCTTCCGCTACGACATCATCGATGACATCTACGCAAGCCTGTCGCTGCGCTACGATTATGAAACCGAGCCGGCCGCGGACGCCAAGAATTCGGACACGACGCTGGTGATCGGTATAGGCGCCGAGTTCTGATCGGGGCGCCGCGTGTCCAGGCTGTTCCTCACGGGTTGCCTGGCAGCGGTGCTCTTGTGCACCTCATACGCCGCCGGTGCGGACGACTATCCCACCTTCCGCGCCGGCGGTCTGCTGTTCGGCGATGCCTACCACGTACCGAGTCATCACAGCGAGGTGGGTGACGGCGCCACCGGCGTGGTCCTGCGGCGTGGCTACCTGACTTTCAACACAGATTTGAGCGAGAACTGGTTCGGTCGCTTGCGCTTTGAGCTCAACCAGTCCGGTGAATTCGAGACCTACACTTTCGATACGCAGGTCAAGGATCTCTACCTGGGCCGCAAGGTGGGCCGGCACAAGCTCTTGCTGGGCCTGTCGTCCACACCCACCTTTGACGTGATCGAGTCGATCTGGGACATGCGCTACCTTGCACGCACGCCGATGGATCTGCAGGGCTCGGCCAGCCGGGATACGGGTCTCGCCGTGCAGGGTCCGCTCAACGCGGCGGGAACCCTCCGCTACCGCGCCATGTACGGCGCCCCTGTCGAATTCGGTGGCGACAGCAACGACCGGGAACGCTGGATGGCTGCCGTGGGCTGGCAGCCGGCCGCGGGTTGGACCGTTGACCTCTACGCGGATTACGAAGCGCTCGAGGGCCCACACGACCGGTCGACCGTACAGGCTTTCGTCGCCTGGCAGGCCGAGCGCTGGCGCTGGGGCCTGCAATACGCCAACCAGGACCGACAGGAAGATCCACCTCTCGAACTGGCGTCCGCTTTCGTCGTGAGCCGGATGGGCGGCCGCACCAGCGTTTTCGGCCGCGTTGACCGCCTGCTGGAGCCGAGCCCCAGGGGTGACAGCATTTCCTACCTGCCGATGGACCCGTCGGCCCGGGCCACGATGGTGTTCGCCGGAATCGAATTCCGGTTGAATCCGCACCTGGCGCTGACCCCGAACGCGGTGGTCACCGCCTATGACCGCAATGACCAGGGCCTGCGCCCGCAAACGGACGTCTACTTGCGCCTGACCCTGTTCCTCGATTTCGAGTAACGGCTGGTTCAGCCTCTGGATCCGGGCCCGAATGGGCCGTTTGATAAAGATCACGAAACCTGACTAATGGCTCATGTCCTGCCGCAGCGCATGTGGTGTCATATACCGCACAACATGCTCGAACCGATGCGAAAGCGACCGGATACATTCGCCCCGGCCAGTGTCGAAAAAAGTGTAGCCGGCCCGGTTCGTGTCGATCCGACCGAGAGGCGTTATCGTGAAAAAATTGCTCAAGCTGGCCGCGCCCGTGCTGGTCCTGGCGGTGGGGTTTGTCATCGTCCAGATATTGATAGCCGCCAAGCCTGAACCGGAAAAGAAAGAAGACGAGGCGCGGCCAATTTCGTTGCACTACGATGAAGTGCGGTCGGAGGTCGTGACCCTTGCGGTCAGGACCCAGGGTGAGGTTCGGCCGAAGATCGAAATCGACCTGGTTCCACAGGTCTCCGGGCGGGTCGTGGCCTTGTCCGAGAGTTTCAACGAAGGTGCGGAGTTTGGCCCCGGTACGCTGTTGCTGAAAATCGACGATACCGATTATCGGCTGGCCGCCATTCACGCCGAAGCCCGGGTGGCGGAGGCGCAGACCGAACTGGAGCGCCAGCTCGCCACTGCCAGGATCAAGCAGGAGGAGTGGAGCGACGGGCGCCAGGATCAGGAACCCACCCCGTTCGCGCTCAATCTGACCCAGGTCGCCGGAGCCGAGGCCAACTTGCGCTCGGCCCGGGCCGACCTGCAAAAGACGCGGCTCGACCTTGAGCGTACCGAGATCCGAGTGCCGTTCCAGGGACGCGTTCGCGAGCGTTTCGTCGGCATCGGCCAGTATGTGGTGGCGGGCACGAAACTGGGGCGGGTGTTCTCCATCGACACCGTGGAGGTTCGGTTGCCGCTGACCGACAGCCAGTTGGCCGAACTCAACCTGCCGCTGGGATATACGAGCGACGTCTCCGCGACTGCTCCCCCGGTCCATTTCACTGCTGCCATGGGCGCCCGAGAGTACAGTTGGCAGGGTCGCATCGTTCGGATCGACGCTGCGGTCGACTCGCGCACGCGCCTCATCTATGCGACGGCCGAAGTGGCTGACCCTTACGGGCTGGCGGCATCCGAAGGCATGCCGCTTGCAGTCGGGATGTTCGTCAGCGCGGAAATCGAGGGTGTGACCGAACAGGTGGCTTACGTCATGCCGCGCGTAGCACTGCGCAGCCAGGACACGGTGTATGTGATCAATGCGGAAAATCGCCTGGAAATAAGGACCGTCAAGGTACTGTCCACTTCGGAAGAACGCGTGGTGATCTCGAGCGGCGTCGAAACGGGTGAGCGGGTGGTGACTTCAACCCTGCCGAACGCAGTCGATGGGATGAAGGTCGAGCCCATCGTTGGCCGGGCGCAAAGCTGAACAGGCCCGGGAAAGAGCCAGGATGAATCATCTGATTGCATGGTGGGCCCGGAATCCCGTCGCCGCCAACCTGCTCATGATCGGGATCTTTGTCTCCGGCGCCATCGGCTTCACGCGGATGGAGCGCGAAATGGACCCGCAGGTCCGGTTTCCAGGGCTGCAGATCGAGGTGTCCTGGCCGGGTGCGGCGCCGCAGGAAGTCGAGGAGCAGATCGTCGCGCGCATCGAAGAGTCGGTCAGCGACCTCGATTCCATCGAGTGGGTCCGCTCGACATCGGCCGAAGGCTACGGCGGGGTTTACATCCTGGCCGAACAACAGGTCGACTTCACGCAGTTCATGAACGATGTGAAGTTGCGCGTCGACGCGATTCCCTCCCTGCCTCGCGACATCGAGCCGCCGCAGGTCCGCCAGTGGGTCAACCGGCATGAGTTCATCCGCGTCGCCGTGCACGGCGATCTCGGCGAGCGCGAACTGAAACGGCTGGCGGAGCAACTGCGCCGCGAGGCGGCCGTCCTGCCAGCCATTTCAATTGTCCAGTTGTTCGGCGTGCGCCGGGAAGAAGTTTCCATCCAGGTGAGCGAAGAAGCGTTGCGGCGATATGGGCTGAGTTTCAACGAGGTCGCCACCGCCATCAGGAACACCTCGATCAACCAGTCCTCGGGCTCGGTGCGCACCGAGGTAGGCACTTATCAGCTGAAAGTACGTGCTCAGGCGGATACCGAAGCTGAATTCGCGAACATCGTCATTCGCCAGACGGCGGACGGCGGCACCCTGCGGGTCGGAGACGTCGCAACAGTTGTCGACGGTTTCGAAGACGCGCCAATACTGGCCACGCTGAACGGCGAGCCTGCGGTGCTGTTACAGGTCATGACTACCGAGACGATGGACATCGTCAAGGCTTCCGACTCCATCCGGGAGTGGATCGAAAAACGCCAGTCGACATTGCCGAATGGCGCCCGGCTCACGTTGTGGACGGACAATGCGGTGGATTTCAAGAGCCGCATGAAAACGATCGGCAAGTCAGCGGTGCAGGGCCTCGCACTGGTCATGCTCTTCCTGATGCTGACGCTGCGGCCGGTGGTCGCCTTGTGGGTCGGAGTGGGCATCGCCACGGCCTACGCGGGCGCGTTCGTACTGCTGCCGTCCCTCGGGGTCTCCCTCAACATGCTATCTACCTTCGCCTTTTTGCTGGTCCTGGGCATCGTCGTGGACGATGCCATCGTGGTGGGCGAGGGTATTCACACCGAGTCCCAGCACATGGGTGGCGGCATAGACGCGGCCGTGGCCGGGGCACAGATGGTGGCGAAGCCGGTGATTTTCGCGGTGCTGACCACGATCATGGCCTTTCTGCCCTGGGTGTTCCTGAGCGGTTCCACCAGTGAGTTCACCCGCCACATCACCTGGGTGGTAGTCCTGGCGCTGATCTTCTCCCTGGTCGAATCCTTGTGGATTCTACCGGCTCACCTGGCCCACATGATGCCTCGCAAGATGGAGTCGCTGAATCGATTCGGCCATTTTCAGAAAGGGATATCGGACAGCATCATTCATTTCGCGCACAATCGTTACCGCAAGATTGCACAGTTCGCGGTCGACCGGCGCTACCTGACCTTCAGCATCTTCATGACGATGCTGGTGGTCGGGTTTGGCCTGTTCGCCACCGGCTGGGTGAAAAAGGCCTTCATGCCGGAAATGGAATCAGACGAAGTCATCGTCAATGTCGTCCTCCCCGAAGGCACGCCGTACAGTCGAGCCCTGGAGATTCTGGCGCAACTGCAGGCTGCCGAGCGCGAACTGGTAGACGAGGTCGATCAACGAACCGCCGGTTCCGGCAAGTTGATCGAAAACTGGTACACGCGCTCACGTCGCGACAGCGTGCTGGCCATCGTGAAGCTGACGCCACCGGAAGTGCGCGACATGAGCGCCAAGGAGGCCGCTATCCGTCTGCGTGAGCTGATGGGCGACGTGCCGGATGCCAAGGAAGTGTCCGTCGATTACACGCACAATGACGGTGATCCCGATTTCGAACTGTCCGTGCGCCATCCCGACCTGGAAGTCCTGCGTCTCGCAGTCGATGACCTCGAGGAACACCTGCACAGCTACGAGGCCCTGTACGACATCCGCAACGATGTCGAAAGCGCTTCCGATGAAATTCAGATCCGGTTGAAGCCGGGTGCGAAGAAATTGGGCCTGACCCTGTCGGATGTCACCACCCAGGTCCGCCAGGCCTACTACGGCGAAGAGGTGCAGCGCCTGCCGCGCGCCGGGCAGGACGTTAAAGTCATGGTGCACTACCCGCTGGAATCCAGGCGCTCGATCGAAAGCCTGAAGAATTTCCGCCTGCGCACGGCCGAGGGTCACGAGGTCCCGCTGCTGTCGGTAGCCGAGCTCCAATATGCGCCGGGCATCAAGCGCATCCAGCGCTGGAACGGGAACCGCGCCGCCCGCGTGTCGGCCGATCTCAAGGAAAACATCCGCCAGGACATCATGGATGACCTGGACGAAAACTTCTTTCCGGACTGGGAGAAACGGTACCCGGGCATCCAGCGCGGGCCGGTGGGTCAGGCCGAAGGCGAGGCGCGATTCATCAAGGAGGTGACCGGCCTCTACGTGATCGCCTTCTTCGTGATGTATGCAATGCTGGCGGTCGCCTTCCGCAGTTACTGGCAGCCGGTGCTCATCATGGTGGCCATGCCCTACGCGTTCGTTGGTGCAATTTATGGTCATGCCGCACTCAACATGACGCTGGCCATTTTCAGCTATTTCGGTATCGCGGCGGCGGCGGGTGTGGTGGTCAATGACAACCTGGTGCTGATCGACTACACGAACCGGCTGCGGGCTCGCGGCATGAAGCCTCTGGAAGCCATTGTCGAGGCGGGCGTAATCCGCTTCCGTCCCATCATGTTGACAACCGCCACGACGATTGTCGGCCTGACGCCGATGATGCTTGAGCGCTCCATCCAGGCGAAGTTTCTGATTCCCATCGTGGTTTCGTTGGTTTCCGGCGTTTTCGTCGCTTTCTTCGTCACGCTGTTGATGGTGCCGGCCCTGTATGCCATCGGTTTTGACGTTAAAAATTCCTGGGCGCGTTTCAGCAAGCGGGTGCGGGCGCGGCCGACGGGCCGCAAGTCCCGCGACGAATCTCTGGCGGCGGGCCGTACACCCTGATACGGTTGCCGCTTGGTCCAAAAACCGGATGGCTTATGATGTTTTTCCCTATGAAGATGAGTGAGATATCCATGCAACTCAAAAAACGCTTCGACCTTCTGTTGGTTGCCGCCTTTCTGCTCGGCAGCATCAGCGCCGCACAGTCGCAGGAAGTCCAAATCCCCTATGAGAAATTCGTACTCGACAACGGCCTGACGCTGATCGTACACGAGGATCACAAGGCGCCGATCGTGGCGGTCAACGTCTGGTACCACGTCGGTTCCAAGAACGAGAAGGAGGGCAAGACCGGCTTCGCGCACCTGTTCGAGCACCTGATGTTCAACGGTTCGGAGCATTACAACGACGACTATTTCAAGCCCTTCGACCGGGTCGGCGCCACCGGCATGAACGGCACTACCAATTTCGACCGCACCAACTACTTTCAGGAAGTGCCCAAGAACGCCCTGGACATGGCCCTGTGGATGGAGTCGGATCGCATGGGCCACCTGCTGGGGGCGATCGACCAGGCTCGCCTGGACGAGCAGCGCGGCGTGGTGCAGAACGAGAAACGGCAGGGCGAGAACCAGCCCTACGGCAAGGTCTTCACGACGGCGTTCAAGAACATTTTCCCCGCAGGGCACCCCTACTCCTGGTCCGTGATCGGCTATATGGAGGACCTTGAGGCCGCTTCCCTGGAAGACGTGCAGCAATGGTTCCGGGATTATTATGGCGCTGCCAACGCGGTGCTGGTGGTCGCCGGCGACATCGAACCGCAGAACGTGTTGGAACGGGTCCAACATTACTTCGGCCACATTCCCGCAGGCCCGCCGCTTATCCGGCAGCAGACCTGGATTCCCGACGTTACGGGCGTGCACCGGCAATCGATGCAGGATCGCGTGCCCCAGGCGCGCATTTACAAGATATGGCAGATGCCGGAGATCGGGCATCCCGAGGCTACCAATCTCGACCTGGTGGCGGGCATTCTGAGCGAGGGCAAGACCTCGCGCCTCTACAAGAGGCTGGTCTTCGATGACCAGATAGCCTCTGACGTAGCTGCTTTCGCTTTTCCGCTCGAAATTGCGGGGCTTTTCGGCGTCATAGCCACGGCCATGCCGGGCCAGGACCTCGCGGCGGTGGACACGGCCATCGAAGAGGAGGTGAGCCGCTTCCTGGCCGAGGGCCCAACGGCTGACGAGATCGAGCGCATCGTAACCACTCGCAAGGCGGGGTTCATCCGCGGTGCGGAGCGGGTCGGCGGCTTCGGCGGCAAGTCCGATATCCTGGCCCGGAACGAGGTCTATCTCGGAGATCCGGGCGCCTACCAGACCACTCTGGCCGGCTGGGAAGCAGCCAACGCGTCGGATATCAAGGCGGTGGCCAACAAGTGGATGGCGAAGGGTCAGTACATCATGGAAGTGCATCCCTTCGACGAGTACACGACCA
>Ga0316191_10000953_pt1 | contig 19786 bp, 13 predicted proteins | sample Eddworburr2cm_MG_FD_204928 | JGI IMG/M metagenome (GOLD analysis project Ga0316191, IMG submission 204928) | Coastal sediment microbial communities from Maine, United States - Eddy worm burrow 2 cm | ecosystem: Environmental > Aquatic > Marine > Coastal > Sediment | place: USA: Maine... | reverse complement strand
TTAGTTGCTCTAATCCCCTGTCATACAATGCCGAAATTTTCACACGATCCTTTTCCATCCACGGATCCGGCAGAACGACAGAATTTTCCCCGTTCACCAGATCAATTTTGTTAAGTGCGATGATAAACGGCTTGGATTTTACTTTACGAAATATATTATGATCTTCTGCTGTTAAAGGGCGGTTGGCTTCAACCATAAATATGACCATATCAGCGCCCTCAATGTTCTCCAAGGTTTTTTCCATGCCGAGGGTTTCTATCGGATCAGTGGTATCATGCAGTCCGGCCGTATCAGCAAGAACGATTGGAAAACCCTTTATATTCAGCGTTTCTTCAATTATATCCCGGGTGGTGCCGGGCACTGCAGTTACAATTGCCCGGTCACTTTGAAGTAACCGGTTTAGTAAGCTCGATTTCCCCACATTCGGCCGACCGACCACAACCACTTTCAGTCCCTGGCGTAAAATATTACCGTCAAGATAGTGCTGAACCAGCCGTTTCAGCGGTTTAATTGCGCATGCTTTTATCTCAGCGATCGCAGCCCTCGAATCCACAATATCTTCAACTTCATCCGGAAAATCGATACTGCCTTCAACTCGGGCTAAAAAGGCTATCAGAAATTCCCGGATTTGCTCCACCCTTCTTTTTAATTGTCCCTCGATCTGGGCTGCGGCTGCTTTTAGCGCTTTATCCGAACGGGCATTAATGATATCGATGACTGCTTCGGCCTGGGTAAGATCGATTCGTCCGTTAAGAAAAGCCCTTTTGGTAAACTCACCTGGCTCGGCAACTTGCCCGCCTTGTCGTAAAACCAGTTCAAGAATCGAATTTACAGCGACTTGGCCGCCGTGGGCATTTATTTCGACGACATCTTCTTTAGTGTAAGACCGGGGGGCTTTCATAACACAGAGCAGGACCTCATCGATTACCCGTCGATTCTCGGGATCGATGATGTGACCCAAATATAGCCGGTGTGATTGGAAACCATCCCGGGTTTTATCCTTTGCACAGAATGTTTTGCCGCGAGTGGATTTTAATTTGGACTCGGCTGGAGAAAATATCGTGGTTGCAATCGAAACAGCCCGGGGTCCGGATAGTTTAATGATGCCGATTCCACCCCGGCCGCCGGGCGTGGCAATTGCCGCTATAGTGGAATTGTCCATTTTTATTGCGATCGCAACTGCTGCCGTTGCTTGCTAATTTTTTGGGGGAAAATAACCAATTTTCGCATATAGCCCTCCCCCCTGCTTTTCGTGCGAATATCCGGATCATGCTTTAAGGCCAGGTGAACAATTCTGCGATCATAAGCACTCATTTGACCCAGCGAGATGGGCTTGCGGATTCGTTTGGATTTGTCGGCCAGACGCTCGGCAAGTTTTTCCAAATTGGCTTTTCTAGTCTCCAGATACCCCTCGACATCCACCTGAACCCGAATTTTATCATTGTGAGGATTGTGCTTGTTGATGATTTTTTCTACCAAAGACTGAATCGCATCAAGGGTTTGCCCTTTTTTCCCGATGAGAATGCCGGCATTTCCGCCGACAACATTAAAAAAAAGCCTACCGGAATTCTCTTCAGCCGATATTTTTGCATCGTTCGTAATCGAGTCTACGATACGCTGTAAAACAGTCCGCCCGAGGTCTAAAGGATTTTCCCCAAATTCAACAGGTTGGGGCGCGTCGCATTTGTCGTCCTCAAGAAATTCCTCGGAAGATTTGTTTTCCTCGCCGTAAATTTCATCTTGCAATTCTGAGTTTGGTTTAAGGGATTCATTTTCAGTATCGGGTTCTTTGGGTTTCTCAGGTAAATGGACCCGAATTTTTGCCTTTTTAACGCCTGCCAAGCCAAAAATACCGCTGGATCCGTGGGACAAAATATCATATTTGATTTCGTCCGGCGATAAATTGAGCTCAACACATGCGTTCTCGATGGCTTTATTTACATTTTTAGCTGAATATTCAAACGAAGACATCGTATTTAACCTCCGTTGTTATGCAAATTTTTTCTGAATATAATATTGTTGTGAAATCGAAAGAACGTTGTTCACCAGCCAGTACAGCACCAGTCCCGAGGAAAAATTGATAAAAATCACCGTAAATATAAGCGGCATAAACATCATCATTTTCGCTTGGGTCGGATCCCCCATGGGAGGAGACATTTTCTGTTGTAGCAACATGGTGGCTCCCATAATAATTGTCAGCACGGGAATACCATAAGGCGGCTCCATAAATGGTATTGAAAAACCAAAATGAAGCAGTCGATCCGGTGCGGACAGGTCATCAATCCATAGTAAAAACGGTGCATGCCGCAGTTCAATCGCCTGATATAGCATCCGGTACAGCGCAAAAAACACCGGAAGTTGAACCACCATGGGGAGACAGCCTCCCAACGGATTGATTTTATAGGTTCGATAGAGGCTCATAACCTCTTCATTCATTTTTTTCTTGTCGTTTTTGTATTTCTCCCTGATCTCTTTCATTAGCGGCTGGATCTTTTTCATTTCGCTCATGGATTTATAGCTTTTAGATCCCAGGGGCCACAAAACGATTTTGATGAATATCGTTAAAATGATGATGGCAATGCCATAATTGGGAATGACACTGTAGAGTTTATTCATTATCCAGACACAGGGTTTGGCAAGCACGGTAAACATTCCGAAGTTTAGCGCCTTGCCAAGATCATGCCCCATATTATTGAGGATTTCCATGCTTTTAGGTCCAAAGAAAAGCGCGTATTTGTAAGTATGCTGAGTGCCGGGGCGGATATCATCTGCAAGGCCCACATATTGGGCCTCTAACAGGTCATCTCCCTTTAAAAAAAGTCGCATACTGGCCCCATCCTCAGCCTGATCGGGAATGACGCTCATCATAAAGTACCGATCCTGAATGGCAATCCACCTCAAATTCCCCGAGAAGGTGTTTTTTTCCGCGATATCCTTGATGTCAATTTCTTCGAGCTTTCCATCGATCAAGGCACTGGGACCTTCAAAACCATACATCCGTGTGTCCGCAGGCGTCGCGCCCCTTAGAGCGACAAACAGCTTGTCCTGAATGCTTCGATCTGAACCGTTTTTAAAAGTGACTTCAAGGCCGATCAGATAGGAGTCCGGCGAAAACGTATAAATTTTTTCCACCACAATGCCTTCGTCGGATTTCCAGGTGAATATAACCTCCTGGGCGGTATCCTGTATGTTGACTGCGTCGACATTCTGGTTTGTCGAAAAAACGGCGTTTTCCAGCCCGGGCAGGCTTTTTCCGGCAAACCCGAGCAAAACGGTTTCAAAGGAATCTTCCTGGGGAACAAGCTCCTGTAAGGGAGAATCTTTTGCCACTTTTTGCCTGAACTTTTTCAGAATAAAACTGCTGAACCCTCCTCCCTTCTCAGAGAGCTGAACCCGGTATAAAGGTGTATCCACCGTAATGCTGCGCGGAATTCTGGCGATCATTGAATCGTCTGCCTCGGTGCTCGGGGTTTGGTCAGCCGCAGCGACATCCTGTTCTTTCGGATAAGACTTCGTTTCCTTGACCTGTTCCTCTTTTACCGTTGGCTGCTCGGTCTTTTTGGCAGTTTGCCGGTCGGCATCATGGTCGACAAAAAAGAACTGCCACAGCAAAAAGATCAGCGCAGACAGGACAATAGCAATTAACAAACGCGCTTGTTCCATTGTCTTCTCCTAAAAATTCATAAGAATCTGAATCTAAGTATTCTAACCTAAGTGTTATTCGATTAAACGGGGCATGCTGTCTGGGGACTGACCCAGGGGTTCGCTAGGGGGGCTGTCAAGAATCGGATATATAGGACTCACTTTTTAAGATAAATTCCTTATAACCACTTGTTTTTATTGGATTTCATATTAAAAACGGGCTGCGTGATCGTCCTTGCCGTTCCCTGCTAGGGTACCGGATCAACACCTCCGGGATGAAATGGGTGGCATCGTAAGATCCTTTTAACAGCCAAAATCAGACCGCTTAGGGGGCCATGTCGCTTGATGGCCTGCCGGGCATACTCCGAGCAACTCGGATAGAATCGGCATGAAGGTCCCAGAAACGGTGACAGTGTATATTGGTATACCCTGACGAAGCACACTAAAACGGTCTGGAAAAATTTATAGAGGATCATCATATCGCGATATCCGGTTAAAAATATTCTGCAATGATCGGTAAGCCTTTTCAGACGTAATGTCTGCGATTTGATTTTTAGCGATAATGTTGATGTCCCATGCACCCGATAGAAACTGCCGGTTTAATCGAAAAAATTCCCGTACAAGACGCTTGATTTTGTTTCTTTTAACAGCTCCTCCGACCTTTTTGGTAACGGTAATGCCCAATCGTGAGCGATCATGCCGACCCGGGGAAAAAACTGCAATAAAATATTCATTTTGGATCCTGCGGCCGGTTTTTGCTAATGCAATAAACTCATGGCGCTTTAAAATTCTGTCTGCCTTTGTGAAGGAGAATCGCAACGGACAAGCTTCTTGGCTAAATTTGAAAAAGTCCTATAGCGGCAACAATGGGGCATCACGGAAACATAAATTAAATAGCCCATTGGATTTACGCACCGTAGTACTAAGCTGACAGACGGATACGGCCCTTGGCCCTTCTGCGGTTAATGATTCTTCTACCCTGTTTGGTCGACATTCGTTTTAGAAAGCCATGATTTCGGGCCCGTTTTATTCTGCTGGGCTGAAATGTTCGTTTCATCTTAAATTCCCTTATTTACAATTACTTGCATTAGTTTCTCACCCACGGCATTCAAGCGTCGATGTGATAGATACCGTAAATCGAATGAGTAAAGCATAAGATAATTTGTCTGTCAAGAATAAATCTCCAACTATAATGGAGTCGGTATAAGATTTAGTGGCTGTGAACTTCAAATATATCGAATTGTTCCATGTGAAATTCGGGATTGGGATAAATTACAATCTGTTTACCGATGTCCCGTTCGAGTTTGGATATGAGCAAATCTTCTTCACCCAGAAAAAGTTCGGCAATTTGCGGATTGACCCTGAGCGTCAGCCGCTTGCTATTCATATCATGCGCATCCCGCAGAATCTCACGGTAAATGTTATAACAGATGGACTGCCTGGATACCAGATAGCCTTCGCCATCACAATAAAAGCACGGTTCACAAAGAATCCGGGTCAGAGGCTCTCGGGTGCGCTTGCGGGTCATCTGAATCAAACCCATTTCAGATATAGGAAGAACGTGAGTTTTACTTTTATCTTTTTTCAGCGCCTCCTTGAGGGCATTAAAGACTTTTTCCTGATTGGATCTTTTTTCCATGTCGATGAAGTCAATAATAATAATGCCCCCCAGGTCTCTGAGCCTGATTTGATACGCAATTTCCTTAACCGCCTCTAAATTCGTTTTTAAAATCGTCTCTTCCAGGTTGTGTTTCCCGACATAGCGGCCGGTATTGACATCAATAGCAACCAGGGCTTCCGTATGTTCTATCAAAATATAGCCACCCGACTTCAGCCATACTTTCCGTTTCAGAGCTCGGGAAATATCCCCCTCCAAGTTATAGGCATCGAAAATCGGTTCTGAGCCCTCATACAACACAACATGATCCTTTAAGACGGGCATGTAATTGTCCAGGAAGGATAACACCGCGTGGTAGGTTGGTTTTGAATCTATGACCAGCTTTTCGACTTCCTGAATCAGAAGGTCACGCACGGCTCGCAGACTGATGGAAAGCTCGGCATGCAAAAGGGAGGGCGCCCGGGCGATCTCAAATTTTCTCTGGATGTTTTTCCAGAGATTGTTTAAAAACCCCATTTCGTAGGCCAACTTTTCTTCTTGTACACCGTCCGCAGCGGTTCTCACAATATAGCCGAAATCCTCGGTTTTTAGTTTCTGCACCATACCTTTTAAGCGTTCCCGCTCGACGTCATCTTCGATGCGCCGGGAGACGCCGATATGATCGGAAGTGGGCATTAAAACCAAAAATCGACCGGGCAAAGAGATATACGAAGAGATGCGGGCACCTTTGGTTCCCATGGGAGATTTCGCCGCCTGAACCAGAATCTCCTGTCCCTCCCGGATAATTTCTTCAATACTAAAGTTACGTTTTTTTTCAAATTCCGGATTAGTTTTATCTTCCGAGCTGTCTTCGTCCATGTCGGATTCAACGTCAAATAGCCGCTCATATTCCTTGTAGCCGTCATAGAACACATCATCCACGTATATGAAAGCCGCCTGGTTCAGCCCGATATTCACAAAGGCCGCCTGCATACCGGGCAAGACTCGCAAAACCCGGCCCTTGTAGATATTTCCGGCAATATCGGAGTCATCCCCGCGGTCGACATAAAGCTCGGCAATGTTACCATCATCCAACAGGGCCACCCGGGTTTCATGTTCGGTTACATTGATGATGAGTTGTTTGTACATTCTGCAAAACTCCGTTTTGCGAGCAGAGAGAGCAGAGGGCTCTATGCCCCATGCGCTATGCGCGCTGCTTAACTACCTTTGCCTGTTTAATCTGATCTTCAGCAACACCGAAAATATAACGAAGGATCAGCGCAGGCCGGGCTGTTTTTCCAGGCACCGACAAAAGCTTCATCTGTAGACAAGTTGAATCCAGAAACGTAATATTTAATACCATATCCTTTAAATTTATCTTTTTCAACTTTCCTTTTCGATTCGTCAATGAAATGGTGGCATCCGAGGCGCGGTTGAACGACGCCATTTTTTCTTCGTCAAAATGACCTTCCTTCAGGGTGACCAGATAGGTATGTTTCTTTGGGGCCGGGTTTCCGGGTTTTAGGGAAGCAAGTTGACAGGAATTTATAGCAAGGCCGTCGGGGAGATGGGCGTTTAGTCGCCGGATGACAGTCTCCGGGCGCACAAAGCCCGGTACGCTCAGAGTGAATTGCTCCTGCTGGCTTTCGATGCCAACGGGCAACGGATCATCAAATGAAATTTTAGGCTTGGGGTGAAACCCCTCTGAAAATACCACAGGAATTTCAGCGCGTTTGAGGGCCCGCAAAAAAACATTGACCATTTCAAGATGGCCAAGATATTTGGCCTGATCCAGTTTGGCGTAACCAACGGACAACTTCTTAGAACCGGCCTTAACATATTCGGTCGTGCTGCAGACCGCCAACGATTCATGTTGATCGTCAGGATATGTAAGCATCTTTATTTCTTTAAAATCGCATGTGCCGCATTGCGCGCAATTCCCCTGACGACAGTCGTCGGTCATAGACCCCTCAAGGGCCTTTTCCCATTCGTTTTTCAGGAAAGCTTTGCTGACACGACTGTCAATATGATCCCAGGGCAAAGGTTCGTCAAGGTCCTGTTTGCCGGTTGCAAAAATATCGGGATCCAGGCCCTCTTCATCTATGGCTTCTTGCCACAGACGGTAGCTGAACTTGTCGCTCCATCCGTCAAACCGGCATCCTTTTTTATAAGCACGAACAAGCAGTCGGCTTAACCGTCGATTACCTCGCGCCCATAGCCCCTCTAGCCGGCTGACTTCCGGATTTTGCCATTTGAATTGAATTCCGGGAAGCCTCAGTCGATCATGAAGCCAGTTAATCTTTGATCGGGATTCAGCCAATGAAATCTGTCCGGCCCATTGAAAGGGGGTATGAGATTTGGGAATAAAGGTGGCGACGCTGACGTTGATTTTCCCGCGGCGTCCCCCGGGGCCTTTAATTTTTCGCAATTTCTTCACCAGATCTACCAGAGCCTCAAGATCATCGGTCGTTTCGGTAGGCAAACCGATCATGAAATAAAGCTTGATAACCTGCCACCCCATATTAAAAGCGTCTTTGACCGTATCGGTGATTTCCTTTTCAGTGATATTTTTATTGATCACATCCCGCAGCCTTTGACTGCCCGCTTCAGGGGCAATCGTAAATCCGGTTTTACGAACCTTCTTAATTAGGGCCATCAGTTCCGGCGTTAGTGTGCCTGCCCGTAAGGAGGGCAAAGAAACAGCAACATTGTCGGATGCAAAACGGGCCATCAGACCCTCCATTAAAGGTATGATGCATCCATAATCTCCGGTACTCAAAGACAACAAAGATATGTCCTCATATCCGGTGGCTGCGGTGGAACGGGCGGACATTGACAGTAGATGCTGCGGTGAGCGTTCACGTACCGGTCGATAAATCATGCCGGCCTGACAAAATCGACATCCCCGGGTGCATCCCCGGGCAACCTCCAGCCGCAGCCGGTCATGGACGGGTTTTCCAAAAGGGACAATGGGTTTTTCAGGAAAAGGTATTTTATCCAGATCGGAGACAACGGCACGACGAACGTTCGTATAATCTGAGTAGCGTGGGGCTACGGTTTGAATACCGCGGTCATCAATATGGACTTCAAAAAAAGAGGGAATATAGACGCCTTCAATTTGCGACCATCTTTTTAACAATGATTCTTTGTCGGCCTGGATCTCTTCTTTCCAGCGAAGCCACACACCGGTCATTTCCACAACAACATTTTCGCCGTCCCCCACAACAATGGCATCAAAAAATTCGGCAATAGGCTCTGGATTGCAGGTACACGGACCACCGGCAATGATCAGAGGTTGATCAATATTTCTTTCGGAGGCCAAAAATGGGATTTGAGCCAATTCAAGGATTGTTAGGATATTGGTGTAATTCAACTCATATAAGAGGCTGAATCCGATGACATCAAAACGGCGGATCGCCTCACGGGATTCCAATGAAAAAAGCGGCCGTCCGGAACTCCTCAAAAGGGCTTCCATATCCATAGCGGGTGCAAAGACCCTTTCAGCCGCGATGTCCGGGTTGGCATTCAAAATATGGTAAAGTATCTGCATTCCGAAATGGGAGGTTCCGATCTCATACAGATCCGGAAACGCTAGGGCAAATCGGAGCTTGACCTGGTCAAGGTCTTTTTTAACAATATTAATTTCCGAGCCCAGGTAACGGCTTGGCTTTTCGACAAAAGGTAAGATATCGTCAATAGAATCAATGGTCATAGGCATATCGGGTCCTTATCGGGTCTTATCAAAAATGAGTTGTAAAGATAGCTGGAATTTATGTTTTTGATGATTATTATTTATGACGCTCTCCTAAAACGTCCGGAAATCGACAATACTTAAAACTGTATTGGGACGTTATCAGCGATTTTTTGCGGTAAACCACTACTATAGAGCAAGGCCATAAATGCAAGCGAACAGACAAATCTGCAAACAACGCCCCCTTGTGGGTACGATTTTTTTAGCACTTTGTATCCTGATTCTAATCCATGCACCTGTAGGTTACGGCCATGAGCTGAACCGCGAAACCGCCGTTGTGAAAGCGGTTCGTGAAGTCAGTCCGGCAGTGGTTAATATAAGTTCCGCTTACGAAGTGCGCAAGCGCACCAGTCCATTTTCCGGTTTTGGTCTCAACCCCTTTTTCGATGAGTTTTTCAAGGATTTTTTCGACCCGCGCTTTGAAAGCCGTCAGCAGAATACCAGTCTAGGATCCGGTGTGATTATCGATGGCAAAGATGGACTTATTTTGACCAATGCCCATGTCATCCAAAAGACCGGTACCATCAAAATTGTGCTGCGGGATGAGCGTGAATTTGAGGCCAGAATTGTGGGGACGGATCCCGACTCTGATTTGGCCGTGCTAAAGATTGATTCCAAAGACCGGCTTCCCGCCATCAAAATGGGCAGCAGCGAGGATCTAATGATCGGTGAAACCGTTATCGCCATCGGCAATCCCTTCGGCTTTTCCCACACGGTCACCACCGGGGTCATCAGTGCCGTAAACCGCAGTATCCGGGCCCAGGACAGGGTGTACCACGATTTTATCCAAATCGATGCTTCAATTAATCCCGGAAACAGCGGGGGTCCGTTATTGAACATCAACGGAGATTTGATTGGAATCAATACGGCCATCTACGCCAAAGCCCAGGGGATCGGCTTTGCGATACCCATCGGCAAGGCCCGTAAAATCATTTCGGATTTGATTCAATATGGTGAGGTGATTCAGGCCTGGATCGGCATCACCGTGCAAAATATGGAGGAATCACTGGCAAGGTATCTGAAAGTTCCGGGCGATAAGGGCATCGTCATAAAAACGGTGGAGCCGAAGAGCCCGGCAAAAAAGGCCGGGATACGAGAAAGCGACATTATTCTATCTATCGACAACAAAAAAATCAATTCATTCGATGACTACAAGTCGGTCACCAAGGGTATCGCTGCTGGGGACACGCTGCAGGCCAAACTCTGGCGCAACGGAAAAAAACAAATGGTGGTGATAAAAACGAAAGTATATCCCCTTGAACTGGCTGAAGATCTGGGCTTCAGGCTTTTGGGGATCATGGTCGAGGATCTAACAAAGAAAAAAAGAAACGCGTATCGGATATATGCCAGAGACGGGGTGGTCATCTTAAAAATAAAGGCAAATTCATACCTTGACCGCATCGGTGCAAAAGCCGGAGATGTGATTCGCCAGATAGATGATTATACCATCCAAACGAGTGAGGATTTTAAAAAAGCCGTTATCAAATCTCGACGAAAAAATTCGGTCGTGCTGCTGCTCCAGCGGGGGGAGCAGGGGTATTACATTACGGTGACGTTGTAACCCGGGGATCTCTGCAGTTCTGCCACAAAGACACGAACGTACTATAATTGTGGCCTAGTGGCTGACCTATTACCCCAAATCAATCACTGCTCGATTTAGAACAAAAGAAATGAAGGTTAAAAGGATCATCCGGCATTTCCATTACCTGGACCTGTTGGAATCGAGCTTCTTTGAGCATTTCGACCGCCTTTTCACGTCCCCACATCATTCCCAGACCGGTGCCCCCGCCCACCAGGCCCACCGGCAGGCAGTGCATTAAGCTTACAGTGTATAAAAACGGTCCCATGGGATGGTCCAAATTGTCCGCTAGATCGGATTTGGCCGCAATATCCACCATAGAAAACCGGCCGTCCGGTTTCAGCATATGGTTGATTCCCAGCAAAACATCCAGTGGTCGGGTTTGATCGTGAATGGCATCGAAGGCGGTGACATAGTCAAATAAACCCTTCATTTCTTTTTTATTTTTGAGTTCTGCAGCATCCAGTACCATAAAGTCAAGATTTTCGATTTTTTTCCGTCGTGTCTGTCTGCGGGCCTCATCAATCGCCTCAGACGATATGTCAATCCCGACAAAGCGGCTTTGAGGAAATGACTCGGCCATAAGAATCACGGCTACCCCTTCAGCGCAACCCAGGTCACACACTTGTATACCGGCTTTCAGTCGCTGGACAATTCGGCTGTTTTCGACGGAAGGCAAAAATTTATTTACCAGAACCTGACGGTGCTTGGCATTGCCCAGCTGAGACATGAAGGCCTGAAATTTCGGATAATGGTCATAAGTGACACCTTCTCCGCTGGAAAATCCGTCAATCACTGCCTCCATGGCACAAGTAGTTAAAAGGGGTATTTCCTGGGTGTAAACACCCAAATTGGAATTCCCGGCACGGCGGGTGACCAAATCCCCGTGGTGTTTGGGCAGATAATATTTATTTTCATCATCTTTGTGGGATAATTCAACAATTTCAGCAGTCGTCATGACTCCCAGCCACTCCTTTACATAGCGCGGGTTTAAACCGGCCCGGTCGGCTATGTCGTCGATGTTTTGAGGACTGTCAAATGCGTCCATAACATCAAATAGACCGGTTCGGTATCCGATGGCCATGGATAGGTTGATGGCACCGTAATTCAAAATATCGATCATTTTTTCTGAAAAAGACATTATGCACGCAGAAGGGAAAAAGATAGTCGCTGGGTGGTCCGATTTGCTGGGAAAACCGAATTAGGATGATATTTGATTGGATTATTTCACGATTTCGAACCAGGATGGTTCTTCAGCCTGATCATCGGCTTCTAAAATTTCGGTTTTCCGAAAACTTTCCAGGAACTCTTTGATTGGCTGCTCATTTTCATACCAGATTGTTTCATCTGCTGATTTTGTAAGTAACTCTTCCATAACCAAACGCCTTTCCTCCAAAGACCCGATTGAATTTTTTTTAAATCAGGGTCGGGTAAATATCAGCTATCGTCAACTTTGTAAAGCCTAATTTTAACCTGTTCGAAAAGACGCCGATTTTCCCGGTTTCTGGATTTTGCCCAATTTGATCGGGTTCTTTTCTTCTCAACTAATTGAAATTAAATCATTTTTTATTAACATCATTTTTTGGATTTTTTTATTGACATTTAACATGTGAGCTATGTATAGAATTGACTCAAGAAAAAAACAATAAAATCAAGTCCAGGAAGGTATTTCAGATGCAGTCTCTGCTAATATTGGCGCAGGACATTCCCTGGGTAATGGCCCCGGCAACATTGATTGCTGCAATGGCCATAATTTCAATCGCCGCCGCTGTGATTCGGCTCACCCAAAAGGCATCCAAGGTAATGATGCTGGGTGTCATGATCGCATTGACAGTGGGTGTCATGTTAATGCAGGTGGTGCAATAACCCGACCCGTTTTCAAATTCCTCCGTGGCGAATCTCGTCCACTATCTTAACTCAATTCATGTTTTTTGTCCCATCTTTTCTGATTAGGTCGTTGATAACCGATTTTTCTTGATAGATTGCAATAGATTAATATACAAATACATAACTCGAAATCGGTTTTTAATCGGCAATTAAGGAGAGGAATCCATGAATCGAGAAAAAATAATCACGTTGTTAAAGTCCGAAACGCCCATGGATGAGGTATTGATAAAAGGCTGGATCAGAACTGTGCGGGCCTCGAAGACGTTTTCATTTCTTGAAATTAACGACGGTTCCTGTCTGAAAAACTTACAGGTAATTGCCGATGAATCGTTGTCGAATTACGACGACATAAAAAAATTAACCACCGGTTCCGCGATAGTGGCCAGCGGAAAACTGATCAAATCCAAAGGCTCCGGTCAAAAATGGGAGATTTCGGCAGATCATGTTGAAATTGTCAGTTTGGCACCGGAAACTTATGCGTTGCAGAAAAAGCGCCATAGTGATGAGTTTTTAAGAACCATCGCCCATTTAAGGCCCAGAACGAACAAATACGGGGCCGCCTTTCGCATACGGTCTGAAATGTCCTATGCCGTCCATAAATTTTTCAAGAACAAAAACTTTCGCTACATCCATACACCTATTCTTACCGGGTCTGATTGTGAAGGTGCCGGTGAATTATTCAAAGTAACGGCTATGGATCTGGAAAACCTGCCCACAAAAGATGGAAAGACGGACTATATGAAGGATTTTTTCGGCAAAGTGGCCAATCTGACCGTTTCCGGGCAGCTTTCAGCAGAGATGTTTTGCCTGGCCCTGGGAGATGTCTACACCTTTGGTCCGACCTTTAGGGCTGAAAATTCAAACACCCGCCGGCATGCGGCCGAATTCTGGATGATCGAGCCTGAAATGGCCTTCTGCGATTTGGAAGGTAACATGGATCTCGGAGAAGAGCTTATCAAATTCCTGACATCCTACGTCATGGACGAGTGTGCCGAGGACCTCGAGCTTTTCGCAAAATGGGTGGATAAAAATTTAATGTCGACCCTGGAAAATACCGCCAAATCTGATTATGTTCGGCTGCCATACCGGGACGCGGTGGAAATTTTGCAAAAATCAGGTCACAAATTTGATTATGATATCGAATTCGGCAAAGACCTACAGACGGAGCACGAGCGTTATCTGACTGAACAAAATTTCAAAAAGCCGGTTATCGTATATGATTATCCCACAACCATAAAACCGTTTTACATGCGTTTAAATGACGATAATGAAACCGTCGCCGCCATGGATATTTTGGTGCCCAACATCGGAGAAATTATCGGTGGAAGTCAACGTGAAGAACGTCTGGATGTGCTGCAAGCACGGATAGATGAAAGCGGTATGGAGAAATCGCCCTATTGGTGGTACCTGGAATCCCGCATGTATGGCAGTGTGCCTCACAGCGGCTTTGGACTGGGTTTTGAGCGTCTGCTGATGCTGGTTACCGGCATCAGCAATATTCGGGATGTAATTCCTTTTCCAAGGACACCGAACAACCTGGAATTTTAAGATAGGCTTTCAGCTAACAGAAGGAGAAAACCCGTCATGATAAAAATGAAGAACATCAGTTTCTTAAATCAAGAGACAGCTGACGGGTCGAATCCAAATTTGCCTTGGGACCCAATTATACCAAAATATTTTAAGCGAATCTCAAAAGGTGGTAGTCTTAATTGAGAAAATAAGCTAAAATTAAACTATTCTGTCCATCTTCATAAAAAGAGGCAGAGTGCAGCGATTCCACAAATCCACAATCCCTCCGAGGCGTAAGCTGCTAAAGCCCCTACGGCTTCCGGCTCGGAGAGGCCGGAGACCGCAATCTATAATCCCAAATTAACAGCTTGATACATCCCCAGAGGAAGTTGATTATGGACAAGTTAAGAGAGCGATTGAAGATTTCCGAAGATCGTTTGAATGAAGTGAATGCATTACTAACCGATCCCGCCAATGATACGGTGGGTCAAATTGTGTCAATCGTTGAAAAGTACGGCGGCCCGGAGGAAATTAACCGTAAGGCCGCCGAGGCCGGCAAATTCGAAAATCTGATGGCTCGGCTAAAGGAGATCAAATCACCCTATCTCGCAGGGGTTGAGTGGCTGGCGGAACAGCGCGACAAAGAGGCATTTGTCTCCATGGCCGATTATTATGATCGAATTTTAGGAGATCGTGGCGCTGCCACCGCCCTCAATCAGGACAATGCGGTGACCCTGGAAATCAGCGCCTTGCAGTATTTCCCATGGCTGATCACCGAGGCAAAGCAGGCCATAAAAAATAAGGAACTGATGCCCGTCCGCTACATCAGGGTGCGCAACATGAAGGAACAGACCGAGGACAATGGCGATATTATGGCCACCGCGGCGGCGGTACAGATTGTTGGTGCCACCCATGTGGAGACCCTTGACACCAAGGGAACCGATGGTTCCAACATTCATCTCGGGGGACCGGAAACCATCACCGGTTATTTCGGCGGTATCGGCCAGCCTAACGATTACCCTTACAAATGGATTGACGAATATCTTCATTATTATACGACTTATGGCGTCCGTCAGGTGTTAAATATCAACGCCGGTACGATTCTGGCAGCTTACCTGCTGCACAAACTGGGAGTAGACAATGAGTTCAAAATTTCAGTTTTCATGGGCAACGACAATCCCCTGGCTACCCTCTGGACCCTGATGGCCGCCCGTTTGTTTGCCCGTGAGGATGGCAGCACGTCTTTGATCGGATTTAATCTGTCCAACTCGGCCGACAACCGGACCATCAGTGAGGCCGCTAAATTAAGAAAAGCCCTGGGTCTGGAGCAGGCGGTGCGTTTTGAACACCATATCACCGAGACCCAAAAATCGATCGTCATTCAGCCATATAACCGGCGCGAGGAACTGGTCGAACTAGCCCGGGAGGTGTCCAATATTGCCGCCAAACACGAAGGAGGCGATCCCGAAGTGGACGCCGCCCGGCAGCACCCCAGCGATATACTGGACTACTTCCTGCCGAAAGAAGAAATTTTGTCCCAGGGACTGATGGATGCCCTGGAACAGAACTACCTGGATAAGCACGATGCGGTCAACCGCACCGCCGATGCGCTGGTAAAGGCCGGCATTGGCGTGGTATGCGCCTGGAATTTACATAAGTAAAGTGACCTAAAGTGCCTAAAGATCCTCTGACGCATCTATACAGTTACGAAACCCTGAATGCGCAACCGTCAGCCATTCGCGATATATGTGCCCTGGTTGCCCGACCGCAAGTGCGTTCTCTGGCCGGCGGTTGGCCGGATCCGGCAAAGTTTCCGATCAAGGCGATCCGTCGAATCTTCGATGATCTGATGGCCAAACAGGGAGATCAGCTGCTCCAATATGGCTCAACCGAGGGTCTGGAAGATCTAAGACAGGTGCTGGCCGATCGAATGAAAACCGAGGGGCTGATTGACGCCGCACCTGACAATTTGATCATCACCCATGGATCTGCCCAGGGTATGCATCTGGCTGCTCAGGTTTTTATCAACCGGGGAGATGTGGTTATCGTCGGACTTCCTACGTATTTTGGCGGACCCGGGGCGATACATTCCCGGGGTGGAAACGTTGTGGGGGTTCCGGTTGACCGCGATGGGTTGAACCCAAATCGTCTTCGTCAGGAAATCAAACTCCTGAAAGCGGCCGGCAAACGTGTCAAGGGCGTTTACGTAATCCCCAATTTCCAGAATCCAACCGGTGTTACCCTCAGCCTTGAAAGACGCCGGCAGATTATGGACCTGGCTGAAACTCACGATCTGGTCATCTTTGAGGATGACCCTTATGTCGATTTGCGTTTCGAAGGCAAGCACCTGCCCTCGCTCAAATCTATGGATCGCAAAGGACGGGTGATACATCTGCGCTCATTGTCCAAAACCTTTGTTCCTGGTGTTCGATTGGGCTGGGCCTTTGGTGAATCAGGAGCGATCCGCCAAATGGTAGTGGCCAAGCAATTTGCCGATGCAGCCACCAACACGCCAGCCCAGTATATTCTGCTGGAGTTCATCCGGCAGGGACTTTTTGATAAGCAAATTCAGGAGAACATCAAATTTTATCACGCCAAGCGAAATTTTATGCTCGCGCAGATGGAGCGACATTTCCCCCGGGAGGCGACCTGGAATAGACCCCAGGGAGGCTTTTTCATTTTCGTAAAACTTCCAAAAAACATGGATGCCGATGAACTTTTCCAGCGTGCAGTAGACAAGGATGTGGCCTTTGTCACCGGCCAACCTTTTTTCGTGGACGGCAGCGGCCAAAACACATTTCGTTTGTCCTACTCCCAGGCCGGCGAAGCGGATATGGAAGCAGCCATACGGATAATTGGCGAATTAATCAAAGACAGCCTTCCAGGCCGTTGACCGGATAGCGTCGAATCGATCCTTATGCATTGTTCAAAGAAACCTGCAGCCTTTCCTCCGAAAACAAGAAGAAAAAATTATACCTTTTCCATTCCAGATTGATAAAGCCCTAACGCCTCCCCGACACGACTTCATTAAGGCTAATCTCCGAAGACTATTTAATTTCTATAAATTATAGCGTTATTGAATGCCAGATAACAGACAATCCGGCCCTGGCGGAAAACCCGTCATAATTTTGTCGCCAAGTTTGGTTTGATAGACTCCAAAATCTTGTAAGCTGCTAAATTCATGCAGAATTTTGCACAAACCCTTAATTCGGCATAATCTTTGCTTCTGTCATAAACGAAGCCATGAACATACCCAGCAAGGGGATAACAAGGAGATAGGAGACATAAAAATGACGCAAAGCAAAACCAAGGGTGAAAAAAATCGCGAGGCCGAGATCGAAGCCGCATCCAATCAAACACCGAAACAGCCTGAAACTTCAAACGGAAGAGTGGTGGGTGTCGACATCGGAACCTCTAAAATCGTTTTCTCAGAGAAAAAGAATGGGAGCATTGAATTCGACTCTCAACGCAATGCCTTTATCTCAGTGGATTATTCCAAATTCACGGAGAAAATATTAAATCAGAATAAGATAAAATATCATAAAATCGACAATTCTTTGATTGTATTTGGCGATGGGGCTGAAATCTTCGCCAACATGCTCAATACGGAAACCCGACGCCCCATGCGCCAGGGTTTGTTAAATCCAAAAGAATCATATTCTGTTGAAATTATTAAAGAAATCCTAAACGAATTGGTAGAATCCTCTGGGGGTTCTGATTCTAAAATAAATTTTTCCATACCCGATCCGCCCAAAGGTTCTGAGACTGATATCATCTATCATGAAACCGTTCTAGCGCGTCATCTAACTGAAAAAGGCTATACCAGCAGAAGCATTAACGAGGGATTGGCGGTTATTTTTTCCGAACTGGAAGATGAAAGTTTCACCGGTCTGGGCATCAGCGCCGGTGGAGGCATGTGCAATGTTTGTCTAGCTTACCTATCCGTCCCGCTTGTCTCTTTTAGCATCAATAAGGGAGGCGATTATATCGACGACGCGACAGCCTCCGTTACCGGTACCATTAATACTCGCGTGCGAAGTATCAAGGAAAACGGTTTTGATCTCCAAAAAAAGCCTGACAATGATATCGAAGATGCGTTGCATATATACTATGATGATCTGATTTTGAGCTTGGTAAAAGCCCTCAAAGAAAGCATTGTTCAGACATCCACCGCGCTGAAGATAGACCGCCCGGTACCAATCGTCTTAAGTGGCGGCACGGCCAAAGTACGTGGTTTCAAAGAACGATTTGAGCATTTCTTGAAAACTGAGGAAATTCCTTTGGATTTCAGCAAAATCCGCATTGCGGAAGATCCGCTCAATGCCACGGCAAAGGGAGCTCTGATCGCAGCCATGAATGAAAATTAGCAGAAAGATCGGATTTCATAAACTGTCTGTTCCTAATCCAACCGGTCTTGCGGCGCCATAGGTTTTGTCTGACAACATGTTGTAAGGAACGCAAGGTGTCGGATGTCAGGTGTCAGATCAGCCGCTGGCCGCTGAAGCTGCCAGTTTGACTAAAATGAAGCGTTGGTCTGAAGACGTTTCATAAGAGTCAACCAAGGTGCTAAATTCTGAAAGCTGACACCCGACACCTATATTTACGACATCAAATTATCACCGTGCTTGCTCTTACTGCCCTTCAATGTTCAATTCCGGCCTGTCCGATATTAAATCAAGAAAGAAAAATATGGGCCTGCACTCAGACTTGTCGCCCCATTTAGGAATGGGGATTAAAAAAATTGATCAGAGATGGACACGACTGTATCCTTAAAATTGCCGCCGAAAAACTATCGGCGAACTATCGAAGAGCTGTCCGTCGTCATCCCTGATCCAGTTTTAAAGCTGAAATTCCTAAAACAGGCCATAAATGAGCATCAAAAGATATCGGCACCATACAAACTTTATCCACCGATAGCCGAAATCACCTTCCGAAAAAGGCTATTAAATAATGCTGAAAATATTTGCCCCGGTAGCAAAAAAGCTGCAAAACAACTTCTCCGCAAAGGCGTCATCTCTGCTCCCGGTATTCGGTGGCGGTGGCTCTACAAGTTATACTATATATTTGTGTCAGCAATTCTAATACTCTTTATTTTGAGACTGGGCACGGCGGTTTTTCCTTTGGTAAGGAACTTTAATTTCGGCACCCTCATCAATGTGAGTCCTCAGCAGGTCGAGACAGCAAATACAAAAATTATCATCCGAAAACCGATAGGTTACTCGCAACTTCCCGGGATCGGAGGAAGCCCGAAATCATCTATTTTCAAATCTGCAAATTATCAAAACAAGGCTGAACAGGTCTCATGGAATTATAAGAATCCCATTTTAACGGCTCTGATTTCTCAGCAAACCAAAATTCCCAGACCAGAGCCCATCTTCCAAAAGCCGTTAGTGGCTTTTCATTACCAGAACAACAGAAACCATAAGCCTATATCTACCGTCAAGTCTGTGAAGCACCGGAATAAGCCCGAGCTGGTTCTCAATTATTATAAGAATCCCATTTTGACGACTCTGATTTCTCAGCAAACCAATAATTCCAAATCAGGGCCTATCGACCAAATACTTTTATTGTCTGCTCAGTCGCAAAGCAAGGGAAAACATCTACCTATACCCACCGCCAAACCCGTAAAACATCAAAAAGAGCTCGAGCCGGCTCTCAATGCTTTTCAGAATCCCATTTTGACTGCCCTGACTTCTCAACAGATCTCTAAATCCACCTCGGAGCCTATTTCCAAAAAGACCTTAATGTCTTCTAAGCCGCGAAGTAGTCGAAGCCATCTACCTTTACCCACCACCAAACCTGTAAAGCATCAAAAAGAGCT
>Ga0316191_10000952_pt1 | contig 19794 bp, 16 predicted proteins | sample Eddworburr2cm_MG_FD_204928 | JGI IMG/M metagenome (GOLD analysis project Ga0316191, IMG submission 204928) | Coastal sediment microbial communities from Maine, United States - Eddy worm burrow 2 cm | ecosystem: Environmental > Aquatic > Marine > Coastal > Sediment | place: USA: Maine... | reverse complement strand
TGTGTTTAGGTGTATGATGATATTTAGGTGTCAGGTTTCAGGTGTCAGTTGCCCAAGTGCTAATTCCTGACACCTGACACCTGAAACCTTTTTTTCTGATATGTTGCAAGGAACCTCCATGGTCAACAATAAGGAGACAAGATGAATCAACCTGTCATTATCAGCGCTGTACGGACGCCTGTTGGCAAATACATGGGCGCTCTTAAAGATGTCGAGGCCTACGATCTTGCAAGCCTGGTACTGAACGAAGTCGTAAAGCGGGCCAATTTGGAACCGGGTCAGGTGGATGAAGTCATCATGGGTCAATCCTACCAGAACGGTGAATATGTAAATATTGCCCGTATGGCCCTTTTAAAAGCCGGATGGCCTGAAACTATCCCGGGAATTACGATCGATCGGCGCTGTTGCACGGGGTTGGATGTCGTCCGTTATGCTGCCAGCCTGATCATGTCGGGCCAGGCGGAGATTATAGTGGCCGGAGGCGTGGAAAGCATGAGCAATGCCGAGTTTTATCTTCCCGGCAACATAAAATGGGGGCTGGGCGGCAGCAAAGGCATGCCCCGGGGCCACGGCGACATGTCCGTCTGGGGTTTGAAGCTTTACGATCGTATCCAGCGGGCCCGGGTGATGTCCCAGCCCGAAGAGCGCTATGGGGTGTTGCCGGCCATGATGACCTGGGCCGAAACAGCCGCCAAAACAGAAAATATTTCGCGCGACGCATGCGATCAATGGTCGCTGGCAAGTCATCAAAAAGCATGTGCGGCCGTTGATAAGGGTTTTTTCAAGGAGGAAATTGTTGCGGTGCCTGTTACGCAGCGTAAAGGCGAGCCGGTTATGGTGGATAGCGATGAAAACCCGCGGTCAGACACGAACCTTGAAAAACTGGCGGGCCTCAAACCGGTTATAGGGGGGGTGTGTACGGCCGGCAATTCCTCAACGGAAAATGACGGTGCAGCTGCGGTCATTGTTGCCAGTGAAAAGAAAACAAAGGAATTGGGGATTGAGCCCTTTGCTTCCGTGAAATCCTGTGCAGTGGCAGGTGACGATCCGAGATATAGCTATAGAACCGTGCCGGGGGCAGTAAAAAAAGCGCTGGATTCGGTAGGCCTTGGGATTAAAAATATGGACCTCGTCGAAATTCAGGAGGCCTTTGCAGCCAGGTTTTAGCGGATTTAAAGGAAATGGGTATAGGACCGGACAATTATGATAAGGTTAACGTAAACGGATCCGGAATATCCCTGGGACATCCCATTGCCTGCACCGGAACCAGAGTACTGGTGACCTTACTGTACGAAATGAAAAGACGCGGAGCACGTTACGGGCTGGAATGCATTTGCGGTGGTGGGGGACTGGGGATTGCGGCTATATTTGAAAGAAAATGAATGGAATACGGAAGTGGGAATGGGGAATTCGCAATGTATAGGTAGGTTGTCTATTTTTAAAGGATTATGACTTAATGGAATTTTTTTTTAAACCGCAAGGGGTAGCGCTGATTGGTGCATCGGCGAATTCCCATAAGGGTGGATTTTCCATTCTGAAAAATTTGGTTACAGGATTTAAAGGTTGCATATACCCCGTTAATCCGCGGTATGAGGAAATAGAAGGTTTAAAGTGTTTTCGATCTGTTTCTGAGGTCCCCGATCCGGTGGATCTTGCGATTATATTCGTACCTGCCGAGGCCACCCTCGCCGCAGTTAATGAATGCGCGGTACGCGGTATTCCCGGTGTCATGATCCAATCGGCCGGTTTTGCCGAAAGCGGGGATACCCAGGGCAAAAATTTTCAGAATGACCTAAAGCAGATTCGGCAAAAAACAGGTATGCGATTGTGGGGACCCAACTGCATGGGGCTGGTGGATGCGGTTCATGGGCAGGTCTTCTCTTTTGTGGCTCCCAGCATCTGGGACCAAGGGCTGGTGGCCGGAAAAGTTTCTTTAATAGTGCAAAGCGGGATGCTTGCTGCTGGATTTCTGATTGATCTTATGACCCACGGCACCATGGGAATCAGTAAAGCCTGCTCCATCGGCAACAAGGTGGATGTAGATGAATGTGATCTCCTGCAGTTTCTGATTGAGGACCCGGAAACCGAAGCGATCTGTTTGTATCTTGAATCCATTGTGGATGGTAAAAAGTTCCTCGAAATCTGCCGTCGATCAAGCAAACCCATCGTGGCACTCAAAGGCGGTAAAAGCAATAAAGGCGCCAAGGCTGCGATGAGCCATACCGCCAGTTTGTCCGGCAACCATGGAGTGGTTTCCGCAGCTTTTGCCCAGGCCGGAGTGGTCGAAGCTGATGATTTCAGACAGCTAATGGATCTTGGGAGAACTCTTTGCGCGTATCCCGCAGCTAATTTTCAGGGTGCTGGTCGGGTGGCGGTGCTGACTTTCAGCGGTGCTGCCGGAATTGTTTCATCCGATTTTATTGAAAGCCGGGGACTGCAACTGGCCGAACTCTCGGAAGGCACCAAAAAAGATCTTAAAAAAATATTTCCGGATTGGATGCCGGTATCCAATCCGGTTGACCTGTGGCCGGCAATTGAACGCAACGGTCCGGAAGTTGCCTGGAGCCGTGCCTTTAAAGCAGTTAGTGACGACCCCAATGTGGACGCGATATTTTTTCACATATTTGTCGGTGGGTTTTCAGGGAAATCGGACATATCATCCCTGGTAGAAATCGCCCGGACTGCCGGGAAGCCCATATTCGGCTGGCTATTGGGAAAACATCCCGAGGCGCGTGAATTTATGTTCCAGGCCAATCAACTGAATGTTCCGGTATTCAAGGAAATCCGACGCGCGGTGGAGTGTATGGCAGCTGTGTTTAGAAGGAGCAGATATTTGCAACGGGGAACATAATTACGGACTCAGAGCAGGATGAAGCTCATCCCAGGATTTCCCGGATGAATTCTTTGGCGTCGTCAGGGTGGGCAATTACTCTGATCTTTGTGCGATCTAACGAACTTAAGTCTGCGCAGGCAGTTCGACATCCCTCTATCGCTAATATCAGGTCACTATCTGCCGCTCGATGTGAAACAAATTGAACCTGACCGTTCAATCGCGCTTCAATCTCTTTAACAAGGGCAACCCGATCATAATAAGGATTGCACCCCCCGCAATATTTAATCCCCACTTTTAGCATTAGCGTCTGTTTGCCATCTGACTTCTTTCATCTGTCCTCTGACTTCTGTTAACTATTCGATGCCGCACAGCTTCTTCGCCGCTCTTTTCTTTTCCATCATATTGGCCAGCCGCGAAATCATAATTCTTTGGGCCTGGGGAGATCCGGCGCCGTGCATGGATTCGGTCAGATAGCCGACGGCGGCCGTACCAAGGGTCAGATTCTCGATCAATCGCAAAATGCGCATGCGGTTTACAGCCGGCACGTCACAGCTGGCGGTGAAGTATTTTTCCAGCCATTTGCCGGTCTCCGGCGCCGTCAAATCCCTCTCCGACGGCATGGTCACCATCAGCCCGCCGGCAATGTCCTGGGCGATGCGTGAAATCTCATAGGGAAACCGCGTTACATTCTGCTTGTGAATATTTGCCAGCAGGGTGTTGACGGAATAGGTGCCGCTGGGTTCTTTGCTGCCTTCGGAGGCACAGGCAATACACCCGCAATACAGGGTTTCATTGAGATGATTCATTTCGATAATTTTATCTTTGACGTGGGAAGCCCCGGCAACGTTATTGTATTCCGCCGCCGTCTGGGAGGCACCGATCAGCACGTCGCCCACACCGATTTTGCAGGCATAGCTCTGGCGGTGGTAGGCGGCAAATTTTTCAACCAGTTGACCGGCAAATTCGTATTCTTTATACATAAATACCCGGTCCCAGGGGACAAACACATTTTCTAATACGACCAGGGCTTCATGGCCGCCGAACAATATATTGCCGCGATCCAGCATACCTTCTTCCAGCTTGCGGGTATCGCAGGACTGGCGTCCCATGATGTAAATGATGCCTTCGGCATCGGCCGGCAGGGCAAATGAGACGGCATAGTCCCGGTCTTCTTCCCGCATGGCAACCGTGGGCATAACGATGATCTCATGGGAATTGACTGCACCGGTCTGGTGGGCCTTGGCACCTTTGACGACAATACCGTCTTTCCTCTCTTCGACCACGTGAAGGTAAAGGTCGGGATCGGCCTGTTTGTGGGGCGGCAGGCTGCGGTCACCTTTGGGGTCGGTCATGGCGCCGTCGCAGGTGAGATCGTTTTCCTGAACATATTCCAGATACTTTAAAAAACGCTGATTGTATTCGCTGCCGTATTTCTCATCCATATTATAGGTCACGATCGACAGGGCGTTTAACGCGTCCATTCCCACACAGCGCTGGAAGCAGCAACCGGTTTCCCGTCCCAGCAGCCTTCCCATTTTGCTCTTTTTGACCAGGTCCTCGATACTCTGGTGAATGTGGGTAAAGCGGTTGATTTTTTTCCCTGTAATATGGGAGGTGGCCGTCATGATATCTTCATGTTCCGGGCGCTGGGCCATCTCGTAGGTTTTGGCAACCGCCTGCATGGATGGCCGGATGATGGGATCATCGACCACATTATCCAATTGCTTGCCAAACATATACACAACCAGGTTCATGCCTCTAAGGCTTTCTTCGTATTGTTCAGCGGTCATCATTGGCATTGAATTTTCTCCAGTTTTTGGATTTTGTTTTTAATTATAATGCGCAAGAAGGAAATCATGGTCCTCAAAATTGTACCTGTCCGGTTTAAATCAAAATGATTATAGACTAGGACGTCTCTCTTTTAAATGAATATTTCCAACTGGCACGCGATTTTTTCGATTGACAACATCAAAAACGTATAATAAAAAAACATACAGACCGACCGGTCTGTCTCTAACCGTCTTAAGGAGCCCGATAGTGAGTCTTAAGGAAAAAATTATCCATGAATCTTTGAAACTTTTTTCTTTAAATGGCTTTTTAAGCACCTCGATATTAGACATCATATCCGCTGCCGAAACCTCCAAGGGAGGATTCTATAATCATTTTACCAGCAAGGAAGATCTGTTCTATCAAGTTTTAGACGAGTCCCGTAAAATCTGGCGTGAAAGAAACCTCAACGGCCTGGATGAAATAGAAGATTCGATAGGGAAACTAAAACAATTGCTGGCAAATTATAGAGATCGATATCTCCTGGATGCCGAAAATTTACCCGGAGGCTGCATTTTTATTATGTTCGCCGTTGAGCTGGGTGACTCTCGTCCGCATTTATCCCGGGAAGTCCAAAAAGGATTTGTGGGACTCAAGGCTATGATTAAAAGACTCCTGGACGAGGGCAAAAATTGCGGAGAATTTTACAACGACATAAACACCGACGCTATAACGGAAATCTTATTTAACGGCATGCTGGGTGCTTCCGTAAATTATAGCGTGGATAAGTCCTTTGATACTTTAGACCATTCAATTAATTCCCTGATCGATTATATTGACAAACTGAAACGGTAGAAATTGACGTCTTTAAGAGTGAATAAAAAAGAGTATCCACCACAGACCGATCGGTCTGTCAAAAGGTTCTCACATCTGGCGTTCAAAGATAAACTACCAGGACAGGCTGTCATAAGAAACGATGAATTTTTCAAAACCAAAATATTAAAACGATTAAAGGAGGAAAACTAAAAATGATTGATTTTACTTTTACCGAAGAACAGGAAATGTTCAGAAAAGCGGCCAGGGAATTTGCCGAAACAAAGATTGCCCCCAAAGTAGCTGAGATGGAGGAGACCGGGGAGGTCAGTGATGCGGTGGTCAAAGCCATGGGGGAGGCCGAAATGATGGCCATTACCATCCCTGAGGAATACGGCGGCCTGGGATTGGGGTATACCGAGCGCATGATAGCGGTTGAAGAGGTTAGCCGGGTATCGGTGGCAGCAGCCATGATGCTCCAGGTGTTTGCCCTGGGCATCGAACCCATCGTAAAATTTGGAACCGAGGATCTTAAAAAGAAATATTTGCCGGGACTGGCCAGCGGAAAACGCCTATCCACGACGGCGGTAACCGAGGCCACCGGGGGATCCGATCCCACCGGCATCCGCTCATCTTATAAAAAAGACGGAGACGATTTTATTCTGAACGGCCGCAAATGCTTCATAACCAACTCCCATATTGCCGACACGGTTACAGTTCTGGCAAAAGACGAAGACAACCCCAAAGCCTTTTGCGCCTTTGTTCTGGATAAAGACATGGCGGGATGGAAAGCCACTCACAAGGAGCACAAAGTCGGTATGCGGGGCTGCAATACCGGTGAGCTGGCCTTCGAAAATTGTCGCATACCGGCAAGCCAATTGCTGGGAGAAGAAGGCAAGGGGTTGCGGGTTACCATGGCTGCCATTGGTGATGTCGGCCGGGGCGGAATGGTCGGTGTTGCGTTAGGGCTTCAGGTAGCCTGCCTGGAAGAAGCGATCAAATTTGCCAATGAAAGAATCCTTTACGGCAAACCGATTGCCGCCCTGCAGACCATTCAAAATAAATTGGCCGACATGAAAATCGATCTAGAGGCCGGCAGGCTGCTGGGTTATCGCGCGGCTGCGATGCAGGACAAGGGTGGGCGCTCAAGCAATGAATTTGCGGTTGCCAAATATTATACCACCGAAGCCTGCCAGAGAGCTGCCAAAATGGCACTCGATATCCACGGCGGATATGGCTGCATGGAGGAATATGCGGTTTCACGATATTTGCGTGATTCCTATGTGGTCGGACCGTCGGCCGGAACATCCGATATTATGAAAGTCATAATTGGGCGTTGGGTACTGTCTTAGGAGTAATTAAGAACTGGAGGTTATTTAATAGGCTTGTAAAACTGGTAATTATAAATCCGAAAAAAGAAATTCGAAATTCGAAACAAATCTCAAATTCGAATGTTCAAATGTTCCAAACTTTAGAAGATTTGTTCAGACTATAATACTTGATTCATATTTTTTCTGTTTGGGAGTTTTGAATTTTTGTTATTCGATATTGTTTCGGATTTCGATATTCGGATTTCGAATTTATTGCTTTTTTTACGAGCATCAAATCTGATATTTTGCTACTATACTCGGGTCTATAAAGGATTTACAAAGTGCTCAACATCATTGTTTGTGTCAAGGCGGTTCCGGATCCCAAAGAAGCCTGCAATATTAAAATTGATCCGGCCACCAAAACCCTTTTGCGGTGTGATGTTCCCATGGTGGTTAATCCGCTCGATAAAAATGCGATCGAGGTTGCGCTGCAGTTAAAAGAAAAGACCGAGGTTCGCATCACCGTGCTCAGTATGGGTCCCCCTGAAGCCGGCAATATCGTCAAAGAATGTCTGGCCTTGGGGGCCGATCGGGGGATCCTGTTGAGCGACCCTGCCTTCGGGGGTGCCGATACCTTTGCTACTGCCTTTACCCTTGCCAAGGGAATCGAAAAAACAGGTGCCTGTGATGTGATTCTTTGCGGGATGGCCAGCAGTGACGGCAGTACCGAATGGGTTGGCCCTCAAATTGCCGCTTTTTTAAAGCTGCCCGTCGTCACCATGGTAAAAGAGATTGTCGAAACGGGTGCGCCCTGGTGGAAAGTCAAAGCAAGTATCGACAATGGATACCGTTTGATGCAGGTCAAGCTTCCCGCCGTTTTTACCGTAACCAGAGAAGTGAATAGCCCCCGGGCCCTCAGTTTTTCAGGAATTATCAAGGCCCGTAAAAAAGAAATCGAACAGTGGGGCATCGAGGATCTGGGAGTACCCAGTGAGTCAGTGGGTTTAAAAGGCTCACCTACCATTGTATCCCAGCTGAATACCACGGAGAGCAAACGGGAGGTTGAATTTATTAAGGGCTCCAGAGAGGAAAAGGCTGAAATCTTAGTCCATAAACTGATAGGTACTGGATTATTGTGATGGCAAAGCTGAAAAATAATATTGGACCCGTATGGGTCATTGCCGAACAAATCGATTGCCGCCTGCTGTCGGTGTCAATTCAACTGGTCGGACAGGCCCGCAAGCTGGCTGATGAGCTCAATACCTCTGTTGAAGCGATACTGCTGGGAAACGACGTTGAAAGGCAGGCGAAGGAGCTGATCGCTGCAGGAGCTGACCGGGTCTACCTGGGCAATGCACCGGATTTAGCATTTTATCACCCGGAGATCTATTCCGAGATAATCGTTAGCCTCGCCGAGGCACACAGACCGGAAATCATGCTTATCGGTTCCACCGCCATGGGAAGAGAATTGGCCCCCCTGGTAGCGGCCAGATTAGAAACTGGTTTGACCGCTCACTGCATTGATCTCGTGCTAGATGAGAACCGGAACCTGGAACAACGTATTCCCGCATACGGCGGACTGCTTTCCATAATTTGTCCGGAGCGGCGCCCACAGATGGCAACGGTCGCCAAAGGGGTGTTTATTACACCCGAGCCGGATGAAAGTAGATCCGGTGAGGTGGTTGAGATCGATGTACCGGACATGGTTTCCGATCGAATCAAAACATTGGAAGTTGTTATAGCGGAGCCGGAAGGCGTGCCGTTGGAGTCAGCCGACATCGTTGTTGCCGGTGGTGCCGGAGCTGGAGACCTGGACGGGTGGAACAAAATTGTTCTTCTCGCCGACACACTTAATGCTGCCATGGGCTCTACCCGGCCGGCGGTGGATGAAGGCTGGACCGAGCTCACTACCATGATCGGGCAAAGCGGTAAGATGGTGAGCCCGCAGCTTTATATCGGTGTTGGTTTGTCCGGCGAGCAGCAGCACCTCGTCGGTGTGGTTGACGCCAGGGTTATGATCGCCATCAATAACGATGATAGATCACCGGTGTTTGACCAGGTGGATTACGGTATTGTCGACGACTGCCGGGAATTTGTTCCCGTGCTGATAAAAAAAATAGAAGAATATTTTGAAAAAAAGGTTACCTGTTGAAAAAAGCTTGAAGGCTGAGTTTGTTCATCATCTGTAGGGTGGGCATTGCCCACCAGCAACAACTTGGACAGTCGACAATTGGTGGGTAGTGCCCACCCTAAGACATTTAACTTTTCAATCGATAGGGTTAACTCTCATCACAGTGAATATCTAATTTCAGGAACCAACCGAAAGGGGTTTAATCATGGCAATTAAAACTAGAGATGACTATCTGGCGGCGCTGCGGCAGCTCAGGCCGAATATCTATAAATTCGGAGAACTGATCGAGGACGTCACCACCCATCCAGCCACCAAAAGAACCGTGGAAAGTCATGCCCTCAATTATGATGCGGCCAATGATCCGAAACTGGCAGAAATTTATACGGCGGCATCCATATTCAGCGGTGAAAAAGTACTGCGTTGGAACTCCATGATGCAGGCACCGGAAGACTTGATTATGAATATGAGGATGAAACGCCAGAACTACCGGCGCACCGGAAGCTGTACCGGAGCGGTTTGCGTGGGCTGGAATGCCATGAATGTGATGTGGGCCGTCAGCAGTGAAATCGACCAGGAACACGGAACCGATTATCAGGCCCGGCTCAAAAACTGGATTCTTTCAGCCGAGGAAAAAGGAATTACGGTAGCCGGCGCATTGACCGATGCCAAGGGCAACCGGAGCCTGAGACCTTCCGAACAGCCGGATCCGGATACCAACCTGCGGGTGGTGGAAGTCCGCGAGGACGGCATCGTCATTCGGGGTGCCAAGCTGATGATTTGCGGCACGGCGGCATCCCAGGAAATTTTTCTACTGCCCGGTGGTATTTACGGCGATGCGGACAAAGATTATGCCGTGGCCTGCGTGGTCCCCAGGGATATTGAAGGATTGACAATTGTTGAAGCCACCCGTCCCAGCGACCGAAGGGAACTGGAAGACACCGCAGGCGTGGAGACCCCTGATACAGGCGTCACCCAGGGCTGGCTTTTGTTCGAGGATGTTTTTGTTCCCAATGAACGGGTGTTTATGTGCAAAGAAGCTAAATACACGGCCAAGTTCATTCAATACTTTACGGCCAACTACCGGGCCTGCATTGGCGCCTGTGTCGGCGGCCAGGGCGATGTGATGATCGGCGCCTCGGTTTTGATGGCGCGGGCCAACGGGCTGTCCGCCAAGACATTTGCAGATAAATTGACCAGCATGTCCATCAACAATACCATCACCTACGGGCTGGGAGCCGGTGCCATTGCCCTGGGATTTAAACACCCGTCCGGGTCCTATTTTGCGGATTCCCATACCGCCCATGCCAACAAAGTGATGGTGGCCACCTTGCCGTACGAGGTGAAGCGCCTGACCCAGGAAATCGGCGGCGGCATCGTCGAAACCGGATGCATGCCCTCTTACAAAGATTTTACCAATCCCCAATACGGACACCTCATCCAGAAATGCCTCAAAGCAGGCGCCGGGTCTGCCGAGTCCCGCTTTAAGGCCGCCCGCCTTTCCGAATGGCTGACCATCGGAGCCGGCGTGCCGGGCTGCATGCACGGCGGCGGATCCCCGGACGGCGCCAAGCTGGTGGTAAGAGCCACCACGCCGCTGGAGGAATATGTCGGTTATGCTAAAAAAATTATCAACATTGAAGAGGAGATTGCCGAACCGCAGAAGAAATTGAAAAATTAGAATAATATTAACCGATGGAATAAAGGCGGAGTAGAAATGACAGGCATTATAACTTTAATTTAGAATTTATTTAAACCTTGACTATTTAGACCTGAATAGATATGAGCAATGGTTAACACAATTTCCCTTTTGCAAAAAAAAAATTGATTGCCAACAAAATATTTCTGCGGGTGTCATCGGGTAGTTGTCGCCTGGATTAATAACACCCGGATAAACTTGGCATCCACCCGTTGCTTCCCCCGGCAATCGTAGGAGATCGGTCCATGATTTCCTGGCTTTAAACACCCACAGAGGTGAATGCCGTGGCTCCCAAAAACGAAGACGTTATTAAGGATATTGTAGAGTCCATCCGACGCTTGGTGCGCGCTGAATACTTGGATTCCCAGAAAATGAGCAAGCAGTATGGCTTAACCGGCCCCCAGAGCCTGGTATTACGGCTGCTAATTAAGAAAGGGGCCCTGTCGTCTGCGGATTTAAGCCGTCAGATGTATGTTACCCCGTCCAATATTACCGGCATCATCGATCGCCTTGAAAAAAAAGGGTTGGTTGAAAGGATCCCCAAACAGGGTGATCGCCGGGTAGCATTGATTACGCTAACCCCATCCGGTCAAGAACTGGGTGAAACCATTCCTGATCCGATTGAAAAAAAATTCGTCAATCAACTGGCCGATCTGGAAAAGGAGCATCTTCAGATACTGGCCATGGCAATGAATCAAATTCTAAACCCGATCGATACCAAAGGGATGGAGGAAACATCCCCGGAAGAAGGTCCTTAGCCTGCAGAGCCGTGTCGGAGAGGTATCCATCGCAAACAGTTGGAGATGATCGCTAACCATTTTAACAAAAGGAGGGCAGCTATGCCGAAACTGGAATTACTTCAAAGATTATTGTCAGAAGGAAGGATTACCCGCCGTGAGTTTATTGCCCGGGTATCGGCACTAGGGCTCATGGTCGCCGTATCACCCGCGTTACTGGGCGGTACGGCTAAAGCGGCGACACCCAAAAAAGGAGGGCGTTTTATAATTGGGATTACTGGCGGGTCAACCACTGATTCCATGGACCCTGCAACACTGACTTCCAACATGAACCAGAACGTCAACTGGCAGATAAGAAACAGTCTTGTGGAAATCGATCACAATTTCAATGCCATCCCTGAACTTGCTGAGTCCTGGGGCTCAACCCCTGACGCAAAAGTGTGGACGTTTAAGCTACGCAAGGGCGTAGACTTTCACAATGGCAAAACCATGACAGCAGAGGATGTGATCTTTTCCATAAACCACCATTTGGGCGAAAAATCCAAATCTGCAGCCAAAGGATATTTAAAAAGTATTGACAATATTAAAGCTGACGGAAAACATGAAGTTATTTTTGAGCTTTCCGGGGGCAGTGCTGATTTTCCATTTATCCTGGGCGACTATCACTTAACCATTTGTCCTGCCGGAACTAAAGGCCCGGAATTTGAAAAGGGCATCGGTACCGGGGGGTACATTCTGGAGAGTTGGGAACCGGGTGTCAGAGCTTTTTCAAAACGCAATCCCAATTACTGGAAAAAGGGAAGAGCCCATTTTGATGAGATCGAAACCCTGTCTATTACGGATACCAATGCCAGAACAAATGCATTAAAGACCGGCCAGATAAACTACATGGATCGTGTTGAACTTAAAACAGTGCATCTTTTGAAAAAGATGCCGGCGGTAAATGTCTCAGCCATAACGGGAACCGCACACTACACCATCCCCATGCGGTTGGATCAAAGTCCATACGGCGACAATAATGTTCGCATGGCTTTAAAGCTTGCTGTTGACCGTGAGGAATTGTTGAAACAAATATTACGCGGTTATGGCGAACCCGGCAATGATCATCCCATTGCACCTGTAAATAAATTTCATGCCAAAGATCTGGAGCAAAGAAAATATGACCCGGACAAAGCCAAATTTTACATGAAAAAAGCAGGCATGCTGGACCATGTCTTTAATCTGCATGCTGCAGATGCCGCATTTGCCGGTGCAGTGGACGCTGCCGTCCTCATGAAGGAACAGGCGAAAAAAGCAGGCATCAACATAAATGTTGTCCGGGAGCCTGATGACGGGTACTGGAGCAATGTCTGGATGAAAAAAGAGTGGTGCATGTGTTACTGGGGCGGACGTCCCATTGAAGATATGATGTTCTCGGTTGCATACTCAGCCGGAGCCCCCTGGAATGATACCCTGTGGGACAATAAGCGTTTTAACGAACTGCTGATCAACGCAAGAGCAGAGCTGGATACGGATAAACGTAGAAAGATTTACGAGGAAATGCAGGAAATATGCAGAAATGACGGCGGAACGGTTGTTCCCATGTACAACCAGATGGTTGAAGCCAGTTCAGCTAAGCTGGCACATGGACCTATCTCAGGGCACATGGCTCTGGATGGCATGCGAAATGGCGAACGATGGTGGTTCGCCTAATAGACTGTCGGTTGCCGTCCCGTGCTGCGAACGGGACGGCAACATCAGAATGATTACGATAGATTCAGGAAACCGTTAAAATGGGCTCTGTTTTTAGATTGATTGTTAAGCGGATCGGTATGGGAATCCTGACCCTGTTTGCCATCTCGATCATCTTTTTTTTGGGCGTGGAAGCCCTGCCCGGTGATCTGGCGGAGGAGATCCTGGGACAGAATGCTCTGCCGGAAACCGTGGCCGCCTTTCGCAAGGAACTCAAACTCGATCTCCCACCGCACGAGCGTTATGTTGCCTGGCTCGGCGACTTATTGCAGGGAGATCTGGGCAAATCCCTCGCCAATGGACGGCCGGTGGTGGATCTGGTCGGCTGGCGCTTTGCCAACACGTTGTTCCTGGCCGCCTCGGCCGCCGTGATCGCCGTCCCCCTCGCCATCTTGCTGGGCATTATCGCCGCCCTCTACCGCAACAGTTGGTTTGACCGTGCCATTTCCGTGGCCACCCTCAGTACGATTTCGTTTCCGGAATTCTTTGTGGCTTATATTTTGATTGCCCTGCTCTCGGTGCAATTGATCATATTCCCGAGCATATCCAATATCAACGACCAGATGTCGTTCTGGCAGAAAATTCACGCCATTGTTCTGCCCTGCCTGACCCTGACCCTGGTGGTCGTGGCTCACATGATGCGCCAGACCCGGGCGGCCATCATCAATATCCTGGCCAGCCCGTTTATCGAAATGGCGCGTTTAAAAGGCATTAAGCGTACCCGGGTCATCGTCATGCACGCCTTTCCGAATGCGCTCTCACCGGTGATCAATGTGATCGCAATCAACCTGGCCTACCTGGTGGTCGGTGTCGTGATCGTGGAGGTGGTATTTGTCTATCCGGGCCTGGGCCAGCTGATGGTTGACTCGGTGTCCAAACGGGATATCCCGGTGGTCCTGGCCTGCGGGCTAATATTTGCGTCGATTTACATCGGCCTCAACCTGACCGCCGATGTACTGTCAATTATCAGCAACCCCAGACTGCGGAACCCAAGGTAAAGAGAGACGTTATATGGCATTTTTCAAGTTGCTCAGAAAATCACCGATCATTGCCCGTATCGGTCTGGCAATGATTCTGTTGAATATCGCGGCCGCCATCCTGGCCCCGGTAATCGCCCCTTACAGTGAGACCGAGATTGTCGGTGATGTCTGGATGCCGATGAGCAGCGAACATTTTCTGGGCACCGATCATATCGGCCGCGACATGTTTACACGCCTGCTTTATGGTGCCCGCAACACCATCGCCATCGCCTTTGTAATTACGATGTTTTCCTTCGCCGTCGGGATCAGCTGCGGATTTTTCGCGGCAACACTGGGGGGCTGGACCGATCTGATAATAAGCCGCCTGGTGGATATCCTGATGGCCATCCCGGTCCTTATTTTTGCACTGGTTGTACTGGCGATAGTCGGCAACTCCATACCGAAGCTGGTCGTGGTGATCGCTTTGCTGGATTCCACCCGGGTGTACCGCCTGTCACGGGCGGTTGCCATGGACATCGAGGTCATGGAGTATGTTGAAGCCGCCCGGCTGCGCGGCGAGGGCACCTGGTGGCTCATGCGTCACGAAATCCTGCCCAACGCCCTGCCGCCTCTGGTGGCGGAATTCGGCCTGCGGTTTTGTTTTGTATTTTTATTTATTGCCGCCCTGAGCTTTTTGGGCCTGGGAATTCAGCCCCCGACGGCGGACTGGGGCGGAATGGTCCGTGAAAATTCGGGTGCGATTACCTTTGGAATTTTTACGCCGTTGTGGCCGGCTGGCGCCATCGCTTTTTTGACAGTCGGCGTTAATTTCATCGTCGACTGGTTTCTGCACGTCGCCAGCGGCTTGAAGGATTGATCCGCCGAAGGCGGATCGAATAATTAATGAAGGAATTTTTTCGATTTAATTAGATACATTGTTAACTACATTTTAATTTGGAAATAGGTAAAAGAAGACTGGCAGCCATAGTATAAATGAGATTGAGCGACACGCGGCGCAAGCGCCTGCGCTGCGCGAGCGATATCCACAATTCGTCATTCGACAATCGTCATTCGACATTTACAACTATATTAATTGAACATTTGCAATTGAGATTTCAATGGGAAAATTGCTCAAAATAAAAAATCTAGTCATCGAGGGTTTCACCAATGAAAAATGGATCGAAATCGTACACGGAATCGATTTAACCCTCAACCGTGGAGAAGTTCTGGGCCTGATCGGGGAATCCGGCGCCGGCAAATCAACTATCGGGATGGCATCGATGGGCTACACCCGCCAGGGTTGCCGGATTGCTTCGGGCTCGATCGTATTTGACGGCACCGAACTGGTTGAGGCAACTGCCCAGGTAAAAAAATCCGTCCGTGGTACGCGTATTGCTTATGTCGCTCAGAGTGCCGCAGCTTCCTTCAACCCGGCCCACCGGCTTATAAAACAGTATGCCGAAGCGCCGGTCAAGCACGGGTTGATTAGTTTTGCCGAGGCGGAAAAAAACGCCGTTGAAATATATGAAGCCTTGTTGCTGCCGGATCCTGAAAAAATCGGGTATCGCTACCCGCATCAGGTCTCCGGGGGCCAGCTGCAGCGCGCCATGGTGGCCATGGCCATGGCCTGCCGCCCCGATATCATTGTGTTCGATGAACCGACCACCGCCCTGGATGTGACGACCCAGATCGAGGTATTGGCCGCCATTAAAAACATAACCCGCAAATACAACACGGCGGCCATCTACATCACCCACGACCTGGCGGTCGTGGCCCAGCTGGCTGACCGCATCATGGTGCTGCGCTACGGCGATCTGGTCGAAGAAAACAACGCCCGGGAACTGCTGGCCGCTCCCAAGAAGAAATATACCCGTAAGCTGCTGTCCGTGCGAACTCTCAGAGAAGACAAGGATCTTTCGGCCTCGGAAAAAAATGTCATTCTCGAAGCAAAGAACATTTCGGCCAGTTACACCGGTAAGGAAAAGGTTCTGGAAGACATCAATCTCAAGGTTCGACGCGGTCGAACCGTCGCCCTGGTGGGTGAATCCGGCTCAGGGAAAAGCACGCTGGCCCGGGTTATTACCGGCCTGCTGCCGCCGTTGACCGGGAAAATTTTATACCGCAATGAAGAGTTGGCGCCGGCTTTAAAATCCCGCACTCGGGAAAGCCTCAGAATAATGCAGATGATCTATCAGATGCCGGATACGGCGCTGAATCCCAGGCAGAAAATCAGTAAGATCATCGGCCGCCCGCTGTCCTTTTACTTCGGTATGCGCGGCAAGGCGTGTGAAGACAGGATCCTGGAACTTCTGGACATGATCGAATTGCCGGACGACTATATTGAGCGGTTTCCGACGGAACTCTCCGGCGGTGAAAAGCAGCGCATCTGCATTGCGCGTGCATTGGCCGCCAACCCTGAGGTGATCATCTGTGATGAAGTCACTTCCGCGCTGGATCAGCTGGTGGCCGAGGGCATATTAGAGCTCCTGCAGAATCTGCAAAATAAACTGCAGGTATCCTATCTGTTTATCACCCATGACCTGGCAACGGTAAAAGCCATAGCCGATGAAATTGTGGTCATGCTGCAGGGTCGAATTGTCGAACAGGGTGTCAAAAAAGAAATTTTGACACCTCCCCACCACGAATATACAAAACTGCTGCTGTCCTCCGTACCGGAAATGGACCCGGACTGGCTCGACAATTTGCTGGCCGAACGGCAAATATTGGCTCGTAAAATATAAGCCACAACCAAAACCTGCTAGCGTAAAAACTTTAGGTAATGAGAGGTGGCTATGGTCATTATGGTTTGCTAGGACGGCTCACGAACGGCCCGTCGCGCCCTGAAACTGGCTCAGGAACATGCGTATGTGTGGCAGGCTGAAAGAGGAAATAAACGGTTGTCGGAGTTATCGCGGTGAATCGAGAATGAATACTGCCAAAAACGCAACTCCCCAAAAGGTCGATACCCTCTGGGTGAATGTCCATCTGGCGACAATGATCGAGAGCGATCGCTACGGCATGGTGGAGGACGGCGCGCTGGCCATACGTGGCGGAAAGATTGCCTGGGTGGGAAAAAGAACAGATTTGCCGGCCGATTTTGAATCACGGGCCGACAAAGTGTATGACGGCCAGGGTGGATGGGTTACACCGGGACTGGTGGATTGCCATACCCACCTCGTTTATGCCGGCAGCCGGGCCCGTGAATTTGAACTGCGTCTTCAGGGGGCAACCTATGAAGAAATCGCCCGGCAGGGTGGCGGGATTAGATCAACAGTTTCCGCCACGCGAGAGGCTGATGAGCAATCTCTTTATGATCAGAGCTCTTCCAGGCTCAGGGCTTTGATCCAGGAGGGAGTTACCACGGTTGAGATAAAGTCGGGGTACGGCCTGGATCTTGAAACCGAACTGCGCATGTTGCGGGTGGCCCGGCAACTGGGCAAAAAATTCCCGGTAACAGTCGTGCCTACATATCTGGGCGCCCATGCCCTGCCGCCGGAATACGAGGGTCGCAGCGACGATTACATCGATTTTGTCTGCCATACGGTTATGCCGGAGGTGGCGGCCGAAAAGCTGGCTGTTTCCGTAGATGCCTTTTGTGAAAGCATCGGGTTTACCCCTGAGCAGACTGAACGGGTTTTTGAAACTGCCCAAAAATTGGGCCTGACAGTCAAACTGCATGCCGAACAGCTTTCAGATCTGCAGGGAGCAGAACTGGCTGCCCGCCACGGGGCATTGTCAGCGGAACACCTGGAATTTGTTTCCGAAGAGGGTATCAAGGCCATGGCCGCAAGCGGTACGGTTGCCGTCCTATTGCCCGGTGCTTTTTATTTTCTCAGAGAGACAAGACTTCCCCCTTTAGATCTCCTGCGTCGCCACACGGTTCCCATAGCCCTGGCCACCGATTGTAATCCCGGCAGCAGTCCCACCACTTCTCTGCTTCTAATGCTTAACATGGCCTGTACGCTGTTTCGAATGACCCCGGAAGAAGCCCTGGCCGGGGTGACCCGTAACGGCGCCAGGGCGCTCGGACTTCAGGATAGGATCGGAACCCTCGAGCAGGGCAAGGATGCCGATTTTGTGGTCTGGGATATTGCCGAACCGGCCGAGCTTGCCTATCATATGGGGTTCAATCCATTGAAGCAGGTGGTCCGACACGGAAAGCTTTTACCCCAAGAGGCTTAAAAGCTATTGGGAGTTATCGGTTATAAGTTATTGGTTAATAGGTTGAAAGGAATGAAATCTATTATGACGACTAAAAAAAAAGAGCAATTGCAAAATCAGATAATTGAGAAAGCTATAGAATTAGGGGCTTGTGCAGCTGGAATCGCCGATGTCGAGGCGCTTAAACAATCTCCTTCCCATTTGATCTATCCCCAAATTGGTGGTTATAAAAGCTTTTTGAATAATGACGTTCCCAGGGATAGCGGTGAAGTGGTATGGCCGCAGAACGCCAAATCTGCAATCGTCATTACCGTCGAACACCCCGAGGATAAACCCGAACTGGATTGGTGGCAGACGGGGCTGAAAGGGGGTACCCCCGGCAACCAGGTGCTAATATCCATTATTTCTTATCTTACTCAATGGCTCCAAAAGGAAAAAGCTATCGAGGCACGAGGATTACCCTATTATATAGTGCAAGGGGGTATTTTTCTCAAAGATGCCGCTGTTATGGCCGGTCTGGGATGTATCGGTAAGAACAATATGTTGGTGACACCTGAATATGGACCGCGCGTCCGGCTTCGTGCGGCATTGTTAAATATACGAATACCGGCGACAATTGCTTCTGATTTCGATCCCTGTAAGGCTTGCGACATGCCCTGCCGAGAAATTTGTCCTCAGAAAGCATTTCAAAATAAAGTCCCGATTGAAAACCCGCTCAAATTGAATGCATTGCCGGGCAGAAGCGGTGTCTACAGCAGGCCTCTGTGCAAGGATCAAATGGAAATAGATCGTGAGAATGCGAAAAAAGGTGAGAATGAAAATCAGGAACGATCGGTAAAATGGGTTAAATGCTGTCGACTGTGTGAGACTTCGTGTCCTGTCGGAAAAAGAGGATAAAAATGTCTGATTTAAATCTTCCCCAGCGAACGATCTTGCTTGATGGGGGAATGGGCCGGGAATTGCGCTTTCGCGGGGTTGATGTGATGACCTCCATCTGGTCCGCCAAAGCGCTGATTGAGGCCCCCCAGGTGGTGCGCGAGGTTCATCGCGATTTTATAGCCGCCGGAGCCGATATTATCACGATTAATTCCTATGGCATTGTTAAAAGTAATTTGGCCTGGGCAGGGATCGAAGATCGTTTTAAGGAACTGAACCTGCTTGCGTGTAACCTCGCCAGGGAGGCACGTGGCGCATCCGGGCGGGCCGTGTTTATAGCCGGATCGCTGCCGCCTTTGGCAGGCAGCTATCGGCCTGATCGGGTAGGCAGCTTTAAAGAAATTGAACCTTTATACCGGGAGCAGGCGGAAGTGCTGGCGCCCCATGTCGATCTTCTATTATGCGAGACCATGTCCAGTATTGATGAGGGCCGGGCAGCCGCTGCAGCCGCCGCCCGGACCGGCATACCCGTCTGGGTTTGCTGGACCCTGCATGAGGACCGCTCCGGCCGGCTGCGAAGCGGAGAAAATATTGATGAAGCTGCCCGGTCACTTTCAGATCTTCCGGTGACAGGGGTACTGGCCAACTGTTGCGCACCGGAAAGTATTACCAACGCAATGCCGCAGCTGAAGCAAACCGGAATGAAATACATCGGCGGGTATGCAAATACATTTCAACCGATTCCAGAAGATTGGGATCTAACGGGAGATAAGAAGACCG
>Ga0316191_10000949_pt1 | contig 19818 bp, 17 predicted proteins | sample Eddworburr2cm_MG_FD_204928 | JGI IMG/M metagenome (GOLD analysis project Ga0316191, IMG submission 204928) | Coastal sediment microbial communities from Maine, United States - Eddy worm burrow 2 cm | ecosystem: Environmental > Aquatic > Marine > Coastal > Sediment | place: USA: Maine... | reverse complement strand
GACATTCCCCGCGGTGCAGCCAATTTTCGGGTGTTCGCCGACGCCGTGAAGAATTTTTCCACCGAGGCCTTTCAGATGGCGACGCCGGATGGCAAGGGCGCCTTCAACATCGCCGTGCGCAAGCCCAAGGGTGTGATCGCGGTGATCAGTCCCTGGAACCTGCCGCTGCTGCTGATGACCTGGAAGGTCGGCCCCGCGCTGGCCTGTGGCAATGCCGTGGTGGTCAAGCCTTCAGAGGAGACACCAACGACTACCTCCCTGCTGGGGGAGGTGATGAACGAGGCGGGCGTGCCGCCAGGCGTGTTTAATGTGGTCAATGGTTTCGGGCCGGATTCGGCAGGTGCTTTCCTCACCGAGCACAGCGGTGTTGATGCGATTACCTTTACCGGTGAAACCCGCACCGGGGAGATCATTACCCGGGCGGCGGCCAAGGGCCTGCGCGATGTCTCCATGGAATGTGGCGGCAAAAACCCGGCGCTGGTTTTTGCTGACTGTGACATGGACAAGGCGATAGAAGGCACCCTGCGTTCCGCCTTCGCCAACTGCGGCCAGGTGTGCCTGGGTACCGAGCGCGTCTATGTTGAGCGGCCAATTTTCGATGCGTTCGTTGCTCGACTAGCGGACGAAGCGGGGAAGTTTGTCCTGGGTGTTCCCGAAGATGAAGCCACGGACATGGGACCCCTGGTTTCCCATGAGCACCAGCAGAAAGTGCTGTCCTACTACGAGCTGGCAAAGGCCGAAGGCGCTACGGTAGTGCTGGGAGGCGGTGTACCCGAGATGCCTGAAGAACTCGCCGGTGGTGCCTGGGTGCAGCCTACCATCTGGACCGGACTGGCGGATGACGCTCGGGCAGTCAACGAGGAGATTTTTGGCCCCTGCTGCCATATTCGTCCCTTTGATACGGAAGAAGAGGCCATTGCACTGGCCAATGACACTGCCTATGGCCTGGCAGCCGCGATCTGGACAGAGAATACCTCCCGCGCACTGCGTGTTTCCACGCAGATTGACTGTGGTATCGCCTGGGTTAACAGCTGGTTTCTGCGCGATCTGCGCACCGCCTTTGGTGGTGCCAAGGAATCGGGTATGGGCCGCGAAGGCGGGGAGCACTCCCTGGAGTTTTACACCGAATTGCAGAACGTCTGCATCAAGATCTGAACAAGGAATAAAGATGAGTACATTGAGCCCGGAAGTCATTGCGCAATTGGCGGAACACCTGGAAAACGCTGAATTGAACAGGCAGGACGTGACCAAGATTACCGACGACTACCCCGATATGGATTTTGAGGACGCCTACGACATCCAGTGGCAGATTCGCCGGCGTAAGGAAGCCCGGGGAACCAAGATTGTCGGCATGAAGATGGGCCTCACCTCCTGGGCCAAGATGGCACAGATGGGCGTGGAACAGCCCTGCTATGGTTTTCTGGCGGATTACTTCAGCTGCCCTGATGGTGCTGCGATCAAGACCTCGGAATTGATTCACCCCAAGGTTGAAGCCGAAATTGCTGTTGTCACCAAGGCAGCTCTGAAGGGACCGGGTATTCACGTGGCGGATGTCTTTGCCGCGATCGACTTCGTACTGCCCGCGGTGGAAGTCATCGACTCCCGCTACCGCGACTTCAAGTTCGATATCAAGAGTGTAGTAGCCGATAACAGTTCGTCCTCGCGCTTTGTGACCGGCGGCCGCTGCCTGCCGGCGGACCACATGGATCTCAGTACCGTTGGAGTTGTGATGGAAAAGAACGGCGAGATCGTCGACATGGCCTGCGGCGCCGCAGTGCTGGGTAATCCTGCTGCCAGTGTGGCCATGCTGGCCAATATGCTGGGCGAGCGCGGAGAGGAAATTCCTGCGGGCACCTTCATTATGACCGGCGGGGTGACCGCCGCGGTAGCGGTAGAGGCGGGTGATTGCGTTACAGTGCGCTATCACGAGCTGGGTTCTCTCTCAATGAGGTTCGTGTAAGCCGCGGGCTTGCACAACCGGGACATTGGCTATGAAAACCTTAAAAGCAACTACCTCAAGCACACGCCGTTATGTCGGCAGAGTGATCGCTGCATGTGGTGTTGTCCTGGCGCTGGCCGCCTGTGAAGCGCCGTTGAACCTGGAGCAGGTTGACGCGGAGGGCGCCAAGCCCCTGCGCCGTTACGACATGTTGCAGGCCGCCGCCCACAGCGGTGACCAGGTCGTGGTTGTCAGCTCGGTGGGGGCGGTGGTGGTTTCCGCGGATGGCGGGAGCAACTGGGAGCGCATTGAGTTGCCGGATCGTCCTTCTTTGATCGATGTTACCGCGTGTGAAACCGGTGACTTTTTTGCCCTGGACAGCCAGCGGCGGGTGTGGCGTCGCCCGGCGGGGCAGGGTGAGTGGCAGTCGTCACACCTTGATACTCCGGAAGCCACCCTGTCGATTTACTGCGCTCCCAATGGGCGGGTCTGGGTGTCTGCCAGTTTCGGTACGCTGTACTGGTCGGACAGCAGTCTCGCCCAGTGGCATGAGTTCAGTCTTTACGAAGACCTGCAGTTTACCGCGGTGCGTTTTGTCGATGAACTCAACGGTTTTGCCGTCGGTGAGTTTGGCACGGTAATGGTGAGCAGTGACGGTGGCGATAACTGGGAGGCCCGCGAGCCAATACCTAACGAGTTCTACCCCATGGCAGCTGACTTTCTCGATGCGCAGCACGGTTGGGTCGGCGGTCTCGATGGTGTCATCTGGCACACGGCGGATGGCGGCGAAAGCTGGCAGCGCCAGGAAACCGTTACCACGGCGCCCATCTATAACATTCACGCCAATGGCCACGGTGTTTTCGCCGTCGGCGGCAGCGCCAAACTGGTGGAGCTGAAAGGCGATACCTGGCACAGCTTTGAGGGGGCGCCGGAAGTTCTCGCCTATATGCGCGGCCTGGATACCCTGGCAAATGGTTCCCTGCTGATTGCGGGCGGCGGCGGCACCCTGGCGGTTATTCCATTGCAGGACCGCGACTCATGACACAGATAACAACAGGTACGGGCAAGTGAGAGAAGACAGCGTTATCAGCAGATTTTTCCGGATGGTAGAGATCTTTGTCTTCTATCACCCCAAAATATTCCTGTCCGTAATCCTGTTGGCGACCGTGTTTTTTGCCAGCCGGATTCCCTACCTGGAAATGTACTCCAACTTTGCCGACCTGCTGCCCCAGGAGCATCCCTATATCGAGTTGCATAATGATGTGAAGGATACTTTTGGTGGCGCCAACAACGTGGTGATGGCGATCTCCGTGGAGGAGGGAGATATCTTCAATTCCGACACCCTGGCCAGTATCCATCGCCTGACGCTCGGGGTGGATGAGTTGCCCGGTGTGAACCACAACCTGGTGCGCAGTCTCACCCACCGCACGGTGCGCAAGACCTGGCTCACAGAAATGGGCAATATGAATTCCGAGGCCTACTACGATCCCCTGTACCCGGATATCTCGGCGGAAAAACTGGATCAGCTGAGGTTGGACGTTATGGCCAACCCCACGGTCTACGGGCTGTTGGTGTCACCCGATCTCAAGTCCGCCCTTATCCGTGCCACGTTCAATGAGGGGCAACTGGATTATGTCGCTATCTTCAAGCAACTGGGCGAGCTCAAGGACGAGGTTGAGCAACTGCGCGCCAGTGAATCCGCCGCCGGGGTGCATATCTATGCCACCGGACAACCGGTGTTGATGGGTTGGGTCTACAGTTATCTCGACCAGATCATACAAATATTCTTCATGACCGTAGCGATTCTGCTTACCCTGCTGGTGGCCTATTTCCGCACCAGGGGCTATGGCATACTGCTGCCCCTGGTAGGCGTGCTGATTTCAGCCACCTGGGGTCTTGGTATCGTCTCACTGCTGGGCTATAACCTGGATCCCCTGACCCTGGTCATCCCGTTCCTGATTACCGCCAGGGCGATGTCCCACGGCATCCAGTTGGTGGAGCGCTACTACGTGGAGGCCCATTCGGCCAAGGATAATCACGATGCCGCGCGGCGCACCTTCGAGACACTGTTTCGACCGGGGTCCCTGGGCATTGTCTCCGATGCGGTAGGGCTGCTGCTTATCTCGCTGGGGTCTTCACCGATCAACGTAAAACTCGGAATTTACGCCTCAATCTGGGCCAGCAGCGTTGTGGTGACCGTGCTGATCGCGGTGCCGCTGGTCTTATCCCTGCTGCCCTTGAGTAAGGTAAGTGGCGATTCAGCTGACGCGGCTCAGGCCGGTTTCTTTGCGGCCACGGCGCGTTTCGTGACCAGCCGCGGCGGCTCGCTGACAGTGCTACTGCTGGCACTTGCAGTCTACGTTGGCGGCGGCCTGCTCAGTTCCAAGGTCCAGATCGGGGAGTCTGAACCGGGTTCTCCCATCCTGTATCCGGACCACGACTACAACGTGTCTTCCAAGAACATCAATGACAATTTCCCCGGCTCAGAGGAAATGTACATTGTTGCCCACACCGACGAGCCAGGTGGTATGAAGCGACCGGAAGTACTGCGCGCGCTACAGGACTTCCAGATTCATATGTTGCATGACCCGGCCATGGGCGGCAGCAAGGGTATGCCGGACCTGGTCAAGCAGGTGAACCAGATTCTGCACAATGACGATCCGCGCTGGGCAGTTATCCCGGACGAGGCGAGTTATGTGGGTGGCCTGATGTTTGCTTTCATGGCCTCCAGCCCGATTCCGGGGGCACTGAAGGAATTTGTGGATACCGACGACCAGACTGCCAACCTGGTGTTCTTTTACAAGGACCACAAGGGCGAGACCCTGCGCCGGGCGATTTATATGGCCAAGGAGTGGATCGATGATCCCGCCAATGCAGTGGACGGTCTGGAAATGCGCCTGGCAGGCGGTCCCATTGGCGTGACTGCGGCTATCAACGAGGCCGCTTTCGAAAGCAACATGGTGATCATTCCGGCCGCCATGGCGTTGATCTTCCTGTTCGTCACACTGTTTTACTGGTCGTTTCATGCGGGCTGGCTGATGTTCCTGGTAATGACATTCTGCACCGTGGCGACCTACGCCTATATGGGGATTGTCGGGATCGGTATAGACGTCAACACAGTCCCCATAATCGCTGTGGGGATTGGTGTGGGCATCGATTATTCCATTTACATGATGGACCGGGTTCGTGAGGAGACCGCCCGGGCGGGTGGCGACCTGGTCACCGGTATTCAACGGAGTATCGCCACCACCGGCAAGGCCATAGCCTTTACCGCCACCGCACTGATTGGCGGCGTGGTGATGTGGGCTTTCGTATCCGATCTACGCTTTCAGGCTGACGCCGCGCTGTTGCTGGTGGTCATGCTGATACTCAATGCCTGGGCCGCCGCCAACCTGGTGCCGGCCTGGATAGTCAGGTTCAAGCCCGCGTTTATTGTCGACGCGGAATTGCTGAGCGATGAAATCGAGGAACTCGATGCAAGGCCGCTGCCCGCGTAAGCGGCTGGCACGGGTTGGCCATGCAGTTTTGTGGCCGACTACTTTTAAAAACCAGAGAGGGGGAACCCTATGAAAAATATAAGTAAAATTCTTACCGCAATAGGCAGTGCCAGCCTGGTGGCAGGGTTGTCAGGGCCGCTCGCGCTAGCACAGGATGAAGAATGGGATATGGCGGGCTTTGTCGAGAACGCCACGTTCTACCGGGACGGACCGGGCCTTTCCAAGTCCCGCAACACCGGCCAGTTCGAGTTCAGTAAGGACATGGGCAATAAAATGGGTATGAGCAACTTCCGCGTCAGTGGAACCTTGCGCGCGACCTATGATGCCGTCTATGACCTGAACGACGGCGAGTACGGCGATGACGCCGGTGGTTCTCGCAACTTCCAGAACTTCAACAGTACTACAGCGCAGGCTCTATACGGCGGTAATGGAGATTCCCCCTGGGGGCAGTCCATTCTCGGTGGAGGCCCTCCCGGTTTTGGATTCGACCTGGCGCGCAACCCCAACGACGGCCTGAAAGTTCTCGGAGAGGATTTCCATAGTCCCCAGGGCGGCGTCACTATCGGTGTCCCGGTGCGTCCCTGTGACGAGGACAGCCGAGGTTGTGGTCTCGATGATTACATGGATTTCGACAAAAACGATCTGCGCTTCCCCGAGTTCAACGATCAACTGGATTTTATTCGCGAACTCTATGTAGAAGGCAGTATTTCCACTGGTGATACCTCTGAACTGTTTCTGCGCGTGGGCAAGCAGCAGGTCGTCTGGGGTCGTACCGATCTGTTTCGAGTACTGGACGTCATCAATCCGGTCGATTACTCGCGGCAGAATATTTATGATGAACTGGAAGATATTCGCATCCCGCAGTGGATCGCGTCGGCGGAGTACCGCTGGGGCGCCACCAGTATCTTCGAGGACCTGAACGTGCAGTTGGTATGGAACTTCGATGAGTTCCGCCCCAGTGACCTGGGTCAGGGCGGTACGCCTTATTCCATCCTGGACGCCGGCTCCTTCTTCCGCGCTATGAATAACTGCTGGGAAAATGGTTGTACCGTGTCCAACTTCGTACCGGCAGCGGCACTGGGAATTCCCGATGATCCGGGCCTGGTGTCGGCTGACTTTGCGCCGGGTGTGATCGGTATCCGCGATGTGAACCTGCCTGACGGCCATGACCAGGGTGGTATCAAACTGGAAGGGGTGTACAACAGTGTGGGCTTCTCGCTGAACTACTACCACTTCTACCAGCAGTTGCCGGTATTGCGCGGTGATATCGAATCGATGAATGCCTTCACCGGCGAAGTGGCGGACTGGGATTACCTGATCGCCTTCGATATCGACTTCCCGGAAGTGGACCTGTACGGCGGCTCCCTGGACTTCTACGTCGATCCTCTCAAGACCGTGTTTCGAGTGGAGGCCACTTATACGACCGGCGAAGAGTTCGCTAACACGCTGGAGCCCGACCTGTTTTCGGACTCCGATATGTTCCGCTGGGTGGTGGGTTTAGACCGCAACACGTTTATCCCCTTCCTGAACAAGACCCGCGCTTTCCTGATCTCCGGCCAGGTTTTCGGCGAGCATATGCTGGATCATGAACTGGAGCGCGGGCCGGCGGGCAATATCGGTATACCCAACTGGAAGGACAATTACACCTATACTCTGCTGCTCAAAGGTTGGTACAAGTCAGATACGATCAGTCCTCAGATCATCACCGCATGGGATCACCAGGCGAAAGCCGGCACCTTTGCGCCCTCTGTAGACTGGTTGATCAGCGACAACTGGCGATTGATTTTTGGTGCCAATATCAAGTTTGGTGACGATATGGGCGACCAGAAGTTCGACGACTGCCGCTCATGTAACCCGTTCCCGCCGTTCACCGCGTCACCGGGCCAGACCGAGCCGGGCTCACTGGGGCTCGGTGGCATCGAACCCCTGGGCCGCTTTCGTGCCGGACCGCTGGCCAGCGCCAGCCAGGAAGACGAGCTTCAGATCACCCTGCGCTACCGTTTCTAATTCAGATAAGAATCAGGAGATATGAGAATGTTAAAGAAAACTTTTACAAGCATTGCCCTGGCCACGGCCCTGGCTGCAACCACGGCGCATTCGGTCACTATTGAAGATGTCGAAGCGTCCTTTTACCCATACAAGGATGGCGGGCCACAGGCTGAGGGCCTGTCCGCCGGCATAACCATCAACGCAAGCAACGTGGAGCAATTCAAGGATGTGCTGGACGAGGCGATCTTTGAGCAGGTCAAAAACGGATGGCTGGAAGTGAAGGTCGGGGAGACCACCTCTTTTGATCTTCACCCAAACTATGTGGAAGCGACCCGTAAAGGGCTGGGCCAGGTTTCTCTTGGGGACCAGCTGGGCCAGATCAATGGTTTTGTGGCGGGGCGCCCGTTTCCGGAAGAACCTGATCTGAGCGATCCACGCGCCGGTGAGAAGCTGGCCTGGAACTACAAGTACGGCTATAACTGGGGTGACAACGCGGCGATTGCCCCTTTCTACTGGCGCTATCGAGACCTGGAATCGGGCAAGATTGAACGGACCTTGAAGTTCAATTTTCACTTCCTGAATTACAAGCATCGCGTAAACCAGGACCCGGTACCGGAGTTTGCTGATAACCCATCTGACCTGTTTCGCGCTATCTATGTGCAGGTGGTCGAACCTTTTGATGTGAAGAACACCCAGTTGTTGATCCACCGCGCATCGGATGACCTCAAGCGCGACAATACCTGGCTCTACCTGGGTTTCCAGCGCCGGGTGCGTCGTTTGTCCTCCGGTCAGATCACCGACTCCTTCCTGGGGGCGGATATCATGATCGAGGATTTCGAGGGCTATAACGGCCGTATTTCGGATATGAACTGGACCTACAAAGGCACCAAGAATATTCTGCTGCCATTTTATAACCACAACGATATGGAGCTGGCCACTGACCTGGTGGAGAACGATGGGTATCAGTTCGTGGACTTCGGTGGCAAGGGCGGATGTTACCCCAACATCACCTGGCAATTGCGTAAGGTCTACGTCCTGGAATCAGATCCAATAGACGAGAATCACCCCATCAGCAAGCGCGTGCACTATGTAGATGCGCAGACCTTCACGCTGCCACGGACCCTTATCTATGATCGCAAGGGCGACCTGTGGAAGTCCTGGATCATCGGGCAGGCACACCCTGACCATCACATGGAGAAGAACAAGGGTACCGGGGTAGCTATCGATGATGCTTTCTCCATGCTGGATGTACAGGCTGGACATTGCACCACAGGCCAGTTCAAGGGGCAGCTCGATCCCTCCATGAACCCGCCGAAGCTGTTTACCGTGCAGAACATGCGGGCCAAGGGACGCTAACTCTCTCTGGGTGCTTGCCGGCGCTTGTGCCCGGCCCTGCCGGGCCGGACAGGGCGCCGGCTTTTTTGAGGTGGATACAACAATGCCTGAAGCTGTAGATGTAACACTGTATTTTAATTTTCGCAGTCCGTACTGCTATATCGCGTCAAAGACGCTGTTTCGTATCTTCGACGAGTACCATACCAACCTGGTATGGCGGCCGCTGGGCGGGTGGTCGGGTCGGTCTTCCCCGGAACGGGCCAAGGTCAAGATACCACTGACGCGGCAGGACGTGGGCCGCATTACCGCGAAGATGGGAATTCCGATGAACCCACCGCCAATTACGACTGATCCCACCCGGGCTGGCGCGGCCTCTTTGCTGGCTGAGCGGCGCGGCTTGTTGCGCCCTTGGATTGTGGAGGTGATGCGCGCCGAGTGGGCCTCTGGCCTGGATATTGGCGACGAGCAGGTACTGCTGGAAGTCGGTAGTAAGGTCGGCCTGGATTCAGCGGAGCTGCAGGCCGCATTCAGCGATGAGCAGAGCCTGGGTCAGCTGGAGCGCAATTGGGAAGAGGCACAGCAACTCGGCCTTATTGGCGTCCCGAGTTTCCGCATTGGCGAGGAACTGTTCTGGGGCAGTGACCGGATCGAATACGTGCTGGATCACCTGCGCGACCTGCGTCTGCGCAGACTGTGACCCGGGAGTTTAACACCATGCTGGAACTGTACACCCATCCCATGTCCCCCTGCGCACAGAAGGTGCGCATTGTGCTGGCTGAGAAAGGACTGGACTGGACAGCGCATCACGTTAGCCTGCCGGATAAGGAGAACCTGGAGCCGTGGTACCTGAAACTGAATCCCCTGGGTGTGGTGCCGACCCTGGTCCATGAGGGCCGGGCGGTGATTGAGTCCAGTATTATCTGTGAATACCTGGACGATACATTCCCCGAGGTAAGCCTGAAGCCCGCAGATACCTACCAAAGGTCGCGCATGCGCTTCTGGATGAAGCATGTGGATGTGAAGTTGCATCCCTCCTGCGGCACTATTCAGTGGCCGATGGTAATGCGACCGAAGTTGATGGAGAAACCCGAGGCGGAACGCGACGCCATTCTTGAGCGGATACCGGAAAAACCGCGCCGGGAGCGGCAGAAACGACTGGTGAAGTTTGGCCTGGATGCGCCGGATGTGGCCGATGCGGTGAAAACCTATCGCAGCACCATCCACGACATGGAATCCTCGCTCGCGGAACATCCGTGGGTGGTGGGAGATGAGTTCAGCCTGGCGGATGTGTGCCTGGCGCCGTATTTCCAGACCCTGGCCCAGTTCGATTGGACCGCACTGTATGATCGTGACTGCCCACGGGTTACCGACTGGTATGCGCGCTGTTGTGCACGCGCCTCCTACCAGCAGGCGGTGGCGGACGATTTCCCCGAGGACCTGCTGGTCAAACTGCGGCAGGAGGGTGCCGCGGTGTGGCCCAAGATCGAGCAGTATCTGGACCAGAAACTGGCGGGCTGAATGATGTTAACCCTGTACCAGCGCACCGACTGCCCCTTCTGCTGGAAAGTGCGCATTGCCCTGGCGGAACTGGATGTTGAACACCAGTTGGTCGACACGGAACTGGGACAGAAGCACCCCGAAGTTGGACGCCTGAGCCCGACCGGCAGCGTACCCGTACTGGTGGATGGCGAGTTAGCGATCTGGGAATCCGCGGTAATCCTGGATTATCTCGATGCACGCTACGGGCCGGGCAGGATTATCAGCTGCGATCCAGTGGCGCAGTCACGGGAACGGCTGCTGCAGGCATATTCGGACAAGCTGGTCGGTGGCTGTCTCAAGCAAATTGTGTTTGAAAAACGTTCCAGGCCCGAAAGAGAGTGGGACGCAGAAACAATCCGGGAAGGTGAAAACCAGTGGCGGGATTGCCAGGCATGGTTGGCCCGGAGCCTGGATGAAAGACGGTACTTCGGTGCAATGTATTCTGCCGCAGATTGTGCCCTGGCAGCACGCTTCGGCGTGGCGGAGGCTTATGGCGCGGGTGTGACAGGGGAATTTCCACAGCTGTTGCAGTGGTATCAGGCTGTGGTGGCTCGCCCCAGTTGGGAAAGAGCCTATCCCACCCGTTTTATCAGAACGGCATAGCAGTCGAACAAATTATTGTACTGGAGAAATTTCAAAGGCGTGTAAAATCACGCGCGGATTAACGGAGGTTTGGCATTGATGATGGACGAAGAGAAAATTACTGCGTTAGGCGACGAGCTTTACCAGGCCCTGCGCACCCAGTCGACGGTGCTGCCGTTAACAGAGCGGGAAACGGACATCACGATCGAGGATGCCTACCATATATCCCTGCATATGGTGAGCCAGCGGGTGGCGCTGGACGGTGAAAAAATCATCGGCAAGAAGATCGGCGTCACCAGCAAACCGGTGCAGGACATGCTGGGTGTATTCCAGCCGGACTTCGGTTTTCTCACTGACGCCATGGTCATTGAAGATGCCGCGGACATTCCCATAGCGGGGAATATGATACAGCCCAAGGCGGAGGGGGAAATAGCATTCCGCCTGAAAAAGGACCTGGTGGGGCCGGGTGTTACCGAGCAGGATGTACTGGACGCCACGGCAACCATCATGCCCTGTTTTGAGATCGTCGATTCACGCATCGACGACTGGAAAATCAAGATCGAAGACACGGTGGCGGACAACGCTTCCTGTGGTGTCTATGTGCTGAGCAAAAATGAAGTGGACCCGCGGGACTACGATTTACCGAATCTGAAAATGAAGATATACAAGAACGGCGAATTCCATGCGGAAGGCCTTGGCAGCGCGGTTCAGGGCAATCCCCTGACGGCGGTAGCCTGGTTGGCCAATACCCTGGGTGAGTTTGGCATTCCCTTCAAGGCGGGCGAAGTGATTTTGTCCGGCTCCCTGGCGCCCCTGATCCCGGCTGTTGCCGGGGATGAGATGTCGCTGGAGATCGAGGGTATTGGTGGCTGTAGCTGCCGGTTTGTTTAGATTTTGCGGTTTGTAAGGCGACAGTGGAAGATTAGTGCCTTGCAAGCGGCCATAGTCCGGACTCTGGCCTCGGGACGTTGTTAATGCTGGCATGGGAGTACTCCACGGAAAACTTGGAGTTGTCACAAAATCGAGGACTGCGCAGCCGGATAGACCATCCGTACCAATTACTAAATGTAAGAGAACCGACATGAGTAACAAGATAAAAGCAGCAATTATCGGACCGGGCAATATCGGGACCGACCTGTTAATGAAGGCCATGCGCAGTGAGCTGATCGAGCCCGTGTGGATGGTGGGAGTCGTGCCGGATTCCCCGGGACTGGCCAGGGCGCAGGAGATGGGCCTCAAGACCACCGCCGAGGGTGTGGACGGCATGCTGCCGACCATGAAAGCCGATGGCGTGCAGATCTGCTTTGATGCCACCTCCGCCTACGTGCATGCCGAGAACAGTCGCAAGGTGAATGAGCAGGGTGCAGTGATGATCGACCTGACGCCGGCAGCGATCGGGCCGTTTTGTGTGCCGCCCGTCAACCTGGCGTCAGCTGTTGCCGAGAAAGCCATGAACGTAAACATGGTCACCTGCGGTGGCCAGGCGACCATACCCCTGGTGGCAGCGGTGTCCCGGGTGCAGGCCGTATCCTATGGCGAGATCGTGGCCACGGTGAGTTCCAAATCCGCGGGTCCCGGCACGCGCAAGAACATAGACGAGTTTACCCGTACTACCGCCAGCGGCATTGAGCAGGTGGGCGGTGCCGCCAGTGGCAAGGCAATTATTATTATTAACCCCGCGGAGCCGCCGCTGATTATGCGCGATACGGTGCATTGCCTGACGGTGGAAGACCCGGACGAGGCGGCCATCACGCAATCGGTACTGGATATGATTGCCGAAGTGCAGAAGTATGTGCCGGGCTACACCCTGAAGAATGGTCCGGTATTCGACGGCAAGCGGGTGTCGATTTATATGGAAGTGGAGGGTCTGGGTGACTTCCTGCCGAAGTACGCCGGGAACCTGGACATTATGACGGCGGCGGGTTTGCGCACCGCTGAGATGTATGCCCAGGAGATTCTGGCTGGAAACTTTACGCCAGTCGCCGCTTAAGTTGGCCGGCGCCAGTCCTGTTGTTTGTACGTCAGGACCCGCCGTAGATACGTCCATGTAGGCTTGGGCGAGACATCCATGTCTCGCACAGTCCTGAAGCACAAACAACAGCACTGGTGCCTCTTGCAGTGCTAAGCAAAGAGAGTAGAACGATGGATCTGAAAGGAAAGAAAATCACCATACACGACATGTGCCTGCGCGATGGCATGCACCCCAAGCGTCACCAGATTACGGTGGAGCAGATGGTGGATATCGCCAAGGCCATGGACGATGCGGGTATTCCCTTGATCGAGGTTACCCACGGGGATGGCCTGGGCGGTGCTTCGGTGAACTATGGTTTCCCCGCGGCCAGCGATCAGGAATATCTCAGCGCCGTGTGCAAAGAGATGAAGAACACCAAGGTCTCCGCACTGCTGCTGCCGGGTATCGGTACTGTGGATCACCTGAAAATGGCGGTGGACTGCGGTATCTCCACTATCCGCGTGGCCACCCACTGTACCGAGGCGGACGTGTCGGAGCAGCACCTGAAAATGGCCACCCAGATAGAGGGCCTGGACGTAGTGGGCTTTTTGATGATGGCGCACATGATCAGCCCCGAAGAACTGGTGGCGCAACTCAAGCTGATGGAGGATTTCGGCGCCAATTGTGTGTATATCACTGACTCGGCCGGTTACATGCTACCGGATGATGTCACTGCCCGTGTAGCCCTGGCGCGGTCTGAATTGAGCCCGACGACCGAGATCGGTTTTCACGGACACCACAATATGGCGATGGGTATTGCCAACTCGCTGGCGGCAGTAGAGGCCGGTGCCAGCCGTATCGACGGCTCCCTGGCGGGTTTGGGGGCCGGTGCGGGAAACACACCACTGGAAGTGTTTGTTGCCGTGTGCGAACGCATGGGCGTGGAAACCGGGGTGGATCTGTTCAAGGCCATGGATATCGCTGATGACAAGATCGTACCTATGATGGACCACATGGTGCGCATCGACCGGGATTCACTAACTCTGGGCTATGCCGGGGTGTATTCCTCCTTCCTGCTGTTTGCCAAGCGCAGCGCGGAAAAGTACAACCTGTCCAGCCGGGATATCCTGGTGGAACTGGGTCGTCGTCGCACCGTAGGTGGCCAGGAAGACATGATCGAGGATCTCGCCCTGGATATGGCCAGAGCGCAGGGTACTATTTAATACAGTGAAAAGAGAGTGGGGGGGCGGCGTGTCAACCGTCGCCCACTTTATCATGCGAGGCCGGGTTAGCCCTCGAATGCTTTGCGCGGCGCAGAGACGCCTTCGCTGCTGGTGCCCTTGAGATAGGCCATCATGGTGTCGGCATCGGAGACCTCGAAGGGATCAACCGGGCAGTTGTCGCCGAAATCAGGCTCTACGAACATCTTCTCGATGGCGCAGTCGTCAACCAGCATCGAGTAGCGCCAGGAGCGCATGCCGAAGCCGATATTGGACTTGTCCACCAGCATACCCATCTTGCGGGTGAACTCACCGTTGCCGTCGGGCAGCAGGAAGATGTTCTTGTTGCCCTGTTCCTTGCCCCACTTGAACATCACGAAGGCATCGTTTACCGAGACACAGATGATCTCGTCCACGCCCAGCGCTTTGAATTCATCGTACAGCTCCTCGTAACGGGGCAGGTGGTTTGAGGAACAGGTCGGCGTGAAGGCGCCGGGCAGTGAAAACACCACGACTTTCTTGCCGGCGAACAGGTCCTGTGTGGTTTTGTCTTCCCAGCGGTAGGGGTTGTCGCCCCCCACGGACTCGTCCCGCACGCGGGTTTTGAAGGTGACGTCGGGTACTCGAGTGGTAATGGTCATGTTACAGCTCCTGTGGTTTTTTGGGTACGGAAGGTATTATCGGGCAAATCGAACAATAACTAAAATGAATTAAAGTTATGGCCTTGATAGTTTTTGTCATTGGTTATTTCCCTTGCAGGTTGCAGTTCTTGCGCGGTATCGCTGGACTTGGCGCCGCAGCGGGCTAGGATAAAGTCCTGATAAATAAGAGTGGTGCGCGAGTAAATGCAACAGAATCGACTAGGTAAAAGCTCCATTGTGGTGTCCGATATCTGCATGGGGACCATGACATTCGGCAACCAGGCGGATGAAAAAACGTCTTTTCGCATCATGGATATGGCATTTGACGCGGGCGTGGATTTTTACGATACCGCGGAAATGTATCCGGTGCCGCCGGATGCCAGTTACATAGGCGATACCGAGGAGATCGTGGGGCGCTGGCTCAAGACCAGGGACCGCGATGCCATTATCCTGGCCACCAAGGTGGCTGGCCCGGGACATGGCTGGATCAAGCCACCCCTGCGGGCGGGTAAAACCGGCATGGACCGGCACCATATCATGCGCGCTGTGGAGGCCAGCCTGCGGCGTCTGCAGACCGACTATATCGATCTATACCAGACTCACTGGCCCGACCCGGATTACCCACACGAGCAGATCCTGGAGGTCATGGATGAACTCGTGCGTGCCGGTAAGGTGCGTATCATCGGGGTCAGTAACGAGACCAGTTGGGGCCTGACCCGTGGCATGTGTGCCGCTGAAACCCATGGGCTGCCGCGTTATGACACCATCCAGAACAACTTCAGCCTGAATAACAGGCGTTTTGAGGATGAACTGGCGCAGGTTTGCCGCCAGGAATCCGTAAGCCTGATTCCCTATTCGCCTTTGGCCGGTGGGGTATTGAGCGGCAAGTACAATGACGGCGCCTTTCCCGAGGGTGCACGCTTTAGCGTGTATCAACATGCACCCGAGCGGCAACAGCGCATGCTGCGGCGTTTCGTCAATGAGCGCAGTATCGAATCTACGCAGCGCTTTCAGGCGATCGCCGCCGACCTGGGGATATCCGTGGTAACCCTGGCAGTAGCCTGGAGCAAACAGCACGATTTTGTCGCCTCCACGATTGTGGGCGCGACCACCGCAGAGCAGGTGCCGGAACTGATGGCCGCCGCCGAGGTGACTCTGGACGCGGAGACCTTAAAGCGTATTAACGCTATCAGCAGGGAAATACTCTACCCAATGGGATAGCCCGGCGCTCCTCAAGGGCTGCTGATGAAAGCCATGATTTGTGCCAGGGTTTCCTCTGGATACAGGGCGAAGGCGATTACGTGGCTGCCCCAGCGGTTGCGCCAGGCGAGTTCCGGGTTGCCCGCAGCCACCGGGGGGGCCACCCACAGGCGAATGTTGGGGTTTGCAGCGGCAGCTTCACGCGCGTGGCTTATCACGCAGACCGGATCGCCAGGATCCTGTAACAGCAGTGTCGGCAGCTGCAAATGGCGCGCCTTGTCCAGCGCCTGTTCCCCCACTCCCGGCAGACCGTAGGCGGCAATTGCGGCCCAGGCGGCGGGCTGGAACAGGACGGGGGGCAGGCCGGTTGCGGTCCAGGCCCCGCGGGTAAAAGTCGAGGCAGTGTCCAATAGCGGATCCAGCAATATCAGGCCGTCGAGGGGTGCGCCATCGCTGGCGGCCTGTATTACGGTGGCCCCACCCATGGAAATACCCATGGCAAAGACCGGTTGACCGGCAGCGCGTTGCCGGGCCCAGTCGATAGCCGCGCGCACATCATGCTTCTCCGTTGTCCCAAACCCCAGGCCGCGGCCATCGTAATCCGACGCCCCGTGATTGCGCAGGTCCAGCGACAGTACCGACACGCCGCGAGCGACCATCTCGCGGTAAAAATCCAGCGCCTTGAAAAACTGGCTGTGGCGGTTGGAGCCGCCGCCGTGGCTGAATACCAGGGTAGCTATCGCCCGGTCCGGTGCAGCGGGCATCCACCAGGCTTCCAGTTGCAGCGGCTGGTCTGCGGGTGTCAGCACCACGTTTTCATAGTCCAGGCCCACATCCGCGGGACTCATGGTGATGGGCTGGTGCGCAGGGTGCAGCGCCTCGCGAGGAATCACCATGCCGTAAACCACGGTGATGCCGCCCAGCAGCAGCAGTGCTATCCAGGTGCGAATTTTCAGCATTGGGTCATGCGTCTAAAGGTTGTCAACACGGCTGGTTCTCTTATTAAGGTGCGGGGCGCGGGAGTGCAGTATTGTAATGGTGCTATGCTGCCGGGTAAATCAAAGCGCGACATGATGAGGCGGTGTTGACTGAGTTCTGGCTGGTGCCCATTGCGTTCATGACCTCCTGCCTGACCGGGATTATCGGTATGGGTGGCGGGGTGCTGTTGATCACCCTGATGCCCGGCTTGCTGGCGCCCGCTGCGATTATACCCGTTCACGCCTGTACGCAACTGGCCAGTAATGTCTCCCGCGCGGCCTTTGGCTGGCGCAATATTGACCTGGGGATTATCCCGGCCTTCCTCCTGGGCGCGCTGCTGGGTGGCTGGACGGGGGGTGCGGTATACCAGAGCCTGGACCTGCACTGGCTGCCCGCGATCATGGGTGCACTGATACTGCTTTTTACCTGGGTACCGCTGCCCCTGTTGCGCGGTGAGGGGCAGCTGGCGCTGGCCCTGCTGGGTTTTTACCAGACCAGCCTGGGCATGGTGGTTGGCGCCACCGGCCCACTGGGTGCCGCGCTGTTGTTGCGGCGCAAGCAGCAGCGGGATTGGCTGGTAGTCAATACCGCGGTCTATATGAGTGTGAATCACCTGGTGCGTATCCTGGCGTTTACCCTGGTGGGGTTCAGTCTGGCGCCCTGGTGGCAACTGGTTGTTGCCATGGTGTTGGCGGGTATTGCCGGCTCCTGGGTGGGTACCGCACTGCGCCACCGGGTGCCCCAGCTGGATTTCCAGCATTGGTTCAAAGTGTTGGTAACGGTGCTGGCGGCGCGTATGATTGCGCTTCCTTTTTTCCCTCTCGGCTGAGCCCCCATGCCCATGCAACTGGATGACAAACAGCGCGGTACTTTGCTGGGTGTTACCGCCTATCTCATATGGGGTTTCGCAGCCCTGTACTGGGTGCAGACCGAACCGGTGCACGCCGGGGATCTGCTGGCGCACCGGGCTGTCTGGTCACTGCCTTTTGTCATGTTGTGTCTGCTCTTTGCAGGTCGGGGACGCCTGGTTGCTGCCCTGGCGCTGTTGCGGCAGCCGCGTACGGTTGCACTCCTTGGCTGCGCAGCTTTTTTCGGGGCGCTCAACTGGGGTATTTTCCTCTGGGCGGTGACCCACGAACGCGCCACCGAAGCCAGCCTGGGTTACTTTTTACTACCACTGGTTAATGTGGTGATAGGCCTGACACTGTTTCGCGAATCGATTGATACCGCGCAGAAAGTGGGGATTGCCTTTGCCCTGGCGGCAGTGCTGCTGCAGCTGGTCTATTTTGGCGGATTGCCGCTGGTCGCCTTGTCCCTGGCACTGAGCTTTGGACTCTATGGCGCCATCAGGAAGGGGGTCAAGGTGGAGTCCATGGAAGGACTGCTGCTGGAAACCCTGATGATGGCGCCCTTTGGTATTGTCTGGATGATTTACCGCGATGGTGCGGGCCTGGGTCAGTACGGCATGACCGTTGATGTTTTCCTGCTGGGTGCCGGGGCATTTACCGCGATCCCGTTGATGACCTATGTGGCGGCCAGTCGGCTGCTGCCGCTTACCGCACTGGGCCTGGTTTTTTATATAGGCCCCACGGCGCAGTTGTTTGTCGCCGTGGTTGTTTTCGGGGAACCTTTCAGTACAGTGCAGCTGCTATCCTTTGCCCTGGTGTGGATCGGGCTGGCCCTGGTAAGCCTGGATGCTCTGCGACGTGCTCGCGCACTGCGCAACATCGCGCGGCGAGCGAAAGCTGATCCCGGCGCCTAGGCGTTTTATACTGGCTGTTTGCAGGAGGAGAGTGTCGCAATGAGCCCGAGGTACTGTTCGCTGTTTCTGGTAATGCTACTGGCTGGCTGTGGCGGAGGCGCTGTGCGCGGCAATGAGGCACCGGCAGTCACGGATTACGGTCCGGATCCGCGCCCCCTGGGAAAAACACTGGTGTATGAGTGCCTGGACTATGAATTTATTGCCCGGCTGGGTCCCGGGGAGATGGCTGTGTGGCTGGATGATCGCTACGTTGTCCTGTCCCAGGTGCGCAGCGGCTCCGGGGTGAAGTACCAGGAGGGCGAGACGGTATTCTGGATGAAGGGCGACGAGGCGATGCTCACCCTGGACGGTCAGCGTTATACCGGCTGCCAGCTGGCGCCAGCGCGTGCTCCCTGGGAGGACGCCCGCCGACGTGGTGTGGACTTTCGCGCGGTGGGCAATGAGCCGGGCTGGTACCTGGAAATTCAGCAAGACCGGCAATTATTGTTTGTCGCTGATTACGGCATGTTGCGCGTGATGCTAGACAATCCTGGTGAACAGCGCGATGGTCCCACCCGGGTATATCACGCGGTTGCCGACGGCAATGACCTGCGTGTTGAAATTGTCGATGAGCCCTGTGCCGACAGCATGAAGGGGGAGAGCTTCCCCAGCCAGGTACTGGTGCACCACAACGGGCGCACATACTGGGGCTGTGGTCGCGCCCTGGAACATCCCTGGGAATAGTGTGCCTGTGTCAGATGGCGCGGCGGGGAATCCTTTAAATCAGTTGGGATAAACAGCTTTATTTGTGTAAAAGTACCGTCAGCAGTGCTCTTGTCTTCCCAGCTATCTTGATTAACATCAATGTTCGCTTTGCCGCCCGCTTCTACTATACACAGCGGATGGGCAGCGCGGCTGTTCCCCAACCCAATGATTAGGAGTAAGACAATGAAAAAAGCGTTGACGATTGCACTGGCAGCTGCCCTGGCAAGTGGCGGTATGATGGCCCAGGCTTACGAGCAGGGCGATTGGGTGCTGCGCGCTGGTGCGACTACCGTAGACCCTGATACTGATAGTGATGACATCAACCTGCCGGGAGACGCACTGGGTATTCCAGAGGGTGTTGTCCTCAAGGCGGACGTGGATGACGACACACAGTTGGGTATCATCCCCGTGTACATGGTGACCGACAATTTCGGCGTTGAA
>Ga0316191_10000948_pt1 | contig 19831 bp, 25 predicted proteins | sample Eddworburr2cm_MG_FD_204928 | JGI IMG/M metagenome (GOLD analysis project Ga0316191, IMG submission 204928) | Coastal sediment microbial communities from Maine, United States - Eddy worm burrow 2 cm | ecosystem: Environmental > Aquatic > Marine > Coastal > Sediment | place: USA: Maine... | reverse complement strand
GCCGCGCCAGCCAGCCCGCAGCTTAACGGAACGTTAGATGCACTCGATGAGGTGAGCTATGAGAACCTACGTCCTGTTGTTCCTCCTCGTAATGGCGCCGGCAGTACAGTCCGCTGATACGTCGATCTCCGCGGACGACCGCAACTTCTATCTTCGAGTCAATTCCAAAGACGCGATCTGCGAGATTCGCAAACTAAGCGACGGTACATCGGAGGCTACGTGTTCTGATTCCTCTAGTTACGTCGCTGCGAGCACGCGCGATGGCTGCCTAGACTCTCGCGGAGTCGCCTATTGTGGCACCGATGTGCCCAGAGATGCGGCGTTGCTTTTTAATCAACTGACGTGTCGCGAGGGTTCCAGTTACTATTTGTCAACAGGGATCGGCCCGGACAACAACTGCGAGTTGAGCAATGGATGGAAGCGCTGCGAATCGACCGACGGCAAGAACTATGCCGAGGCAGATTGCGAACGTGGATGTCTCGTTGCGGCGGGTGGCGGTATTTGCTGCATAGCCGGTACCGAGGGATGTCCACCAGGGAACGAGGTGTCGAGTGAGTAGCGCCTCGGCATCTAACACAGTTTTGCAGCTGCCGATCTGCCTTGTCACGGCCCGTGCTTGCGCACGGCCCGCGCCAAGTCAGCTCGCAGCTGAAAACAACGTTAGATCGACTGATCGAATGCCGTCAAAGAGGACCTGATGGGCCTGACGTTCGAATGGGACAAGCGCAAAGCCGCTAGTAACCGTAGGAAACACAGCGTCACGTTTGAGGAAGCAACGACGGTGTTCGGCGATCCGCTCTCTTTGACTGTCACCGACCCCCTCTCAAGTCGTGGCGAACACCGGTTCGTGATAATCGGCCTATCGCACAAATCCAGACTCGTGGTTGTGGTCCACACGGAAAGAGGCGATAATATCCGCATCTTTAGCGCGCGCCGTGCTACAAGGCGAGAGAAGATGGCTTATGAAGAAGGCTAAACCCGCTCGTCGAGCTCAGATGCAGGAAGAGTACGACTTCTCCAAGGGCGTACGCGGCAAGTACGCGAAGCGGTACGCCAAGGGGACCAACGTCGTCGTTTTGGACCCGGATGTCGCGAAGGTCTTCCCGTCATCGGAGGCGGTAAATGACGCCCTTCGGACCCTCGCCGAGATCGCAAAGAAGAAGGCGAAGCGCGCGGCACGGTAGGTACCGGGCTACTGAACGCGCCCAGCCACGCGATCTAACAGATCGTTGAAGCTGACGGATCCTCCGCGTCACGGACCTTGCTTGCGCAAGGCCCGCGCCGCTCCGGCCCGCAGCTTAACGAAACGTTATCCCGACGTAGCGGCACTTCCTGCGGACCAAGGCCAACGCGGATGCCTCCGGACAGTTGTTGCCGTATAATCGTGGTAGGTCCCTGAGCGAGGAGGAAGCGAGTTGCAAGCCAAGCAAACAGTGCGCGAGGTCCTTGATCGCCTACCAGACGACTGTAGCCTCGACGAGGTGTTGTACCACCTCTACGTCGTGCAAGCGGTGAGGCGCGGCAAGGCTGATGTTGACGCGGGACGAACGGTGTCTCATGACGACGTTGCGCGGGAGCTTCGCAAGAAATGGCTGATCGGCGCCGCCGGGTAGTCTGGACCGAACAGGCACGGTCGGCGCTCGACGAGATCCTCACCTACATCGCCCAAAACTCGGCCCAGGCCGCGCGTGGAGTCCTCGAGGAAGCTCTAGGCACGGCGGAAGGCTTGGCGACGCTGTCCGATCGCGGTCGAATTGTTCCTGAGCTCGAAGATCCATCGATTCGGGAAGTATTCATCGGCAAGTATCGACTGCTGTATGAGGTCAGCCCAAAGGAGGTTTCAATCCTGGCGATTCTCCACGGAGCAAGAGACTTCGCCAAGTGGCAGGAGGAGGATTGAGGCGGCGGGATAACAGAGTTTTGCAGCTGCCGATCTACCTTGTCACGGCCCGTGCTGACGCACGGTCCGCGCCAAGCTAGCTCGCAGCTGAAAACAACGTTATACGTACAGGAGGTCGTCTCTTCTGCCTTGCGATGCGAATGACGCAATCGGTCCCGGCCGAGTCACGGCCCGTGCTGGCGCACGGTCCGCGCCAAGTCAGCTCGCAGCTGAAATCAACCTTAGGCACACTTAATAACGCTTGACGATATTAGCGCTTCACGTTATTATTAGCTCATGATTAAGGGATTCCGCTGCAAGGAGACCGAGAAAGTCTTCCAGCGGCGGCATTCCAGGAAGTTTGGGGGTTTTCAGCGGGTGGCGTTGCGTAAACTTCTCGTCTTGGACGCTGCGGAGGCGCTTGATGACCTTCGTATTCCACCATCGAATCACCTTGAAAAGCTCAGCCGTGACCGAAAGGGCCAGCACAGCATTCGGGTCAACGACCAGTGGAGGATCTGCTTCCGCTGGAAGGGTGGAGATGCCCGCGACGTGGAAATCGTCGATTATCACTAGAGGACGCCATGCCGAGAAAAATGAAGCCAATACACCCGGGCGAGATCCTGCTTGAGGAGTTTCTTGTCCCGATGGAGATCAGCCAGTACCGCCTGGCCAAGGCGATCAGTGTGCCTCCGCGCCGAATCAACGAGATCGTACATGGCAATCGCTCCATAACCGCTGATACGGCCCTTCGCCTGTCTCGTTACTTTGGCACTACCGACCGATTCTGGATGAACCTCCAGGCCCGATACGATCTCGAAGTTCAAAAGGACCGCCTAGGTTCCCGTCTAGACAGAGAGGTCGAGGCAATGGGTGCCACGGGGTGAAGAGACACGGTGCCTAACCATTCGATGAAGCTGTCGGATCTGCGTGTCACGTCCCTTGCTGCGCAAGGGTCGCGCCACACAGCCCGCAGCTTATCGATACGTTAGGTGGCGCCTGGAACAACGGACAATGATCTCGCGGATACTAGCCGGTCTTTTTATTGCGGTTCTTGGTGCAACGGTTTCCGTCATCGAGTCGGCAGAAATCCGAGGGGTCATTACCGACGATCAAGGCAAGCCACTCGTCGGTGCCACTGTCGTTGTACTTCCGTGTCGCGCACAGGAGGTTCAGACCGAGGAAGACGGGTCTTTTGTGCTTCCCAATCTGCCCGGCGGGCGCTACACGGTAATCATGATCGGTCCCGCTCTCGTTGGCACCGCGTACGCTCCGCGCGTCAAGCATGACCTCTCGCTGGAACCGTCGGAGACCGCGTCTCTCAGGGTGCAGCTTGAGGTAGAAGAACGACGTCTCCTTGTGTACTACGATTTGCCAACTGAACAGGATCAGGCCGCCTATGAGCAGATTCTGACGCAATTCGAAGAGCCGGGAATGTGCTCCCCCGAGATATCGGTCGAGGCTCAGGAGTCATATCGCTTCCTTTGGCTTCGTAGCTTCAACAACCCGGTACTGATTCGTCTGGTCCTGGACAAGACTGGATCCGCGTCACTACGCTACAAAGAGTTGACTCGTGAGGGCCCGAACATTGGTGAACTGACGGAGAATCGCAGCGTAGATGTGAGGAAGTTGCGTCGTCAGGAACTCGGCGACGCCGAGCTCGCTGAAAGTGTCCTGGACCACTTCCGTCGAAGGGCCGAGGAGTCTTTCTGGAGCCTATCGTATAAGGTCGATGATGGCACTGTTGGCGTAGATGGGGCGACCTGGGTTATCGAAGGAACCAAAGACGGTCGCTGCCATCTCGTGAGTCGATGGTCGCCGGAGGAGACCGATGGATTCCGCCGGTTGGCGGAGGAAATGATCAGTTTCTCCGGGAAGCGCTTTTACTATGATGAGGTGTACTGATTGGGACCAGGCGCTTCGCCACCTAACCCATCGGCAGGGCCTAGGCAAATCGCAGTCCGAATTCGCCATGATGATTGGAGTGAGTGTCTCGACCCTCCAGAACTGGGAGCAGAGCCGGAGACAGCCGGATGGCCCCGCGCGAGCGTTGCTCAAGGTCGCCGCTGAGAATCCGAAAGCTGTTGCGAAGGCTCTCAGTGTTTAGCGCGTGGAGACTGACCCATGGTGAAAGTGCAAAGCTTGCGGATCGCCGCCGAGATCCACAACCTGAAGAACGTGTTGGAGTCCCGCGGAATACAGTGCGAGATCCGAGGCGAACACCTGAGGGCCGGAATGGGCGAGACTTGGACCGAGCTCTGGATAGTCGAGGACGCCATGAAAGAAGCGGCGGAGCGCATCATGGCTGAAGGAGGCGATAAGCAGGCGAAGCCCTGGATGTGTCCAAAGTGCGAAAACTCGGTCGATGGTGAATTCGATCAGTGCTGGAATTGTCAAGCGTACCGCCCGTGATGAACAACGCGAACCAGAGCGGCTGTGAGCGATTCGGGGACTCTCGAAGGAGACGGTCGTCAACAGTTGATCTTTCGGAGTACCTTCGCAAAGATTGAAGGGTCGAGATCCATGGGCAATCCTAAGATCAAACCGAGTGGTGGCTCTGGTGGAAAGCGTGGTCATTCCAACATGGAGCATTGGATGCATACCGAGGAGATCAAAGAAGCTGCGCGCAAGCGGCGGCGGGCTGAGGACTCGGAAGCGGCTGCCGAGGGACTCAAAGATTCCGTGGATGATCCAGACGACAAGGAGACTATCGTGCCCACCGATCAGAAGATCAACTATCTCGAGCTTCCCGCGCGAGACTTCGACGCAATTCAGCGCTTCTATGAGGGAGCGTTTGACTGGTCGTTTACCGACTATGGCCCGGAGTATCGAGCGTTCAACGATGGATTCATCGATGGAGGTTTCTACAAGTCCGAGGCGTCATCCTCGACGAGCAACGGAGCCGCATTGATTGTGCTCTATGCCAAGGACCTCGAACAAACCAGGGATGCAGTCCTACGGAATGGTGGTGCCATCGTGAAAGAGATCTTCTCCTTTCCGGGCGGCCGCCGGTTCCACTTCGCAGATCCCAACGGTAATGAGCTCGCGGTATGGTCGGATGGGTAAGTGTGGGCTGTATACCTACTTCATTAGCATTCCGACAGGCGGCTGGCCAAGACCGTCGCTCGCGCCTATGTTAGCCTTCCGAAGGCATGTCTACGGGCCTTGGGGGCAAGAACGACAAATCTGTATATGAGGAGGTCGACATGACACATCGATCGACTGGCTCCGGGTGGGGTGGCTGGTGCGGAAGGCTCGTCGCGATCGCCGGCTGCTGTGCCGGGGTTGTCGCCATCAGCCTGTTCGCCGGCAGCCCCTGCAACGCCGCGTCGATCCCGGCGTGGCTTGATGACGCGATCACGGAATGGAACCAGGAGAACCCGGACGTCCAGATCGAGTTCGTGGACATCAAGGACTCCTTCGTCTGGTACATGATCCCGGACTCTCCCGAGACCGGGAACAAAGAGATTCGAACAAGCATCTACGAGATCGTGTTGAAGAATGGTTACGAGGTTACCGACCAGGAAGAGCTCGTCACTACCGGCAAGCCACCGTCTCAGACCACACCGTACAAAGAGAAGAAGTGCTGGCAGCGGTCGTATGTCCTGACGATCAACGAGCTCAGCAACACTACCGCGACAGGCGGCGGGCGATCCGGCGTGAGACAACGGCTGCTCACCAGCCTCGTGTGTCAAGATGGCCGAGACTGGTACGCCGGCTTCCGCATCGCTCAGTAGGCCCAGACACAGGAGATCTCGCGAGAGGACCGATTTCGTCAGGTTTGGCGCTGGGCACAGCGCCGGTAGCGGTTGTACAGGCCCCACAGGATCAGGATCGGCCCGGCGTAAAGTGCCGCGGCGGCGGCAAAGCCGGTGCTGCCCGCCAGCTGGATGCCCAGCTGGTGCCGGAACGGGTCGTCGTTGACCCGATAAGTCCAGGTCGATGACGGCCCCCGAAGCCCTTCCCTTTCGAGATCGATCCCGTTCTCGGTGATCGTCGCAACTCGCAGGGTACGATCGACGTCTTTGTCGATCTCCTGCCGCATCTGCCGGTACGACTCGACGGCGCGATGCACGAACTCTCTCAGCGGATCCTGCCCCCCTACCCTCAACAGGTGGATGCCCTCGCGTAGGTCCGCGACCCTTCCGAGGTGGTCGCTCCAGCGCCGATCGATGTGGAACAGCGAGGCCTGCCGTTCGGCGAGCCGCTCGCGACTACCCTCCGGGAAATGGTGGACCGACGCTCGATCGAGCAGGAGATCCTGCCGCCAGCGGTAAAGCTTCCTGCGCTGTCCCTCGATCTGCTCCGAATACTGCGAGAGCGTACGGCGAATCTCGAAGTTCTGGCCTTCGACGATGCGCTGCGCGCGTGCGACCTCGCGTTGGATTACCGCACTATCGACCGGCACCTGCTGCCTCTCCGGCCACAGCGTAGCGGGGATCAGGCGCTCGATCCCGTAGCGCACGATCAGTTCGTCTTCGAGGCTGATGAAAAAGCGCGACTCCCCGGGATCTCCCTGACGTCCGGCCCGTCCTCGCAGTTGCCGATCGACTCGCACGCTCTCGTGCCGGGTGGTGCCGATGACGTACAGACCGCCGAGCGCCACGACTCTCACGCGCTCCTCCTCGTTCTCTCCTCCGAGCCGGATATCGGTGCCACGACCGGCCATGTTGGTCGAAATCGTCACGGCGCCCGGCGCCCCGGCCCCTGCGATGATTCGTGCCTCGAGCTCGTCGGTCTTCGCATTGAGCACCTCGCAATCGACGCCCGCACGCCGCAGTGCATCCGCGAGATGCTCGGACTCGGCCACACTGAGGGTGCCGACAAGGATTGGGCGCCCTTCGGCGTGCACTCGCCGGATCTCCTCGACCAGCGCCAGGATCTTGGCGTCCAGGTGCGTGAAGACGACGTCCGGGTGATCGTGACGGATGCAGGGGCGATGCGTGGGGATCACGACGACATCGAGACCGTAGAACTCCTTGATCTCCTCTGCGGCAGGGGTGGCGGTACCGGTCATGCCGCACTTGCGCGGGTAGAGCAGCATGAAATGCTGGAGTGTGATCGAATCCAGGATCTGCCCCTCGGGACGGCGTTCCAGACCTTCCTTGGCTTCCAGAGCCGCCTGGAGACCGTCCGGCCAGTGCCGGTCTTCGACCACGCGACCGGTGAACTCGTCCACCAGCTTGATTTTGCCGTTGCGAAGGATGTAGTCGACATCGCGCTGCAGGAGCACCGCCGCGTGAAGGGCGCAGTTGAGCTCGGTGAACGAGGGGACGTTCTCGGCGGCGATGAGGTCATCACAGCCGAGCAGCTCCTCGGCGCGCGTCAACCCGGCCTCGGTCAAATCGACATTGCGACCGTACTCATCGATCCGGTGGTGAATCTCGGGCTCGAGGTGGCGCACGACCTCGGCCATGCGGTGCGACGAGTCCTCCTGGCGCTCCACGCTTCCGGCGATCACCAGTGGGACGCGGGCCTCGTCAATGAGCAACGAATCGGCCTCGTCGACCAGGGCGAAGTGGAACGGACGCTGCACCAGCTCGTCACGATCATGGCGCAGTCCGTCGCGCAGCAGGTCGAAGCCCGCCTCCTTGGCGGTGAGGTAGGTGACGTCGGCCTCGTAAGCGCGGCGACGCTGTTCCGGGCTCATCCCTTCCTGAACGACGCCGACGGTCAGACCGAGAAAACTGTAGAGTGGACCCATCCAGGTTGCGTCGCGCCTGGCGAGATAGTCATTGAAGGTCAGCACGTGAACGCCGCGGCCGGTCAAAGCGTTGAGATAGGCAGGGAGGACCGCCGCCAGGGTCTTGCCCTCCCCGGTCTGCATCTCGACGAGAGTCCCCCGGTGGAGGGCGAGGCCGGCGAGCACCTGAACGTCGAAAGGTCTCAGGCCCAGGGTTCTCTCGGAAGCCTCCCGTACCAGGGCAAAGGCCTCGACCTCGAGGTCGTCGAGGAGCGTACCGTTCCGGGCCCGCGCTCGAAGCTCGAGCGACAGGTCGCGGAGGCGCTCATCGGTAGCAAAAGCGAGCTCTTCCTCCAGGGACCCCATCTCCACCAGGCGTCGGCGGTAGGGCGTGAGATCGTGGACGATGGTGCCGCCGAGCGTGCGGTCGACCCGTCGGCGCAGCCGTGTGAGCCATTCGGACATCTGCCTCCGCTGCCGTCCGACGACCGGATCGTTGAACCCCGATACGTCCGGGGGTAAGGTACTGCTTTATGGGATCACCCCGTCATTTGGCAAGGTTCGAAGCATCGCTCCCGAATCCCGCAAGACGAGGGCGGCGATGAAACGAGCGCTCGGAATCGCCTGGGCCGTCGGGCTCGCGCTGACGGCCTGCGTTACCTCCGAAGAGCCCGCCGTCACGACGACCGCTTCGGTGTCGGGTCACGTCATGAACGACGTGCCCGAAGAGATCCGGCCGGACCGCAGCTATCTCTTCTACCTCCACGGGCAGATCATCGAAGACCAGGGGGTTCGCCCCGAGCACCCGGAATTCGGCGTCTACGAGTACGAGGCCGTCCTCGCGGCGCTGGCCGGGGAAGGCTTCGAGGTCATCAGCGAACCGCGACCGCCACGCACTGACGGCAAAGAGTACGCTCGCAAGGTCGTGAAGCAGATCGAGAGCTTGCTGTCCGCCGGGCTACCGGCCGAGAGGATCTCGGTCGTGGGCTTTTCCAAGGGTGGGGGCATCGCGGTAGCGGTTTCGTCTCTGCTGGGCAACGATCGCGTCAGCTTCGCGTTCCTGGGGACGTGCGCGAAGCGGATCCAGGACCCACCGCCGCTGGAGCTGAAAGGAAGGATCCTCTCGATCTACGAGGCCAGCGACCCGGTCGCCGGGTCCTGCCAGGATCTGTTCTCCGGCAGCGTCGTCGCTCCCGGGCTCGAGGAACTGGAGATTCGCCTGGGAGGCGGCCACGGCGCCTTTTATCGTCCGGCACCGGAGTGGATCGACCCGGTCGTGGAGTGGGTCCGCGGTGTCGGACCCTGAACACAGGAGGACGACAGCATGCTCCCCAGAGAGCAGGAAGTAGCCTTCGCAAGGATGTACCGCTCCGCGCGCGAGAACACCATTCTCGACCCGAAGACGACCTTGTTGCTGCACTACGCCTCTGCGATGGCCCTCGCCTGCTACCCGTGAATGGAACATTACCTTGGCGTGGCCAAGGAAGAGGGAATCACGGCCGACGAGCTAGGCGCGGCCCAGTCCATCGTCATGGCCGTTGCGGCAGGACGGGTACGGGCGCAGCTTCGCGAGGTACGCGAGCGGATGAAGGACAGGGATCCTGGTGACGACTGACCTGCAGTAGGTCGTTGCGGCCTTGGTGATACGGATCAACCGTTCGAGGCAAAGACCCGTGGATCTATCCGAGATCAGATTCCGACCGGCAACACCGTCACGGTGGAGTGGCATCGAGACCCTGTTCGGCGAGCGCGGAGCGTGTGGCGGCTGCTGGTGCATGGCGTGGAGGCTCCCGAACAAGGACTGGGTCGCCGGCAAGGGCTCGAAGAACAAGCGCGCGTTCAAGAAGATCGTGGCGTCGGGGAAGAAGCCGGGAGTCGTCGCCTACCTCGGCCGGGAACCGATCGCGTGGTGCGCGGTGGCTCCCAGAGAAACCTACGTCTCGCTGGCGCGCTCCCGGGTGCTGCGGCCCGTCGACGATCGACCCGTGTGGTCGATCAGCTGTCTGTTCGTCCTCAAGCCCTACCGGCGCCGGGGCATCTCGGTCCCATTGATCCGTGCGGCGGTCGACCTCGCCGCGCGGCAGGGCGCACGGATCGTCGAGGGCTACCCGATCCGCCCGACCATGGAACGCACTCCCGACCCGTTCATCTGGACCGGAGTGCCCTCGGCATTCCGCGAGGCCGGGTTCGTCGAGGTTGCGCGGCGCTCGAAGACGCGGCCGATCATGCGTCTCGAGATTCCGAAGAGTCGGAGTCGCTGACCGGGTCCCGGTTGCGGCGACGGAAGCTTGCGAGCACGATCGTCAGCAACCCGAGGAGGACCTCGTCGGCGAAGGGAACGAAGTCGGGAATCGCCAGATCGAGCAAGAACAGCGTGGCGGTGATCGCCACGAGCCACGGGAACCGCAAGCGCGACGCGTACCGCAGCAGCGGCGCGATGACAGGGTTCGGGCGCACGGCCGTCATGGTGCGAGATAGCCCATCATCGAATCACGTGGCCGGCTCGAACAGCGCGGCGACGGCACCGGCCGGGTCCCGGATCACGCAGTAGCGTCCGTGGCTGCCCATTTTCTTCGGCGGAACGAGGATCTCGCCGCCGAGACCCTCGGTTCGTTTCGCCGAGCGATCGAGGTCCTCGACGACGATGTAGATCAGCCACTGCGCCGGCAAGCCGGCGTTGGAGCCCCGTGCGTGGCACACCCCTGCCAGGGGGTTTCCGCTATCCGGGCCGCTCATGTTGAGATCGCTGTAGCCACCCATGTCGATGGGCTCGGCCTTCCATCCGACAACCTCGGCATAGAACTGCCCGATCTCGGACGCGTTCTCGACGGTCAGGTCCTGCCATGCGATGGTCCCGATCTCGGGCTTCCTGGTCTCGCTCATGAATCTCCTCGCTGCGGTCGCCTTCACCGGAGGAGGCGCAGGAGTCGCCGCGGATACGACTTGTGTCTCCGCGGCCGCTATAATAGGCGGGAGTCTACCGCAGCACAACGCATCGAGGAAATTCATGGCACGTTGGTTGACCGTGTGTCTTCTTGTCCTGCTGGCTTCGAGCCCGTTGATCGCTGGCGTCATGGGAGGCTCCGACGAGTATCTCGTGATCGTCAACGAGAGCAGCTCCGAGCTCGTGGTCAGCTACCGCGCGGGGGTGTTCACCGGACCGGACCTCCAGCAGGTCATCATGTTGATGCAGCCGATGCAGTCGCCGGGCAAGAAGTACACCAAGATCCGCAAGTACTGGCCTATAACGGAAGAGCACGTGCGATTTCAAAAGGGCGTGCTCACCTTCAGCATCTCACCCGACACCGCGGTGATGGTGGGCGGAGTCTGGCTGGCGGCCGGCGTCGAAGAGGGCGGCACGATCTCGCCGCATCTCGAGATCGACGGGTCGGGCAAGAAGACCGAGTACGACGGAATCGATGTCTTTTCTGCCTTCGATCGACTTTCGAGAGGCCTGCGCATGCTCGTGGTGGAATGAACGGTTGACGGGGGCGCGCGTGGACAAGGTCAACATCGCCGAGAAGCTCTCCCAATTCGTCGAGCCGTGGGTCCCGCGGATCGTGGGAGAGCTGAACGGGCAGCATGTCAAGGTTGCCAAGATGCACGGCGCCTTCGACTGGCACCACCACGAAAATGAAGACGAGATGTTCCTCGTGATGCGAGGGAACTTTCGAATGGAGTTTCGCGACCACAACGTGGAGCTCCGGCAAGGAGAGATGCTCGTTGTCCCCAAAGGGGTGGAACACCGCCCCGTGGCGGACGAAGAGTGTCACATCCTGCTGTTCGAGCCGATCTCGACCCGCAATACCGGTAACGTCAAGACCGACAGGACCGTCGAGGACCTCGAACGAATCTGAGACCGTTCAGCGGCCCGCCACGGCGGCAAGGCCAGGGGGCGGAATCGATGGCGGATGAAGAGCACTACCGGAAACTGGAGCGACTGTATGCGTCCGGGCCGATCAACGGTTTCTACAGGCCAACGCTAGAGGTTCGCGAGGGCGCGGCGAGATTGGTCATTCCAATCCGGTCCGAGCTGCACCACGCGGCGCACGCGGTCCACGGCTCCGTCTATTTCAAGGCGCTGGACGACGCCTGCTGGTTCGCCGCCGCGTCGCTGCTGGAAGATGCACTCGTGTTGACGGCTTCGTTCAACATCCACCTGCTGCGCCCGGTCTCGGAGGGTAGGGTGATCGCCGAGGGGCGGGTGGTTCACGCCTCGCGACGGCTGTTCATCGCCGAGGCCACGCTCGAGAACGACGAAGGGCAGACGCTCGCGCGCGGGAGCGGGACGTTCATGCGCACCGAGACCCCGCTCTCACCCGAAATCGGCTACGTCTGACCGAACCGCGGAAAGCCAGGATGGCACACTAGACGCCGGGAAGATCCGTTCCGGCGCTCGACGCCGCGAACGTCACGGCCGGCTCTCCGGTCGGGAGGCGGTAACGGGCACCGCGCCGCTCGCCCAGTCTCTCCAGTACGCCTCGCCCGACCATCCGTCGCAGATTGTCCTTGAGGGTGTTGCGGTTGGCGCCGGTGGCCTCGATCAGCAAACCTGCTCCCACGGTGCCGTGCTCTCGTACCGTCTCGAGGATCTTGCGTTGCAGCGGGGTGAACTCGAGAGCGCGACGCTCGAGGTCGAGCTTGGACTGGAGCATCTCGCAGTGCGTCTCCAAGACCCGCAAATAGAAGGCCAGCCAGCCTTCGATATCGGCCTCGCCGCTCCACAACATCGTCTCGGCGGCATCGAGGGCGTCGAAATACTCCGCGCGCATCTCTTCGAGGATCCTCTCGAAGCTCGCGTACGGGATGAAGTCGTATCCGGCCCGGCGCAGAATGTGCTGCACGAGGAGGTGGGCCATCCGACCGTTCCCCTTCGGGAAGGGGCAAGCGGCGATGAAGTAGAGTACGAAGACGCCGGTGACGAGAATCGGGTGGTTGCGATCTCCCTGGATCTCGTCCTCGAGCCAGTCGACGAGCTGTTCCATCTTCTCGGTGAGCAGGCGCGGGGGTAGTGTCTGGAAGATCCGTCCCAATGCCTGGCCCTTCTCGTCGAAGATCTCGAGATGGTAGGGCTCGCTCCGCCAGGCGGTGGACGGCGGCGGCTCTCCGGGAACGCCCAGCGCGCGCGCGTGGAGTGCCTGGATCTCCGCGACCGTGATTCTCGGTCCCGACGGGAACGACAGGTCGAGGGCCTCGGCGTAGCCCAGAACTTCGGGACCTTCCTGGACCGGGACGGCCTCGCCGTGGAGGATCGCCGCGACCTCGGAGTCGGCGACACGGATCCCCGCAAGGCGACATGAGGCGCCCACCGACTGGATTCGAGCCGCGTCTCGCAGGTGCTCGAGGCGCGCGGTGGGGACCGGGGTTCCGTGCGTCCACGCGCCACGGAAATGGTCCACGGCAGCCACGGATCTGAGTGTTTCGGGTGAGACCGGTAGGTTCTTGATCATAGGCCACCAAATTTAGCACCGAAATCCACCCAATTCAATGGGTGTTTTTGGGCGCTTCCAGGACTAATCACATCACTGGCCGTGCTATACTTAAACAATTAGATTTATTTATGGCGCGGAGACGCCTCTGGGTGCTGGGTTTTTGGGTGCCAGCCTCCGACGGCACCCATACACTCCGCCTCCCACCTCCCGCGATGCTATCGTAAGAGGCCCAGAGGAGAACGAGCTTGAACGACCAGGGCGGCGGGCCTTCCAGAGGGACGCGGTTCGCGGCGGGACTTCCGGCGGTTCTGCACCTGCAGAAAAACGACTACGAGTGCGTCGCGTACAACCTCAGCCGTAGCGGTGCGCTGGTGGTCGGACGATTCCCGAGCCTCGCCGGCTACCGCGTGGAGGTCACCATTCGCCACCCCCAAGGCGGGCTTTCGGTTCGGCTCGCGGGACGTGTCGTCCGCGCCGAGCACGAGGAAGGCGACGACCACTTGGCGCTCGAGTTCATGGAGCTCGACGCGGCGAAGCAGGATAAGCTCGAGATCCTGCTGGCGCGGGTGATCGAGGGGCTCTCCCCCGCCCCGATCGAGGCGTTGCGTCCGGGCGCGCCGGTTCACGAGGTTCGGCGAGCGCTGGAGCAGGTTCCCCTACCCCACCGGATCTCGCTGGCAACGCGGGCGACGCCGCGCGAGAGGGAGTTCCTGTGCCAGGACATGCACCCGCAGGTCCTGGAGGCGCTGGTTCGCAACCCGAACCTGCGGCTGCCCGAAGCGCGCTCCCTGGCCACGGTGCCGCACCTCCAGCCCAGCACGCTGGAGCTGCTGTCCAGGGACACCCGCTGGGTCAACGACGAGGAAATCAACTGCGCGATCGTCGCCCACCCGAGGACTCCCCTGGTGCTTGCCATGAAGATCGTCGAGAAGCTCGAGCCGCCGGCGATCAAGAAGCTCATCCAGAGGCCGGGCGTTCCCCCCTCGATCCGGACCCAGCTCCAGCGGCGGCTCATTCCTCGCTGACGGCACCGCTCAAGCGAGCGACTCATCGTCGAGGGAGTGGACGACCATGCCCGAGCGCAGCTTCGGCTCGAACCACGTGCTCTTTGGCGGCATGACGCTCCCGGAGTCGGCGATCTCCATGATCTCCTCGATCGCGGTGGGATAGACGGCGAAGGCCACCGCGTACTCGCCGGAGTCGACCCGCTTCTCCAGCTCGTCCATGCCGCGAATGCCCCCGACGAACTCGACGCGCCGGTCGGTGCGAATGTCGCCGAGGCCGAGGATCGGCTCGAGCACCCGGTCTGTCAGGATCGCGACGTCGAGACCGGAGGCCGGGCCACCGGCGCCGGGCGGCTCGCCTTTTGCCGTGATCAGGTACCACTGGCCGCCGACGTAGACACCGAAGCACCGGCGGTGCGGAGGGCGCCGCGTTCGATGGTTTTCCTTGACCGCGAAGCCGACCTGGCGGAGGCGGTCGATGAACGCCTTCGGGGCGAGGCCGTTGAGATCCCGTACGATGCGGTTGTAGTCGAGGACGGCAAGCTGGTGAGAGGGGAAGTGCACCCCCAGGAACCAGTCGTGCGGCGCGTCGCCTGGAGGATTTTCGGCGCCCTCCCGACGTCGCTCGGCTACACGTGACGAGGCCGCGGCCCGGTGATGACCGTCGGCAATGTAGGTGGCCGGGATCCTGGCGAACAAACTCTCGATGTGCTCCACCTCGCCGGCGTCGTCCACCACCCACAGCGTGTGCCGGATGCCGTCGGAGGCGGTGAAGTCGACGTCCGGGTCTCGGGCAACGATGCCGTTGATGAGCGCGCTCAGCTCCGGAACCCGGTTGTAGGTCAGGAGCACCGGGCCCACGTTGGCCCCGAGCGTCTCCATGTGGCGGGCTCGATCCTCCTCCTTTTCGGGGCGGGTCAGCTCGTGCTTCTTGACCCGCCCTTCCAGGTAGTCGTCCACCGAGCAGAGACCCATGATGCCGGTCTGAACGTGGTCACCCCGCACGAGACGGTAGACGTAGAACGCCGATTGGGAATCCCGTACGAGCCATCCCTCCTTCAGCATGCGGTCGAGGTTGCGGCGGCCGGTGTCGTAGACGCTGTCGTCGTAGGGACTCGTCTCGGGTTCCAGATCGATCTCAGGCTTGAGCACGTGCAGGAAGCTGTACGGGTCGTCCTCGGCGAGTTGCCGGGCCTCGGCTCGGTCAAGCACATCGTAGGGAAGACTGGGAATTCGTGAGGCGAGATCGCCTCGAGGCCTCAGGCCCCGGAACGCTCTGATTCTCATACGTGGGATTCTACCCCTTCAGGAAGCACGGGGGGGCCAGGTCGCCGGATCGGTGGGGATGCCTTCGGGGGCCTCGACGATATCGTCGAAGCTGAAGACGTCGATCAGCTCACGCGGGTGCACAGGCTCGGCGGTGGGCCGGAGCCCGATGAGGTGGGCGAGTCTTCCCACGATCGCCCGCGCTCCGAGCCCCGCGTCGCGGAGCTCGCGCACCGTCACTCCCTCGTGTCGTTTGGACAGCCGCGCGCCATCGGGTCCCAGCAGCAGGGGGACGTGGGCGAATGCGGGCGGCGAGTGACCGAGCGCCTCGTAGAGGATCAGCTGGCGGACGGTGGAAGGCAGGAGATCGTCGCCGCGAATCACCTCGGTGATCTCCATGGCCGCGTCGTCAACGACGACGGCCAGCTGGTAGGCGGCGACGCCGTCCATCCTCCGGATCACGAAATCGCCGGGTGGTAGCCCTCCCGCCGGGGCGCACCGGCCTCGAATCCAATCCAGGAACGGTGGGCCCGGTTCCGGTTCGACCCGGAAGCGCCATGCCGGAGGTCGCTTTTCCCTCAGTCGGGCCGAGACATCGTCGGGATCGAGATCCCGGCACGTCCCGGGGTAGCGTGCCTCGTCACCGGGAGTCTGCGGAGCGCTTGCGGCCGCGGCGATGTCCTTCCGGCTGCAGAAGCAGGGGTAGACCCTGCCCGATTCCCGCAACTCGTCGAACGCCCGGTCGTAGAGGGTCGCACGAGCCGACTGCTCGTACGGCGCCGAGGGCCCTCCGCGGTCGGGGCCCTCGTCCCAGTCGATGCCTAGCCACTCGAGATCCTCGAGGATGCTCTCGGCCAGCCCGGGGCGAACCCGGCCACGGTCCAGATCCTCCATCCGCATGACGAAGCGGCCCTGCCGCGCCCGGACGGAAAGCCACGCGATCAGCGCCGTCGAAGCATTGCCGAGGTGCAGGTGGCCGGTGGGACTCGGGGCGTACCGTCCGCGACAGGGGCTCTCGTCGACGAATTTCCGCGCGGTCGCCGACTCGCTTTCCACGCAGCCTTCGAAAACGCTCATTCCTTCCGCTTCTTCTCCGGAGGGTCCAGGTAGACCTGCGTGAAGTAGATCACGCCGTCCGCGTCGATGGCCACGCCGACCCCGCCCTGCTCGAACTCGGGAGTCACGAGGTTCGCGCGGTGGCTGCGGCTATGCATCCAGCCCTCGATCGCCTTCGAGACCGGCGACTTGGTGCCCTCGATCCTCGCGAGGTTCTCTCCGACCTTCCTGTAGCTCACCCCGGCGGCGAGGACCCGGTCGGCGACGTCCCGGCCCTCGGGCGAGTCGTGTTCGAAGTAGTCGCGGGCCACCATGTCCCGGCTGTGGCCGCGGGCCACCTCCGCCAGCGTCTCCGCGTGCTTGAGGGGCACGAGCCGGTGGCGGATCCGGAACTCGTTGACTTCCCGCTCCAGCTCGAGCTCGAGCACCGCAGGGTCGAAGTGCGGAACGTCCTCGACGAGCACCGCGACCAGCACCAGCGTGCGGTCCGGCGCGTGCGCCTCGCCGACGCCGATGGCGTCGAACTCGGGATCCACCACATCGTTCCAGGCCTGCCGGTAGCGCTTCCACCGGCCGACCGCCGTTTCCGCCGGCCGGTCGTACCCGCGCAGACTCTGCACGAGCGGCACGACCCGCGTGACGCCACGGACTCCGGATTCCTCGAGCAAATCCTCGATGGCGTGGTCCAGACCCCGCCCCCCGGCCGACGCGACCTCTTCGGCCGCCAGAACCGCGAGTCGGTCGAGCTCCGCGCGCCGCTCCCACTCGGGCGCCCCGGCCTCGCGCCTCGCCTCGTCGAGCCGCACGAAGACCTGTTCCGCCACGGTACGAGGCTCGGGCAAGGCCTCCGCCGCCAGCATCACCCCCAGACTCACAGCCAAAACCCCAACCATGGAAACAAGGATACCCGTTCCGAAAACTGGGGACAGCATACTCATTTCCAGGTATTCCGGTTTCGGTGGTTCGACCGTGGAGGGACTGGAAGATGGAGTCCCCGGATCTTCCTGTTTTCCAGGTTGCCGAAACCCGGAAAACCCGGAAATCGGTGTGCTGTCCCCAGTTACTTGCCGGGGCGGGGAGGGGGACCCTATGTTGCCTGCATGAAGCGGCAGGGCGGCGGATTCGGGATCATCATGCTTCTGGTGGTCATGGTCATCGTGCTCATGCTGGTGGCCCGCAAATGGAAGTCCGTTGCCCCGAATGCCATCGAGGTCTCCACACCGGCCGGGCAGGTCCAGGTTCCCGATCACGGCGACGCCGAAGCCGGAGCGGCAGTGCGCTCCGGCGGGTTGCCGAATCTCGGCGACATGCAGCGCGAGACGGGGGCCCACACCCAGCAAGTGCAGGAAACCCTGCAGCAAATCGACTAAACCTGGGCACGGGTTTATCTCGGCCCATCCCTCGCGAGTGACCACTCGTCGAGGGGTGGGCCGTCTCCGGCCGTCTCGGAGTCAATCGGTCCATTCGGAGCCCGGGACGGTGGACTTCGGGCTGCTAGAATTCCCTCTCCGGTTTCGACATCAGGTCACGATCCAGCCACGCCCGCTCCGCCGCGAGGCGCGGTACCAGGAGAGGATGTATGTCCAACGGAATCTTCAACGTCCCCGTCCCCCGGAACGAACCTGTGGGTTCCTACGCACCCGGAACCCCCGAGCGAGGCAAGCTGCGCGCCCTGCTCGAGAAGATGTCGAAGAAGACGTTCGATATCCCTGCACGCATCAACGGTCGCAAGGTCCGCACCGGGCGGACCGCCAACGCGGTCATGCCCCACGATCACGGCCACGTCCTGGGCAAGTGGCACAAGTGCGGCCGCAAGGAGGTCGATCGCGCCATCGCCGCCGCCATCGACGCGCAGTACGAGTGGGCGCGGATGCCGTGGCAGCACCGCGCGTCGATCTTCCTGAAGGCGGCCGATTTGCTGGCCGGTCCCTACCGCCAGGTCCTGAACGCGGCGACCATGCTGGGCCAGTCGAAGACCCCGCATCAGGCCGAGATCGACGCCGCCTGCGAGCTGATCGACTTCTGGCGGTTCAACGTTCACTACATGCAGGAGATCTATCACCAGCAGCCGGTGTCGTCGCCGGGAATCTGGAACTACGTCGAGCACCGTCCTCTCGAGGGCTTCGTCTTCGCCGTGACGCCGTTCAACTTCACGAGCATCGCCGGGAACCTCCCGACGGCCCCCGCCATCCTGGGCAACGCGGTGGTGTGGAAGCCGGCCTCGTCGGCGGTCTACTCGGCACACTTCATCATGGACATCCTCGAGGAAGCCGGCCTGCCGCCGGGCGTGATCAACATGGTGCCGGGGCCCGGAGGCGAGGTCGGCGACCCCGCGCTCGACAGCCCGGACCTGGCCGGCATCCACTTCACCGGCTCGACCGAGGTCTTCAAGGGCATGTGGGCACGGGTCGGCCAGAACATCGAACGCTACAAGTACTACCCGCGGATCGTGGGTGAGACCGGAGGCAAGGACTTCATCTTCGCCCACGCCTCCGCCGACGTCCCCGCTCTCGCCACCGCGCTGGTCCGCGGCGCCTTCGAGTACCAGGGCCAGAAGTGCTCGGCGGCCTCGCGCGCCTTCATCCCGGCGTCGATCTGGCCGAAGGTCAAGAGGCTCGTGCTAGAGCAGGTCTCCGAGATGAAGATGGGCGACCCGCTGGACTTCACCAACTTCATGGGAGCGGTCATCGACCGCAACGCCTACAAGACGATCAAGCGCTACGTCGACCACGCCAAGCGCTCTTCCGACGCCAGGGTGCTGTGCGGTGGCGGCTGCAGCGACCGCAAGGGCTTCTTCATCGAGCCCACGGTGGTGCAGGCCAGAACCCCTCGCCTGAAGCTCATGCGGGAAGAGATCTTCGGGCCCGTGCTGACGATCTGGGTCTACCCCGACAAGAGCATCGAGAAAGCCATCGAGGCCTGCGACACCGGCTCGCCGTACGCCCTCACCGGCGCCGTCTTCGCCCAGGATCGCGAGGTCATCGTCGAGCTCACCGAGGCCTTGACTAACGCCGCCGGGAACTTCTACATCAACGACAAGCCCACCGGGGCGGTCGTGGGCCAGCAGCCCTTCGGCGGCGGCCGCGCCTCCGGAACCAACGACAAGGCCGGCGGAATCCAGAACATGCTCCGCTGGGTCAGCCCCCGTTCCATCAAGGAGACCTTCGAGCCTCCTACCGATTTCACCTATCCCTACATGGACCCGGGCGCCTGAACACCTCACCCTCGGGCGGGAGGCCTTCACGCCTCCCGCCCGTCTTTGACGCTGGCATGGCTGCCCTGCCCTGCTCTCCTCTGCTCGTGGCCGGGGAGCGGGGTCCGCGGGCGAGTAGTACCACCTCCAACGCAGCTGAAAGCTCGGCTAGCCCCATGCGGGCTCCGCGTTGGCCGCACGGCTCTCCGATGCGATCTGGGCTTCCAACGGCTTCGTGACTTTACCTCGACTTTCAAATGTCGTTTGAGGTGGTGCTACTCGCCCGCGGACCCCGTCAGGCGTACCGTGGTATTCGGG
>Ga0316191_10000946_pt1 | contig 19856 bp, 17 predicted proteins | sample Eddworburr2cm_MG_FD_204928 | JGI IMG/M metagenome (GOLD analysis project Ga0316191, IMG submission 204928) | Coastal sediment microbial communities from Maine, United States - Eddy worm burrow 2 cm | ecosystem: Environmental > Aquatic > Marine > Coastal > Sediment | place: USA: Maine... | reverse complement strand
GGTTCCGACGACCGCATTCGCCAGGTAACGGGCTTTATCGGCGAGCCGGTGGCGCCGGGACAAAGTAACCTCGCGTGGAACGCGGGGCAGCCGGACCGGGGTCAGGAGCAGTGATCGCGCGCCGCAGGAGCGGTTTTACGCTGATCGAGGTGCTCGTTGCCCTCGCGGTTTTCGGGGTACTCAGCGTCATGGCTTACATGGCGCTCGGTCAGACCCTGTCGAATGCCGATCTTCTCGGTGAACGCATGGCCCGCCTGGAAGCAATCCAGCGGACCGTACGCTACCTGGATTCGGATCTCATGCAGGCGGTGCCGCGGCCGGTGCGCGGATTGCTCGGTGAGGGTTACGAGCCCGCCATACGCTCGAGCTTCGCGTCGGAATACGCGCTGGAGGTCACTCACGGCGGCTGGACCAACCCGGCGGGCCTGCCGCGGGGCACGCTGCAGCGTAGCGCCTACCGGATCGAGGACGGCGAGTTGATTCGCTATCACTGGCGAGTGCTCGATCGCACGATCAACAACGAACCAATCGCGACGGTGCTGCTCGACGGCGTGGAGAGCATCGAGTTTCGCTACCTGACAACGGATGGCGAGGGTTCCGAACAGTGGCCGCCCGCGAACGTGCCCGGTCCGGCCGGCTTTCGACTGCGGCCGCGCGCCGTCATGGTCGTGCTGACCCTGACCGACGAAGGCGAGATCCGGCGGCTCGTGGAGGTCGCGCCGTGAATACGCCGTCCCGGCAACGCGGCGTCGCGCTGATCACCGCGATACTCATAACGGCACTGGTCAGCAGCGTCGCGCTCAACCTGGCCTGGGACAACGCACTGGACATGCGGCGCACGATGACCCTGCTCTATCGCGACCAGGCCGTGCAGGTGGCCGTGGGCGCGGAAAGCTGGGTACAGTCGATCCTGCGCGACGATCTTGCCGAGACCGACACCGACCATCTCGGCGAAATCTGGGCGAGCGAACTGCCGGGGCTGCCCGTGCAGAGCGACGTCGTGCAGGGCGAACTCTTCGGCGACATCCAGGACCTGCAGGGGCGCTTCAACGTCAACAACCTCATCGACCAGAATGGCGAGATCGACGAACTTGCGCTCGAACAGTTCCGCCGGCTGTTGCTCGCGCTGGAGCTGGATCCGCGCTTCGCCGGAATCGCCGCGGACTGGATCGACGCCAACCTGGAAGCCGGCTTCCCCGACGGCGCCGAAGATGCGATCTACACCGGCTTCATTCCGGCCTACCGGACGCCGAATCTACCGATAACGCACGCGACGGAACTCGCCGCGCTCGAGGGCATGGACAAGGAGAGCTTCGATATCCTGGCCCCGCATATCGTGGCCCTCCCCGGCCGCACGGGCATCAACGTGAATACCGCGACGGCGCCGGTGCTGCAGTCGCTGGGCGAAAACCTGTCGGCCTCCGACGTCGAAAGCCTGATTTCGGAACGCGAGGACGGCGGCTTCGCCGACGTGCAGAATACGTTTTCGACCCTCGTGGACCCCGAGATATTGCCGCAACTAGAGGAAACGACAAGCTATTTTCAATTGAGGTTGGTCGTCCAGATTGCTACCGTTCGCATCATCTATTTCAGTACGCTGCAACGCGGGGCCACCGGACAGGTCGTACCGATCCTGCGCAGCCTGGGAACTACGTGACGATGGCAGAATTTCTGGTCATTCGGCTGGGTGCCGATGAGAACGGCTCCGCGAGCTGGATTGCGGTCGACGATGCGGGCACGCGGCGCACACCGCCGGTCCTCGGGCCGCTGGACGAGGCGGTCAAGGACGTGGGCGACCGCGAGGTCATTGTGCTCGTCCCGGCTGGAGAGACGTCGACGCTCACCTCCGACCTGCCGGCGAAGGGAGCGCGGCTGCGCGCGGCACTGCCGTTCGCGCTCGAGGAACAGGTAGCGGACGAAATCGAGAACCTGCACTTTGCGCCGGGCGTCCGGCGTCCGACCGGCAGTCTCCCTGTCGTCGTCGTCGCGCACAACAAGATGGACTCCTGGCTGGACCGGCTGCGGCAAGCGGGCATCAACCCCGGGCGCATGGTCCCCGAGGACCACGGCCTGGCGTTCGTGCCGAATACCTTGAGCCTGCTCGTTGCCGAGGACCAGATCATCTTCAACGATGGCTCGGACCTCGAGTTCGTCATGCAGGGGATCACGCCGGTCGAGGTACTGATGGCGGCCGGTATCCTCGGCGAGGCCGGCCTGTCGGAGCAGGCGAAAGAGACCTCCACACACCTGCTCGTCTATTGCGAGCCGACGGACGAGCAGCGTTTTGCGGATGACTGGAACAAGCTGCGGCAGCATCTCGACAGCGTGGACATCAATCTCCTGCCGGACGGGATCCTGCCGAGACTGGCCGTTACGGTCGCCAGTGGCGCCGGCGTCAACCTGCTGCAGGGACGTTACGGAGAAAGGACGGATGTCGGTGCACTGTTCAGGCCATGGCGGTATGCGGCGATGCTGCTCGTCGCGCTCGGCGTTCTCGGCATAGCGGACAAGGCGATCGATTATTTCCGTCTGAGCTCCGAAGAGGCGGCCCTGCAAGAACAGTTCACGGCGGAGTACCGGAAGATACGGCCCGACGATACGCGCGAGGTGATGGATCCGCTCGGCACGGTGACCTCGATTCGCCGCAGTTTCGGCAGCCCCGGTGCGGCGCCCGCCGTGTTCCTGCCGTCGCTGCAGCAGCTTGCGGGCGCCATCCAGGAAAACAAGGACGCGGGGATCCAGGCGATCAGCTACCGCGCCGGAGTCATCGATGTGCGCCTGACGGCCCCCGACGTTGCGACGCTCGACCGGATCGAGAAGAGCATCAGTCAGTCCGACCGCTTCAACGCGACGATACAGTCGACGGACCGCGTCGGTGACCAGGTCAACAGCCGTATCCAGATTCGCGAGGTGGGGACATGAGAAACTGGCTCGAATCCCTCGAAGTGCGCGAACGGCTGTTCGTCCTCGGCGGTGCCATCGTCGTCTCGATCGCGCTGTTCTGGGGACTGGTCTGGGCGCCACTGGACAAAGGCCATCGTGAGCTGCAACAGCGCGTCTCCACGTGGGAGCAATCGCTGGCTGAACTTCGCCCGCTGGCTTCCATGCCCCAGCCGCAGAACGGGTCGCGCTCTGCGCCCGAGGCAGCCGGTGCGCAGTCGCCGGTGGTGATCGTCGATTCGACGTTGCGGTCGCACGGACTCGGCCAGCCGAAACGCAGTCAGCCGACACCAAACGGCATTCGCGTCGAGTTCGAAAACGTGGCGTTCGACAAGCTCGTGGTCTGGCTCGGCGATCTCAGCTACCAGTACGGCATGGAGGTGCAGGCCGGCAGCCTGTCGGCCGGCACCAACGACGCCCCGGGGCGCGTCGATGCTACTTTGACACTCGAACGGTCGCTTTGACGGTTAATCGCAAAACGCTCCTGTTCATAGGCCTGCTGACCTTCGTCACAGCCTTCGTCATGACGTTTCCCGCGCGGATCGCCTACGAGTGGTTCGCGCCGCCCGCGGTACAGTTGAGCGGCCTGGATGGCACGATCTGGAACGGTTCCGCTGCCGAGGCCTCGGCGGCAGGACTGTATCTGCGCGACGTCAAATGGCGCCTCCGTCCGCTGCGCCTTTTCACGGGTAAGCTTGCGGCAAGCATCGAAGCCAGCCCGTCCTCCGGTTTCCTGGAAGCCGGCGTCGCAGTCGGGATCGGCGGCGACATCACGCTCGAAAACGTCAACGGCTCGTTGCCCCTGCGGGATTTTTCGACGATCGCCCGAGTTCCCGGGCTCGCAGGCAATGCCAGCCTGCAAATCGTGGAGCTGCGTTTTCGCGACGGCCTGCCGGTCGCCGCAGAAGGCACGCTGGCGGTCGCCGATCTCGTTGCGCCGATGGTCGATGCAGGGCCGATCGGCGCTTACCGTGCCGAGTTCTTCACCGACGAGGAAGCCGTGGTTGCGAGCATCGAGGACGTCAACGGCGTGTTCGATCTCGCGGGCAGCCTGACGATATCGGCGGACCGCAACTACCGGTTCATCGGCAAGGTGGCGGCGACGGACACCACCTCCGAGAAGCTGCGGGGGCAATTGCGCTTTCTCGGTTCGCCGAACGACCGCGGCCAGCACGACGTGCGGCTCGAGGGCCAGCTCTAGGCCCGTACGTCGACCTCGATGAACGCCTGCAGCAGCGGAAAATACAGCGCGCAACGCACCTCTGCCCCTTTGTAGGCGCGGTATAGCGTGGCATAGCGCTCCAGCTGGTCTCGATAGCGGTCAGCTTCCGCCGCCAGGAACCCCTCGAGGTTGCCGCCTTCGTGGGTGCTCGTCTTGTAGTCCACGATCCAGTGACTGCCGTCGTCGTCAATACGAATCCGGTCCAGGACTCCGGATGCAATCGCGCCGTCGACGACGCCGCTGAGCGCGAGTTCCGCATGGCCGCCGCCGCTCAACAGCCAGCGGCCCCTCGCATCGTCCCGTACACCCCTTAGCGCGCTGTCGATGCGGTCCCGTATGCGCGCCATCGTCTCGCCCGGAGCAACCCCGAGCTCGTAAAGCCATCGCTCAGTTGCGTGCGCGAGACGTTCGTCAGCGAGCGCGTCAGCCCCGAGGCCTGTCTGGGCGGCAAACTGCAGGCAGCGGTGCACGACGGTGCCGGCGATCCTCGCTTCGGCACCGACCCAGTAATAGTCGACCGCGCGGCCCTCGCTCTCTGTTCCCGCTAGCGTCTCCTGCCCCGGTACGGGCCCGACCTCGGGCAGCTGCCATGCCGGCTGGAGGCGGCGTCGTTGCGGGTGCAGCCACTGGTCGACGCCGGGGCCGGCCGACTCGTCCGGTTGCGGCTCGAAAGCCTGCTCGAATTGCGGCTCGACGGCGGGCCAGAGCAGGCTGAGCAAGCTCCTGGCGTCCGGCGCCCGACACGCTTCTCCGTCGGCGCTCACGCCCGTGTGGCCGAGCAGGTGCAGGCTCTTGCGCGCGCGCGTGGAGGCCACGTACAGAAGCCGCCCGACCTCGTGGCGATCCTTCTCGGCCTCCGTCAATTCGATGAAGCGGTGGATCGGATCGTTTTCAAGCTCGGCGCGACGCCCGACCGGGCTGATGATTTTCTCTTCGTCACCGTGCGCACCGGGCATGTCGAACCAGCTCAGGACGGCGCGCTCACTTGCGCGCGGCACGCGTCCCAGGCCGTACAGCAGCACGTGGTCGAACTGCAGTCCCTTCGCTCGGTGCATGGTCATCACCTGCAATCGTGCGGAGCTGTTGTTCGAAACCCGCTCCAGGTCCAGCTGCGCTTCGAGTTCGGCCACGTCGTGCAGCGTGCCGGCAATCTCCAGCTTTTCGAGGACGTCCAGGTAGCGATAAACGTTTGCCACGCTGCCGGGCCCGTCGAGCATCGCCGGTCCGCCAAGCCCAAGCCATGCGCGCTCGACACGATCTCGCAGCGAGGCGGACCGCGATATCGCGCGCAGGGATTCGAGCACGGGCATTGCCTGCGCCAGCGAAGTGCGTGCATCGCTCGACAGCGATCGCAACCGCTCCTCGGCATGCAGCAGTTCCCACACCGAGCTTTTCGTGTCGTTGGCCGCCAGCGCGTGCAGGTCGCTCCAGTCCCAGCCGATCCACGGCGCGCGCAACAGGGCCAGCCAGGCGAGACGGTCGCCGGGGTGGACGATGGCTCGCGTCAGGGCCAGCAGGTCAATAATCTCGGGCAGGTCCGTGAGGCGGTCGATGTCGACTGCCTGGTAATCGATTCCCGCCGCTCTCAGGCACGGCAACAATGCGGCAAGCTGCGTTCGTCCTCGAACCAGGACGGCCATGTCGTCGCCGGGATTATCGGCAAGCGTATCTGCGATGATGCGGCAGCCCTCCCCGGCTTCGAGGACCGGATCGGCACCGAATAGCGGGTACACCCGGCATTCGCCCTCCTCGGCGAGCGCGGGTACCGCTTCGGCATAGCTTACCGCCCCACGAAACGGGTCGTCCTTTGCCGGCAGGACCTGCGGGAAAACCGTGTTGAACCAGTGCACGAGGAATGCGCCCGAGCGGAAATTCCTGCGCAGCACCAGTCGTTCGAGCGCCAGCCCGCCGATGCCCTGCCGCTGCGCGAGCAGGAACTGGGCGACCTCCGCGTTCCTGAAGCGGTAGATCGACTGCATGGGATCGCCGACACAGAACAGGGTCCGGCCGTCGCCCGGCTCCCAGCCGCCCGTCAACGCTTCGAGCATCCGGTATTGGGCCCGCGAGGTATCCTGCATCTCGTCGACCAGCAGGTGCCTGACCTGGTAATCGAGAAGCAGCGCGACGTCCCCGGGGCTTTCCGCCGACCCGAGCGCCTCGTCGGCAGCCAGGGCGATTTCGATGAAGTCGGTCAGCCGTTGCGTGCTGAACAGCTGCTGCAGCTCCGCCACCGACATGGGCAACAGCCGGAACAGCGCGAGCAGGACGGACCATTGCTCGTCGGAGTAGCTGGCCGGTGGCAGCGTACGGATGCCGTGCAGCAGCCCTCGCAGGCCCGGCGTCCCCGAGGCTGCTTCGATCACGTCATAGAGCGCATCTTTCTGGCCTTTGTCGCCGGCGGGGAAGCCGTCGTTGACGTTGACCCGCTTGCGCCAGCCGCCTCCTGCCGTGAGCAGGACGGCGGCAATCCCGCGCCACCGGTCGAGGGCCTCTGCCGATACTGCCGGCAGCGCCGAGAGTTCGTGCAGCGCGGCGGCAGGATGCTCCGCTTTGCCCGAAGCGAGCAGGTTGTCCGCTGCGTAATTGGCAAGCGGCAGCAAATCCGGCACTAACTCCCGCGGGAAGATGTCGTGCAATTGCGCGAGGTGCGTATCGACAACCTTGCGCAGGTTCGCCTCGAGCGTCTCGCGCAAAGCGGCTGGATCCTCCGTCTGGCCAGTGCCGACGAACGGCAGCCACTGGTCTCGTGTCTCGAGCATTCTCGACAGGTAGCCGACGTACAGCGAGGTGTTGTTGTCGAGGTGTAACAGCACCTCCTGTACCGCAGCGCGAAGCGCACCGGGTTCCGCCAGCCAGTCCAGCGTCGCGGCTGCGGCAGACCGGTAGAGCGACTTGACCTCGGCGTTGTCGGCGACCGTGTTGCCGCTGGCCGCGGCGCCCGTGAGCGGCTGCATTCGTGCAATCGAGGCGTTGAGGGAATCCAGCGTCTGTATGCGCATGCGCCGCGGATTGGCGACGATCTGCCAGTTTTCCCGCCGGTCGCGATCGAGCGCGGCGGCGGCAGCGTCGGCCGTGACCCGTTCGTGAGGCGCGTCCGGGATCTCGCCGCGCTGCGAGCGCAGCAGCGCCTGGAGAACCCGGTACTGCATTTCCGCGGCGGCTTTTCGCGTAAATGTGATGGCAATGACTTCCTCGGGCGAATCCACCGTCGCGAGCAGCCGCAGGTAGCGCTGAATCAGCAGCTCCGTCTTTCCGGAGCCGGCGGGTGCCTGCACGATGAACGAGCGCGTCACGTCCAGCGCGTCTTCGCGCGCCTGCGCGTCAGCGGCAAGTAGTGCGACGTCATGCGTCACGGCGAAGCTCTCCGAAGCGGGACAGGATGTTCAGCGCGCGCGCATCGCGCAGCGTTTGCCAGTGCCGAATGCGGACATCGCCGGCCGCGAATTCGCCGGCGGCGTTCGCGACCGCCTGCGTCCAGCGGTCCAGGGCCTGCTGCCAGTTTTCCGCGCCCATTTCGTCCCTGCCGCTGGCGTCGAGAGCCGTCTCGCGGCTGTCGATGTTGTAGAAGCCGAGGGCCGCTACCGGTTCCTCTGTCGCAGCGGCGTAGACGAGCAGCTGGGCGTCGGCGGGCTCGCCGCTGCCGTCGAGGAATTTCCTGCGGCCGCCGGTCTTGTAATCGAGGATCGCCACGGCACCGTCGTCGTATCGATCGATACGATCGATGCGAAGACCCAGCCGCACTCCTGCCATGACGAACTCCGCGGACACTTCCACCTCGTGCACGCTGAAGCGGTCACGCTGAAGGTCGACGTCGACGAGTTCGCGCAACAGGCGTGCCACGCGCTGGCGTTCCAGCGTGAACAGTTCCCTCAGCACACCGTCGGTGTGCCGTTCGTAACGTGCAAACGCGCGCTTCACGGCGGCGCTTATCCGCTGCTCGAGATCCGCTTCCGGCCAGCCGCGTATGTCGGCCTGTGATGGCCGGTCCCGGTACAGGTGGAAAGCGGCCCCATGTATGAGGTTGCCGCGCAGTATCGGCGGCAGGCCGGGAACGATCGGCCGCAGTGTCGAAATGCCCAGGCGCCCCAGTGCGAAGGCGCTGAAGGGCTCGTTCATCTGCCAATTAATGACCGCGGCGCCGCCGGCTACCGATTCGTCGGCCGACACGGGCGGCACCGGGTCGCTGTCCAGGACTTCGGGCACCGCCATGCCGCAGAGACGCAGGGCGTGCCAGCCCGGATCCTCCGGGGCATCGCTTTCCGCGACGTCCGCGAGCAGCGCCGTTCGCGTCTCGAGTGCGTCGCCGCTACGCTGCGGATAGCTGCAGATCAACGAGCCCGCACTGCCCAGCAGCCGTTCGACAACGCGTTTCCCGTAGGCCGCGGTGTCGTCGGGATCGGCATCGGGCAAGCCGTAGTGACGCTGGAGCCGCCGCGAAACGAGTGCCGTGGGCCGGCCGGCTGGCGGCCACTGGCTTGCCGTCAGCCCCGCAAACCACAGCCGGTCGAACTCGATACCGGCCGCTTCGAGCGGACCGAGGACCTCGACCACGGATCCTTCCAGTTCGGGCTGGAAAACCGTGTCCGCTGCCATGGCACGCAACTGGCCGACGGCGTGCCCGAGCGACATTTGCGGTATGACGAGTTCAAGTCTTGCGAGGTCGTTCAACAGGTCGCGCCACCGGTTAACAAGCTGGAAATCGGCGCTACCGAGCGCTGCGGCGCCGGGCCAGCCGAAATCGTCCAGCAGTGTGTCCACGATTGCCGCCCATGCCGCCGGGGACGCCTCCGCAACGGTCGAACGCCGGATGTCCGTGAGCTTTACGAGCCGCGCCAGCCAGTCGGCGGCGTCGCCGGCCATCTCGCGCTCGCCGAGCGCACGAAGCAGCAGCTCCGGCGTCCAGTCCCGGTCCGGCAGCCGGCGCAGCTCGAGTTCCAGCTGCGCTCGCCCATCGGTCCCGGCCAGACCGAGGAACGGGGTCCGGAGCAGCAGGCTGACATCCCTGCCGCCGATCGCGCCATGCAACCAGCGCAACAGCAGCAGCGCGATTGCGATGGCCGGGTATTCGTGTAGCCGTCGCCCGAACGATACGTTCGCGGCTTCGCGCTGCAATCCCGGAGCGTATTGCCAGCCGGGCACGAGGCCTTCGCGCACCAGGCGCCCGGCGCGGTGGGCGTCCTGCTCCAGGCCGGAGACAACGATCCCGACGTGCGCGTCCGGGTTGCTCTCCAGTTGCGCTCGCGCCCACCTCCCTGCCGTGCGCAGCTCGGCGTCCGGGTCCTCGCATGCGACGACAGACACGTCGGAGGTTGCAGCCGCGGCGGGCACCGGCTCGATATGGGAACCGCATTCGCGAAGGGCTGCAATCAGCACGTCGGCCTCCGGCGTCAGGCGATCGAATCCGGCAAGCAATACGCGCTCCGGTGCCTTGATGGCGCCGGCCCCGACAGCGGCAGTGACCGTGGTACCGAGCATGGCGTCGTCGATCCAGTTCTCCGCGGCGAGACGTTCCCGGTAGCGCGAGGCGGCAGCAGCAAACAGCCGCTGGTCGCGGCTGCTTGCCGCCGCAACGCATTCGTCGAACGGCACCCGCCACTCGTGAAGCCGTTTCCACGCATCGCGTGCGTGCCGGGTCAGGGCCGGGATATTGACCAGAGGATCATCGATAACCGTGCGCAGGATGCGTTCCCAAAGGACGCGGCTCTGGTGCGCGTTCAGCCGGGCTGGCTGGCTACCGGGCCCGGCCGACGCGAGCAGCCGCGCCTGCCAGTCCGGCCAGGCGACGATGACCGGTGTGAGCCAGGCCGTTTTGCCGCTTGCGGCCTGCCGGCTGTTGAACTCGGCCGTCAGTACCCGGGCAAGGCGCCGGCTCGCGGTGACGACCTGTGACGCTTCGTCGCAATCCTCGGGCAACCAGCCATACATGGCTCAGGCGTGCTGCACCAGTACGTCGTCGATACGATCGAAAACCGTGTGCAGCGTATCGGGGTCGGGCAACGTGGTTATCCGGAAGTGATCCGTGTAAGGCGTATTGAAGCTACTGCCGGGAGCTACGAGCACGTGCCGTTTTTCCAGCAGCTCGAGCGCAAACTGCTGGTCGTCGAGCTTGCCGTCGAAGCGCTTGTGGAGCCTGACGAATGCATACATGGCACCCATCGGCGCCACGAGACTCAGGTACGGGCTCCCCGCCACCCGCTCGATGATGCACTGCCGCGACTGGTACAGGCGGCCGCCGGGCTGCACAAGCTCGCCGATGCTCTGGAAACCGCCCAGCGCCGTCTGCACCGCCCACTGCCCGGGAACGTTACTGCACAGGCGCAGCGCCGCGAGCAGCTCCATGCCGTGGATGTAGTCACGCGCACGCTCGATTTCGCCGCCGAAAACGCACCAGCCGACGCGATACCCGCAGGCCCGGTAGACCTTTGACAAGCCCGAGTACGTGAGGCAGACGCCACGGTCGCCGGCCACCGTCGCGAACGGGATGAACTCGGCGTCGTCATACACCATCTGGTCGTAGATCTCGTCCGCGAGCACGAGGATCCCGGCCTCGGCCGCGATGTCCGCAATTTGCTCGAGCGTATCGCGGTCATAGACGGCACCGCTCGGGTTGTTCGGGTTGATGAGCACGATGGCGCGGGTCCTGGCCGTGATCAGCTCGCGGATCTTTGCCGGGTCCGGCATGAAGTCGTTCTCCGGCAGGCAGTCGTAATAACGGGGCACGCCCCCGTTCAGCACGACGGCGGCGGACCACAACGGATAGTCGGGGCTGGGCACCAGGATTTCATCGCCAGGGTTCAGCAGGGCTCGCAGCGACAGGTCGATGAGTTCGCTGACGCCGTTGCCGATAAACACCTCGTCCGCGCTGATGTTGTGGATGCCGCGGTTTTGTTGCTGCATAACCACCGCCTCGCGCGCGGGGAAGATGCCCTTCTGGTGACTGTAGGCTTCGGCCTGGCCAAGGTTCTCGATCATCGCGAGCCGCATGGTCTCGGGCGTTCTGAAGCCGAACAGCCCCGGGTTGCCGATATTCAGCGAAATGATCTCGTAGCCGCGCTTTTCGAGTTCGTTCGCATGGTTGGCGAGCTGGCCGCGGATCTCGTATTTGACCTCGCCGAGCGCGCTGCTCGCGCCGATGTTTCCGCCGCTGCTCTGGTCTTTATTCAGGGTTGATACGTTCAAATCGTTCCCGCTTTCCTGAGCTCAGAAATCGTCTGTGGAGAATAGCCTAACCAGTCCGCCAATACTTCCCCGGAATGCTGCCCGAGCAGCGGCGGCCCTGCCCGGTAGCTGACGGCGTCCGAGGAGAATTTCACCGGATTGGCAACCGTCGGCAGGCCGGGATCGTAGGGGTGCGGCACCGCCCGCACGAGGCCGCTCTCACGTGCATAGCCGCCCGAGAAGACCTCGCCGATGTCGTTGATCGGACTGCACGGCACACCGGCCGCTGCCAGTTCAGCCAACCAGTGAGCCGACGATTCTCCCGCGAGGGCCGCGCTCATGAGGGCAATGAGTTCCGCCCGGTTGGCGAGGCGATCCTCGTTATGCCGGAACCGCTGGTCGCCGGCAAGTTCGGGCAGGCCGCAAACACGAATGCAGTCCGCGAACTGGCGGTCATTGCCGACCGCGACCATGATATGGCCGTCCGCGGTACCGAAAGCCTGGTAGGGGACGATGTTCGGATGTGCCGTGCCGAGGCGCCCCGGGACCTCGCCGCCTACCAGGAAATTCATGGCCTGGTTCGCGAGCCAGGCGACCTGGCTGTCGTAGAGCGGCACTTCGATCGACTGGCCGCGACCGCTGGCCGAGCGTTCGTGCAGCGCGGCGATGATGGCCGTGGCCGCGTACATGCCGCACATGATGTCCGCGATGGCGACACCGACCTTCTGCGGCTCACCGCCCTCTTCTGCGGAGCCGCCGGTAATGCTCATCAGGCCGCCCGACGCCTGGATCATCGCGTCGTAGCCCGGTTCGCCGGCGCGCGAGCTGTCCCGGGAAAATGCGGAGATCGTGCACGCGATCAACCCGGGGTTTTGCTCGCGGAGTCGCTCGGGATCGAGGCCCCAGCGTTCGAGCGTTCCGGCCTTGAAGTTCTCGACGATCACGTCCGCTTCCGCGGCGAGTTCGCGGACCAGCTGCTGGCCGGATGCGGCTGACAGGTCGACGGTCAGCGAGCGCTTGTTGCGATTCGTGGCGAGAAAATAGGCGGACTCACGTCCGGATGCGCCTGCCCGGTCCTGCAGCCAGGGTGGGCCCCAGTGCCGGGTATCGTCGCCCGTACCGGGCCGCTCGATCTTGACGACGTCGGCACCGTAATCGCCGAGCAACTGGGTGGCCCACGGGCCGGCCAGTACTCGCGAAAGATCGAGTACCCGGACTGCCGACAGGGGCCCGCTCATGCGTCAGCCCCGGGCATAAAAAACCCGGCCAGCCGTGAGGCTGGCCGGGCGGGTCCGCACGGAGATTGCGGATTGCGTGACCAACATGCCCGTGTGTTTGCGAAGCAAGTCAGTCCAGCTCTTCCACCTCGGCGCTCTCGACATCCTCTGTCGCCGGGGCTTTTTCGATGGCCGGTTCCTTTTTGCCGAACCTGACCAGTAATGCATCGTATTCTTCGGGCGTCAATTGCCTGAGCGACGCTATGCGGATCCTCTCGGGGCCGAAGCCGTCGTCGACGAGAATGTCGTCGAATCCGCCGCAAATCCGGCCGGTGGTGGACCGGAATGCAATTTTCCACGATGCCCTGAGACCCACCGCCCGGCGACTGAGCGTGAGATGATAATTCTTGTTGCCGTTTGCCGTGACTACCAGGTTGGCATCGTCCAATACCCGGTAGTCTCGGATAGTCCCAGACGAGATGCAATCCGAACGGCCTGACAGCGTGTCCGGCTCGTCCCCGAGCGAAGGCTCGGAAGATCCCGCACATGCTACTAAAACACATGAAATAATAATCACAAATATTTGTTTGAAAAGCATTTAATTATTTTTCCAACTGGAATACGAGTGCGCCCGCGCGAGGTTCCCATGGGTCCGCGAACCCCGCCGCGCCACGGCTTTTCGATGCGTTAAGTTTACGCCGGTTCCGCAGATTTCGCGGCCGCAATTCTACCTATTGTCCGCTGCCGCAGCCGATGGGCCGCCGGGGGTCGCGGATCCACTCGCTCCACGAGCCCACGTAGACGCCGGGCTCGCTGTAACCGGCCAGGAGCCCCGAAAGCGCCAGGTGGCAGGCAGTGACCCCGGAACCGCACATGACGCCCCACGGCGCCCTCTCATCGTCGCCGATGAGAGCCTGCAGACGCCGGCGCAGCGAGTCCGCGTCCAGCCAGGTCCCGTCCTCGCGCAGGCACTCGGTATAGGGCAGGTTTTTCGAGCCGGGGATGTGGCCCGCCTTCGCGTCGATGGGCTCCGCATCGCCCCTGAACCGGGCGGCGTCGCGCGCGTCGATCAGTACGAAGTCGCGGCTCGCCGCAATAGTCGCGGCAATATCCTGCGACGTCAACACGCGCTCTGCCCCTGCAGTTGCCTCGAAATGGCGCGCCGCGACATCCTGCAATCCGGACTCTAGCGGCAGGTTTGCCGCGCGCCATGCCTGCAGCCCGCCGTCCAGCACCGAGACCTTGCGGTGCCCCAGCCAACGCAGCAGCCACCAGGCACGGGAGGCGATTGCGCCGCTCGCGTCGTCGTAGGCAACGACCCTCGTATCCGTATCAATGCCGAGCTTCGAAAACGTCTCGCAGGCGCGCTCGATCGGGGGTAACGGGTGTCGGCCGCTGTCGGGGGTAACCGGACCCGACAGGTCCCGGTCCAGGTCGGCATAGACGGCGCCGGGAATGTGCGCCTCGAGCCAGGCTGCGCGACCCGCTTCCGGGGCCATGAGGTCGAAGCGGCAGTCGAGGATTCTCAGCTGCCGATCACCAGCGCTGGCCGCCAGTTCCTGCGTGCTGGTCAGCAGGGTTTCTCGTGTCGGGCCGCTCACGTGTCAATACGCGTATCTCACAGGTACACGCCTTGTACACCCCGCTGCCCTCATAGACAATAGCGATCCCGCCTGCCGGGCGCCTGCCCGGCGAGCATACGGAAGCAAGGGAGACAGTCAGGTGGAGAAGATTCTGGTGGGCCTGAAGCGCGTGGTGGATTACAACGTCCGCGTACGCGTCAAGGGCGACGGCAGCGGCGTTGAAACGGACGGCGTCAAGATGAGCATCAATCCGTTCGACGAAATCGCCCTCGAGGAAGCATTGCGGATCAAGGAACGTGGCGAAGCCAACGAGATCGTCGTCGTATCCATCGGCTCCGGGGAGGCACAACAGCAGCTTCGTACCGGGCTGGCAATGGGCGCTGACCGCGCCATCCTGGTGGAGACGTCCGAAATGCCGGATCCGCTGAGCTGCGCCCGGGCACTGCTGGAGATCGTCAACCGCGAAAACCCCGAACTCGTGATCCTCGGCAAACAGGCGATCGACAATGACAATGCCCAGACCGGGCCGATGCTGGCGGCGCTATGGGGACGGCCGCAGGCGACGTTCGCATCGAAACTCGAATTCAACGGCGACAGCGTGCGTGTGACCCGTGAGGTGGACGCGGGCCTCGACATCATCGAGGTCGACCTGCCCGCGGTCGTTACCGCCGACCTGCGTCTCAACGAGCCGCGCTACGTGAAGCTGCCCGACATCATGAAGGCGAAAAAGAAACCGCTGGACCAGGTACCGCTGTCCGAGTTGTCGCTTGCGGACAGCCCGGCTATTGCGGAGACCGCTTTCGAACCGCCGGCTGCGCGTGAGCGCGGCATCATGGTCGACGATGTCGCCGCACTTGTCGGCGCCCTGAAAGATAAAGGACTAGTGTAATGGCCAAGGTATTGTTAATTGCCGAGCATGACGGCACGAGCCTGAACCCGAGCACCGCCAAGTGCATCGCCTGCGCGGCCGAAATCGACTCCGCGGAGATCGATGTCGCGGTATTCGCGGAATCTGCGGGCGACATCGCGGCCGAAGCAGCGAGCCTGGAGTCGGTCAGTCGCGTACTCAGCAGCGAGAACGAGGCCTACCGGGGTTCGCTGGCCGCGGCGCTGGCGCCGCAAATCGTCGCGCTCGCCGGCGACTACGACTACGTGCTCGGCCCGTCCACCACGTTCGGCAAGGACCTGATGCCGCGCGTCGCTGCCCTGCTCGGCGTCAACCAGATCAGCGACATCATGAGTGTCGAGGGCGAGCGGACCTTCAAACGTCCCATCTATGCCGGCAGCGCGGTCGTGACTGTCGAGGCCCCGGCCGGTGTCCCCGTCGTCGGCACGATCCGGACGGCGTCTTATCGTGCCGTCGGCACGGGTAGTTCGGCGTCAGTAGAGCCGCTGGAGATGTCGGCGGAGGTGCCGGATCACACGCGCTTTATCGCGGTGGAGACCGGCAAGTCGGATCGGCCGGATTTGCAGTCAGCCGCACGCGTGGTGGCTGGTGGCCGCGCCCTCGGCAGCGAGGAGAATTTCGACCTGATCTACAAGCTCGCCGACAAACTCGACGCCGGCGTCGGTGCCTCGCGCGCCGCTGTCGACGCCGGTTACGTGCCGAACGAGATGCAGGTGGGCCAGACCGGCCGGATCATTGCGCCGGATCTGTATATTGCGATCGGCATATCGGGCGCCATTCAGCACCTCACCGGGATCAAGGATGCCGGCACGATCGTCGCGATCAACAAGGACGAGGAAGCGCCGATTTTCGAGGTGGCGGACATCGGCCTCGTGGGCGACCTGTTCAATATCGTGCCCGAGCTGACCGACGCTCTCGATTGATGGAGCGGCGCCCTTGCGGGCGCCGCAATAACACTGGTCAGAGCGCGTCGAGGATAGCCTCGGCCTTGCTGACTTCGAACTTGCCGGGATCTTCAACTGCCACGTGACTCGCGGTACCGTCGTTGACGACGATCGCGAAGCGCTGGCCACGCATACCCATGCCGAAGCCGGTGCCGTCCATCTCGAGCCCGAGCGCGCGCGCGTACTCGCCGTTGCCGTCTGCAAGCATCACGACCTTGTCGCCAACGCCGCGATCCTTGCCCCACGCGTCCATGACGAACACGTCGTTGACCGCCATGCAGGCGATCGTGTCGACGCCCTTCGCCAGGATTTCATCCGCATGATCGACGAATCCGGGCAGGTGATTCATTGAACAGGTGGGCGTGAATGCCCCCGGCACCGAAACCAGCACGACTTTCTTGCCCGAAAACAGGTCATTGGTGGAAATCGCGCCGGGACCCGAGTCGGTCATAACGCCGAACGTGCCGCTCGGCATCTTGTCTCCCGCTTTAATGGTCATTCAGTTCTCCTGGTTTGCTGCTAAGGCGGGGCCGCAGATCGCCCCGTTTCGAGCCCGGAATGATAATCGTTGCGACTGCGGTAGTCATGCGCCCGGGACGTTTTCGGTAGATCGCAATGTCACCGGCGCTCGCCAAACCGTATAATCCTCTGCTGCCTAAGGAGGAGATATGGACTTTTCACTCACTGAAGATCAGCAGATGATTCGCGACGCGGCGCGCGAATTCGCGCAGAAAGAGATTGCCCCGGTTGCGGCCGATTTCGATCATAGCGGCGAGTTCCCGGCCGCAACGATCAAGGCTGCCGCAGAACTCGGTTTCATGGGCATCGAGATTCCCGAGGAGTACGGTGGCTCGGGCCTCGACCCGATCAGCTACGCCCTGGTCATGGAAGAAATATCCGCGGCGGATGCGGCCCACGGAACCATCGTCTCGGTCAACAATTCATTGTTCGGCGTGCCGTTACTCGAATTCGGCACTGAGGAGCAGAAGCAGAAATACCTGGTCCCGGTCGCGTCCGGCGAAGTCAATGGCGCGTACGCCCTGACCGAACCGCAATCGGGGTCCGACGCCGGTTCCATGCGTGCGAAAGCCGTGCTGTCCGACGATGGCAGCTATTACACGATCAACGGCAAGAAGTCCTGGATCACATCCGGGCCGGTTGCGAAATACGTCGTGCTGTTTGCGCAGACCGTGGGTGCTGACGGCAAACAGGCCGGGATCAGTGCCTTTATCGTCGACGCGGAAGCCGACGGCTATCACCGCGGCAAACTGGAACCGAAACTCGGCATCCGCGCATCGGCAACCTGCGAGATCGAACTCGAAGACTACCGCTGCCCAGTCGAGGACCGCATCGGTGACGAGGGCCAGGGATTCAAGATTGCCATGATGGTGCTGGATGCCGGGCGCGTCGGCGTTGCGGCGCAGTCGCTCGGCATCGCGCGGGCCGCCTACGAGGCGTCGCTGGAATACTCGCGGGAACGCAAGGCGTTCGGTTCTGCTATCGGCAGCTTCCAGTCGATTCAGAACAAGCTTGCCGACATGCGCATGCGCATCGAAGCGTCGCGGCTGCTCGTGATGCAGGCGGCGTGGGCGAAAGCCGAATGCAGGAAAACCGGCCAGAAGAACACGCTGAATGCCAGCATGGCCAAGCTGTTTGCGTCGGAAACCGCGATGTGGGTCACGCACCAGGCCATCCAGATCCACGGTGGCATGGGATACAGCAAGGAACTGCCTCTCGAACGCTATTTTCGCGATGCGAAGATTACCGAGATCTACGAGGGCACCAGCGAGATCCAGCGCATGGTGATCGCCCGCCTCGAGACGGGCTTGCGGTAGTAGCAGGATTACTGGCTTCGGGGTTGTAGGAGCGGTTCTCGAACCGCGATCCAGCATCGATCGCGCGCCAGGGCACGCTCCTACAGCTATCTAGTAGTCGTTTTCGGCGACATGAACGACGAGGCCGTCGAGGCTGTCGTTGACCTCGATCTGGCACGTCAGGCGGCTGTTGGGTTTACGTCCGTAGGCCGCATCGAGCATGCTGTCTTCCATGTCGTCCATCGGAGGGATCTTGTCCAGCCAGGCTTCGTCGATGTAGCTGTGGCAGGTGGCGCAGGCGCACGCCCCGCCGCACTCGGCAACGATGCCGGCAACGTTGTTGTTGATGGCGCCTTCCATGACGGAGTAGCCGTTTTCGACGTCGACTTCCTTGCGGGTGCCGTCGGGGGAGATGTACGTGATCCTTGGCATCGGGCTCTACTATCCGTTTTTCAAAGCCGCGAACTATAGGGGCGTTGACCTGCGGAGGTCAACGCCCCTGGTCAATCAAGGAGCTGAAACGGCGCAGTAAATGCGTCAGGCGCGGTCAGCCTGCTTGCGGCGGGCTTCGACTTCCTTGCGTTTCTTGTTTGCCGCTTCCTGTGCGAGGCGAATCTGCTCGTTGCGTTCGACGTCGGCGTTGATCACCGTTATCCACTGCTGGGCGATCTTGCGCGAACGCGGCGCCTTCGATGCATCTCGGAACGCCTCGATGGCCGCCTGGTAACGGCGCTTGTTGTAGAGGCACATGCCGAGCGATATCTGTGCATTGTCCGGGTTCTTCAGACCGCCTTTACGCAAACCGGTCTGGACGGCATCGATGCATTCGTCGTATTCAGCGAGGTTGAGGTAGGTATTGCCCAGGCGCACGTCGAGTTCGCCATCGTCGCTCATTTTCGCGGCCTGCTGTAGCGCCGGTATGGCACGCTCGTCTTCCTGTGACAGCATCCATGCCTGCGACAACAGCCGGTAGTTCTTCGCGTTCTTCGTAACCCGGCCCGACTCCATTTCCTTTTCGAGCAACTTCGCGGCCTTGTACGGTACTTCGGCCTGCATGTAGAGCTGCGCCATGGTCACGAGCTCGGATTCCTTTTCGAGCATTCCCTGGTCGTGCGCCGCGCCGTATGAGGCAATCAGATTATTGTCTTCGCCAAGCTCGGTGTAGGCGCCGGCGAGCGAGAACCAGTAGCGTTTTTTCGGCCAGTTCGTGAGCAGGATCTTCTGGATATCGCGAACCTCGCGGTACTCCTCGTCCTGGAAATAGGCGAAGTTCAGCAGTACGTACCAGTCTTCCTTGACGGGTTTGTCCCGTTCGCGCGCGACGCGCATGGCGTTCTTGATCGGCTCGATCATCTCCTGGTACCGCTGCAGCTGGTACAGGTTCTGCGCCTTGAGGATAAAAGGCTCGGGCGCGGGATTGCTCTCCAGCGCGAACCACCGGTCGATCGTCTGCAGCGCTTTCTGGTAGTTCTCTTCCATCGTATAGAGCTGGGCCAGCGTGTACATCGTCTGTTTGCCCATCTGCGGCTCGAGACTCGGAATCGCGACCATCTTCTCGTAGGTTCGGATCGCGTTCGGAATGTCTTCCATGTTGTAGTACACGAAGCCTATGTAGTTGAGGACGTTGGCCTGCTCGTACTCGGTCAGCTTGTCGGGATCGTAGAGGCTGTTCAAAGCCCGCAGGGCGCCCTGGTAGTCTTTCGCGTCAACCTGCTCCTGCGCTTTCTGGATCTTGTCATAGACCTCTTTGCTGACCGCCTGGGCCTGCTTGGTCTTCTGCGCATCGCGTTCCGCGCGCTCGTCGTCCTGTGCGAATGCACCGCCTGAAGCAAGCACCGTCGCAATTACAGCGAGACTGATCTTCGGGCTAATTCGGCTCAATATGCTCATAGCGAACTTGTTCCTATTGGTCGTTTGATCCCGCCAGGTATTCGATGATCTCTATTCCTCGATCTTGAACGTGATACGTGTTTTGACGTTGGGCACTCTCACCGGCACGCCGTCCACGACTCGCGGCTTGTATTTGAACTTGAGAACCGCCCTTATGGCCGCGCGTTCAAACAGGCTGCTG
>Ga0316191_10000945_pt1 | contig 19865 bp, 10 predicted proteins | sample Eddworburr2cm_MG_FD_204928 | JGI IMG/M metagenome (GOLD analysis project Ga0316191, IMG submission 204928) | Coastal sediment microbial communities from Maine, United States - Eddy worm burrow 2 cm | ecosystem: Environmental > Aquatic > Marine > Coastal > Sediment | place: USA: Maine... | reverse complement strand
AATCCCTTTCCGGAGAGGGTGATCTTTTCCTCATCCTCCATGGCTTCCAACGATCCGGGTTGGCATTGGGGAATCGAAAGCTTTTTGTGGCCAATCAAAAGACTGTATTGATCCACCAGCAGGCTATCGTTCCTGTAAAAAGCTATGTCCAGCGTTTCACCTGCTTTCCAGGAATTCTCCGGGATTTGCAGGCTCCCCTTTCCATGGGGTAAGAGCTGAACCTGCTCCAGCTCTCCTCCTTCCTCCCCATAGTTCCAGGTAATTTTTAATTCACTAAAATTAGTATGGTCAAAGCGGTTATGTACCGGGATAGCGAGTTCCTTACCGTCCTGAAAGTGCTCGATCTGTTTTACCAGCAGGCGGGTGGGGGAGTAAGCCTTTTTAGTAGCCCAGAACTCAGGTTTCTTTCGTCTCCAGGTATCCACAATGCCCCATTCACCATAGCCGATGCAAGGCCCCATATAAGTGGCAGGGATGACATTTTTGTCCAGAATCCCCCACCATTCATTGAAACCCGGCAGGTCCAGAGGCAGCATGAAGGTTTCATCCAGCATGCACCAGATGGCGCCGCCCAGTCCGCCTTCCGCTTCAAAAATATTGGTCCACATGCTGTCCAGACTCTGTCCCCAGAAATTCCTGACATTGGGATCTGCTTTTAACTCAAAATTATTGTAGCAGGCCACGTGGGCCCACTCGTCATAGAGGGCCGGCATCTCCTCAAAACCGAAAAGTTTCGTGGCGATACCATATTGATCCAGGTCGCCTTGCCAGCTTGGATAATGCATGCTCAGGATTTCGTAATTGCTGAGGGTGTCGGGCACCTGACCGGGATAAGAGTAGATAACCGGACGGCTGGGATCGTTTTCCTTCACCCATTTGAAGGACCGTTCAAAGTTGCTTCCGAATACATTTTCATTGCCAATGGACCAGATAATCACCGAAGGGTGATTGCGGTGGTGATGGACCATTTCCTCCAGTTGGGAGAGATAACGATCGGTAAATTCCGGATCGCTTTGAGAGGCACCTGCAGCCCTGTAGGCTTCGGTGCGGTGTGATCCTACAAAACAAACAGCCGTTTCATCCTCCACATATATTCCATACTGGTCGCAGTAATCCAGGAAGGCTTCCGAAGGGGGATAGTGGGAGGTCCGGATAAAATTCATATTGCTCTCCCTGGCAAGCAGGACATCTTTCAGGTCGTACTCAGGGGTGGTCAAGCGGCCTAAGGTGGGGTGGATATCGTGCCGGCAGGCACCACGAAGCTTTACGGGCATGCCATTGACCAGAAGGCGGTTTCCCTCCACCTTTACCTCTCTGAAACCTATTTTGTCCTGCCGGGTAAGGGTCTTCACTCCATCTTCAAGAAGGGTGGTGATGAGTGTATAAAGATGGGGATGCTCGGCATCCCATTTTTGAGGATTCTTGACTTGCATGGAGATAATCCCTTCCCTGGCTATTAATTCCTTTTCCTTACTTGCCATCAGGCTACCCCTCTTGTCAAGCAACTCAAACTTCACCCGGGCTGAAGTTTTTTCTTGAAGGGCATAGCTGATTTTCAGATCAGCATCTCTGAAATCATCGTCCAGATCGGTTTCAAAGTGCAGCTTGCTGAAATGCTGATCTGGAAGGGCCACCAGTTTCACATCCTTAAGGATGCCTCCTATCTGGTGTTTGGCATAGCCGCTGCCATAGGAAATATCGTCGGCACGGTCCGTAATCTCCACGGTCAGAATGGCACTTTCACCTGCCTTAATAAACTCTGTGACCGGACAGCGCCACCTGGTGAAACCTCCATAATGTTCCCGCACATACTCACCGTTTACCCACACCCTGGCGTAGTTATAGACTCCATAAAAATCTATGTATACCTGCTGCCCCTGGTAATCAGCCGGCACCTCAATCAGTTTCTTGTATACATAGGCCTGGTCGTGTTGGATGGCATAGCCCTGCATCTGACATTCACCTGGAACGCGGATGTCTGACCAGCTTTGAAAATCCACTTTGTTCTCCCAGAATTTTTCAGGAGGATTCATGGAAAATTTCCAGGTCCCGTTCAGGGAAAGGACCGGCTGACTGACGCCACTTACCTGAATTTCTTTTCCGCTATTTGGGAGGCTCTGACCTTCCGCATAGGTGGCCATGAACAGGATCATGCCTGCTAGCAAGATTTTCCGGGACTTGATTTTGAGCTGACGCATGGATGTGTATGTTGACTTGGTACAGTCAAATATAAAAGCTACTCAGTGAACGGCCATATATTTTGATTAATTTCGGAAGAAACTAAATCTTTTGATCGGATGAAACCTTTCATACTAGCCTGCATGATCCTGCTGGCACCCCTGATGTACTCAGACCTGCATGCCCAGATCACCGAGAGAGAACGACCGGTAGAATGGGAGGACCTGGCATACGGCGGACGATTCATGGACAGGTTTCTGCCCATTCCCCCCATGGGGACTCTGACTTCCGAGACCTGGGGAGCCGACAATGTCTTGCCCCGCTATACAGAGAATGGGATCGAGGATTCTGAATGGTCTTACTGGGGAGGCAATGCCCTGCTGGGTCCCGATGGCCTTTACCATCTTTATGTTTGCCGATGGAGGGAAGACTCCAGGAAGGGTCATATGGAATGGCCCAGGTCCCTGGTGGCTCATGCCGTATCGGATCATTCCATGGGCCCATACAAAGTAAAAGAAACGGTGGGCCCGGGGCACAATCCCGAAGTTTTCCAGCTGAAAGATGGACGCTATGTGATATACGTTTATGAGGGCTACTATATTTCGGACGGACTGGATGGACCCTGGGAATATGCCAAATTTGAATTCGATCCCCAGGGTAAGCCCATCATAGAAGGCCTGTCCAACCTGAGCTTCGTCATGCGCGAGGATGGATCCTTCCTGATGGTTTGCAGGGGAGGGGGAATATGGATCAGCGAAACAGGCCTATCGCCCTACAGACAGGTCAGTGAGGAAAGCGTGTATCCCAAAGTGGAGGGAAGATTTGAGGATCCGGTGATCTGGCGCACAAACATCCAGTACCACCTGATTGTCAACGACTGGTACGGCCGCATTGCTTACTACCTGAGATCCAAAGACGGGATAAACTGGAAAGTGGATCCGGGCGAAGCCTATTTGCCCGGCATTACAAAGTATGAAGATGGCACTGAAGAGGACTGGTTCAAGTATGAACGCTTGAAGGTATTACAGGACGATCTGGGCAGGGCCACCCAGGCCCACTTTGCCGTCATTGATGTATTAAAAAAGGAGGATAAGGGCAAGGATTCCCATAGCTCCAAACACATTTGCATTCCCCTGACTGTGGGACGTCAGATCAAGCTATTGAACGAGGAAAAGATCCAGGATGGCACAGAAAACATCCGTGTCAGGATCCGGGCCGAGGAAGGCTTCAATCCACATAGCGATATGGATTACAACACCCTGCGTTTTGGTGCCCCGGAGGAAGTAAACTTTGGGAGGGGAAGCAAGCTCCTGGATGTGGAGGAGCTTGGTGAGGACCTGATCCTGAACTTTGAAGGCAGAGGCCACGGCCTCACAGAGGACAACTTTACCGCCAAGTTGCTGGGCAAGGATGTTCAGGGCCGCTTGCTTTTTGCCTATGCCCGCTTGCCCTGGGTGGAATATCCCGCTGCTTCTTTCGTACAGTCGCCCGGCTACGATACCATCCGGGTGACAGATTTCGGAGCCGTGCCGGACTCCCGGGAGAATGTTACCGGAACAGTGAAAGCAGCCTTAATGGAGGCCCGGTCAGTGGATCGTCCCCTGATCCTGTTCGAAAAAGGACGTTATGACTTCTGGCCCCAGTACAGCGAGGAGAGGGTCTACTATGAATCCAATACTTCCGACATCAATCCCAAACGACTGGGGATCCTGGTGGAAGGCATGGAGGACCTGGTCATTGATGGTGAAGGATCAGATTTTGTATTTCATGACAGGATGCAGCCTTTGACCGTGGATCACAGCAAGAATATCACAGTGCGCAATTTCACCATCGACTGGGACATCCCCCTTACCGCCCAGGCTGAAGTCCTGGAAATTGACAGCACTTCCATGCTGCTGAAGATTGATATTCAGGAATCTCCTTACGTGCTAGAGGACGGAAAGCTCATTTTCGTGGGGGAGGGCTGGAAGAGTCCAATTCGAGGTATCATGGAAATTGAAAGGGATTCAAGGCTAATTGCACCCCGGACCGGCGACCCGGGTTGTTGTGGCAAGGGCTGGGATTGGGCCCGTTATGAGGAAGATTCCCCTGGCCTGGTCAGGGTACACAAACCATTTGGTGCGCAGAGGCCCGAGGTGGGGAATTACCTGATCCTTAGGCACAGTCAGCGCGATCATGCTGGCATCTTCCTCTTCCACAGTCAGGATGTGCGGGTAGAGAAGGTGGAGGTCTATCATACTGCCGGACTGGGCATCCTGTCGCAGTTTTCGGAGAACATCACTCTGAACAGGGTAAAGATGGTTCCCAATCCCAACAAGAATCGCTATTTGAGCGGACACGACGATGGCTTCCACTTCTCCAACTGCAGGGGGCAGATCCAGGTCACTAATTGTGAGTTTGCCGCCTTGATGGACGATCCCATCAACATCCATGGTACAAGTGTGCGCATTATGGAGATATTGGCCCCCAACAGGCTCAGGTGCAAGTTTATGCATCATCAGAGTGTGGGACTCCTCTGGACCCGGCCCGGTGAAAAGATTGGATTCCTGGAAAGCGAGTCCATGGCCACCCTGGATCATGGAAAGGTAAGCGAGGTCAAGGTCTTATCCACTGAAGAGTTTGAACTCTCCTTCCAGGAAGCCCTTCCCTCCGGCATTTCGGTGGGTGATGCCCTGGAGAACTTGAGCTGGACTCCGGATGCCCATTTAGCCCATAATCGTTTTATGAGTTGCCGTGCCCGGGGAGTGCTGATTTCCACCCCCGGGAAGGTGCTGATCGAAGACAATCATTTTGAATCCAGCGGCGCAGCTATCCTGATTGCCGGTGATGCCAACAACTGGTATGAAACCGGAGCTGTAAAGGATGTGTGCATCCGGAACAATGTCTTTGCCGATCCCTGCCTGACTTCCCTGTATCAGTTTTCAGAGGCCATCATCTCTATCTATCCGGAAATCCCCAATCCGGAGGCCAGCATGGAAAAGTACCACCGGAACATTCATATCCTGGACAATGATTTTCATCTATACGATTACCCGGTGCTTTATGCCGAATCGGTGGATGGATTGAAATTTAATGGGAACCGCCTGATCCGAAGCCATCGCTTTCCCTCCTTTCATCCCAGGAAGCACAGCTTTAGTTTGCTGTCCTGTCGAAATGTGGAAATCACAGGCAATACCGTTTCTGAAGAGGTCCTGGGACAAAATATTCTGCTCGAAGGAACACCCCGCGGTGAGCTGCACCTGGGAGAGGATCAAGGCCTCAGCATAGAATAGGCGGAATAGCTGGCTTTATGGTTTATCTGTCAGTATCCTGCTTTCTCCCTCCTTCAGAGTGATGCGCAATATTTCCGGGTCAGCACTCCTGTCAAAAGGATCGGCCAGATGAATTGTTCCTGCTTTTTCTGCACTGATTTCCACCCGGGCCACTTCCCCGTCTTCCATACTTGCAGATACCAGGAAGGCTCCTGCGCATCTCAGTTTATTAAAACTGGCGTCTTTCCATGCCTTTGGAATGGCCGGGAAAAGGCGGACCACACCTGTATGGCTTTGGAGAAGCATTTCCTGTATGCCCGAGGCAAAGGCAAAGTTGCCTTCCAGGGTAAAGGGGCGGTAGGTCATTTTACTTTTCCCCGTGCCCGACTGGTCTCCGTTCACATGGAAGCTGTTTTGCAGGGTAAAACAGGTGGCAAAATCCTTGAGAGCCTCAGCGGCTTTTTCCCCTTCAAGTGCCCTGGCATAGAGGTTTCCCTGCCAGCTGTAGCTGTAGCCGGTCCAGTTATCAGACCCCTTCCTTTCCAGGTTTCTGAGGGTATTTTGAATTACTTCCTTCGCGGCTGGCCCGTGAGATATGTCCACCAGGCCCAGGGGGTGAAAAGCCATCAGGTGGGAGAAGTGGCGATGGGATTCATGATAAGGGAAACCTGGCGCAAACATTAGTCCCGTTTCAGGATCCACTACCAGCTGGGGCCATTCGTCAAGAATCTTTGACCATTGGTCTGCCTCCTTCTGAAGGCCCAGTTCTGTGGCCAATTCTGCTGCTGCTGCATAGGCGAATTGTATGAGGGCCAGGTCGTAATTGGTGGTCTGTTCAAACCATGCTTCCCGACTGTTGTCATAGATCTCCGGACTTGAGCTAAGGGGCAACTTTCTTTTTCCCGATTCATCTCTATCCGAAATTTCATCCAGGAAGATGGCAACCTCCTTCAGCCAGGGATAGGCCCGTTCTTTCAGGAATTCTTTATCCTGACTATACTTCCAGTGGAGATAGAAGTGTTGTCCCAGCCAGGCCGAGACTGTAGCTCCAAAGGAATACTGGATCCATCCTCCCATGGGTACTCCGGTAAGGGTGGTCACCCCCGGAATGTTAAGCCCATCCGCCTCATAAAACCAACGGGTATAGCGCCTTCCTTCCTCCCGTACACTCCAGAGCCAATCCAGGAATCCCTCTTCCAGGTCCAGGTGGTTCCCTGCATAAGCGGGCCAGTAGCTGAGCTGGGTATTCAGGTCGTGGTGGAAGTCTCCCTTCCATGGCGGAAGCTTGCCATTGTCGGCGGTCCATACCGCCTGCAATGAGATGGGAGGGGCTCCCTTGCGGGCTGCTGCACCAAATTTGTACATTTCCAGGTAGTACTGTTTTTCCAAAATCTCATCAGGGATTTTAAGGCCCGATTTGGACCAGTATTCCTGCCACCAGCTCACCAGGGTCTCTCTGCCTTGATCATAACCAACACTTTGAGCCAGATTCACAAGATTTGAAGCCTGCGTTGCCTCAGGCTTGTCCGGATAGTGAGCAGATATGCTCCAACAGCCGGTGATCTCTCTATCACTGCGATCCAACTGGCAGTTTACCTGGTATTTGAAGCCTTCCCAACCTTCCTGAACATACTCCAGCTGATCGGGTGAAGTACTCAACTCTCCGGCCGGATACCCAAGCCTGTTCAGGTCCTGCCCACCAGTTACCCGGTTGCGGGAAGAAGGATCAGCACCCAGGGTGTAGGGTGGGGGAGCCAGTTTTATTTCTGTATCTGCAGGGGCTGTGGTGATCCGGAACCAGCCTACAGGATCTTCGGGATGTACAAAGATCTCCATGGAGACTCCTGACTTCCATTGGATCACACAAAGTCCATGATGGGTGTAAAGCCTGACCGATTCGACGGGTCCGTATCCATCCAGGGGGATCTCCAGAGCAGCCACGGGTATTTTAGAGGGCCCGGCCGATTGATCGTAGGGAACATCAAAGGCCTGCTGTACCTTCCTGTAGTTTTTCTCCTCCCAATTCTTCTGTACCCACTTATAGGTATATTCTTCCTTATAGACATTTCCAAGGGGACGCAGATCCCAGAGATCGGCCCGGTCCAGCGAGATTCTGAGTTTTCCCTCCTTCTGCCAGACCAGGGCCCCCATCATGCCATTACCAAGAGGAATCCCTTCGTCCCAGGATCCGGCCAGCTCCTCGAATACCATATCGTGGGGAGAGGGCTGAAGGGAGTTTTGAGCTTTGGTGCAGGAGGCAAGTCCAATAAGTACAATTAGTAGAGCTAAGTAGCTTTTCATTCTTTCAGTCTTTATTTGTTTAGTATGGATTCACATATTTTCCAGCCCATGAAATACATGCGTGGAATGTGGAAAGGTCCTTTCCAGATATTGCCTTTCAGGGGAACTGAAATTCGTCCGTCCCGGTGCAGATAGCCGTACCATTCTCCATAATCCGGATCGGGAAAATGTTTGAAGGCCCAGTCGTGCACCTCCTTGTGCCAGGCGGCGTACTTTTGATCACCCGTGATCTGAAAGGCCATCAGGGTAGCGATGATGGCCTCGTTATGAGGCCACCAGAATTTCATATCATGCCAGTATTCCTGTACAGGTAAGCCTAAGACATCGCGGAAGTAAAAGATTCCTCCGTACTCTTTGTCCCATCCAATCTCCCACATCCAGTCGAGCATGGTAGTACCCAGCCGGATCAGCTCCTCATTGTGGTCCCGGTGCATGGCCTCCCTCAGAATAAACCAGGCAGCCTCCAGGGCATGACCCGGAGTCAGGAGCCGTCCATCAAAGTGATCAATGAATTCGCCCTGAGGTCCCACAGTTTCCATGACCGCCTGGTATTCATAATTTATAAAATAGTCCCTGATTTCCTTGATCCAATGGTCTATGTACTCCGTATAACTGTCATCGTTCAGATTTTGGCGCAATTCCTGGGCGGTGACAATCCCGATCATGGGTACACCCATGCCCCGCATTTCTCTGTGCTCCGTGAATTTTGGAGGGATCAGGCCAGGGGTGGAATTGTACTTCAGGCTTAGGTCAAAGGCTTCCCTGGCTTTGTCCCGATAATGCTCATTGCCAGTGGCTTTGAAGCAGGCTGCATAGGCAATGGCGGCAAAGGATTCCGAATACACATACCTGCGCATCCGAATGGGATCGCCCTTCTTATCAACAATGAAGTACATTTTACCCTTCTCGTCGTAGCAATGTTTTTCCAGAAAATCAATGCCATGCAAGCCGATTTTCAACCACTCTTCTTTCTGCTCCACCTCATTGTACAGGGTGAGGATCATCCAGGCAAAACGCCCTGTCTGCCATACTCCTTTATCGGTATCCAGAATACTCCCATCCCGGTCCAGGCAAAAGGTATAGCCCCCGTCTTCCCAGTCAATGCTGTGCCGGATCCAGAAGGGAAGGATGTTTTCAAGGAGTCCTGATTTATAGGTCTCCATGTAGTGTTCAAGGCTATGTTTGTTCAATTCCAAAGGGCTATTTTATTTTTGTAAGGTCCGCCATGTATGACCGGGCGGAATTTCTTTAGTTGGGAATAGCATGCTGCTAATCAGTGAAAAAACCAGGGTGGCGACAATGCCGATAAAACCATAGAGCAGGAAGGAAATATCCGTGGTCAGATTCACCATAAAGAGGAAGGCTGTTCCCAGTACAAAACCAGTCAGCGCACTTCTGGCATCAATTCGGGGAAAGAATATACCCATGAGAAACAATGCACCCAGACCGCTGGCCAGCAGACCCAGAATGTAGTTGAAGTAGTCGAACAAGGAACGGATGTTCATGGTGGCCATCAACAGAGCCAGTCCCACTCCTATGGCTCCGAACAGAATCCCTGACCATCGGGCTACCTTCAATTGTTTTTTATCGGATGCACCGGGAAAGAAGTGTCTGTAAAAATCTGAAGTAAAGGCGGTAGAAATTGAATTTACGTTGGAGGATACGGTCGACATGGTGGCAGAGAATATTGCGGCAATCAACAATCCGGCTACTCCCACGGGCATTTTTGACATGATGAAATGGGGAAAAATGGCATCGGTGTTTTGCATCACGAAGTTGAGCTCCTGGGGCTGAGTCTTGTAGTAGGCATAGAGGGCCGTCCCAATGAAATAGAAAAGTACGGATACCACTACGCTCAGGATGCCATTCATGATGATCCCCCTTGCAGCACTTTTCTCATCTTTGGTGGTCAGGTACCTTTGAATGACCGTCTGGTCTGAGCTATAAGAGATCAGGTTGTTGGCCAGTCCGCCCAGCAGGACCACCCACAGGGTGGCGCTTTTCCAATTGAAGGCCAGATCGAACATGGCAAACTTTTGGTTCTCTATGGAGATCTCTACGAGTTTCCCAACTCCGCCATCCATGCCCGATACCAGGAAGATGGCAGTAAAAAGAGCCCCGCCCAGCAGGACAAAGCCCTGGATCACATCCCCCCATACCACTGCTTCCACCCCACCCATGGTGCAATAGGCAATGGTGATGATTCCCATAAGCACGATGCAGGCATAAATATCGATGCCGGTTACCGTGGTCAGTGCCAGGGAAGGAAGGAAAAGCACAAGTGCCATGCGGGCTATCATAAACACAATGAAAAGGGAGCTGGCCAGAAAGCGGGTAGCATAGGAAAAACGCTTTTCAAGGTATTCGTAGGCAGTGGTGACATTAAGCCGTCTGAAAAAGGGGAGATAGTATTTTACTACCGGAAATGCCATGATCAGGATGGCAATGGCCATGGGGAAATACTTCCAGTCGGTGGCATAGGCTTTGGCCGGGATGGCCATAAAGGTAATGGCACTCAGCATAGTGGCGAAGATGCTCATTCCCGCGGCCCACCAGGGAATTCTGCCTCCTCCCTTGAAAAAGTCTTCGGTGCCCTTTTCGCGCCTCATAAAGAAATAGCCCAGGAAGAGCATTCCACCCAGATAGATGATCAGCAGGCTCCAGTTCAGCAGGCCGAAGACCGGTTCTGCATTCACTTTCCCATGATAGACTTTTGGGGAGCGAATCCCTGGCATGGTTTCGCCGCTGATGATGGTCCATCCCTCTTTCCATGCTACCATCTTTGCTCCGGCAGGTGCCGGGTAGGGATATTCGCATCCCACCGCCCAGCTGTCTGTGAGGGTATGGTAGATTAGTACCTGTGTATTGAATTGGTACCATTCGGGCTTCTGGGACAGATAGCCTGGTTTCCAGCGGGCATATTTTCTGGCAAAGGCGGTGTCGCCTGTTTCAATGGCAAGTTTTGCCTGTCTCTCAAGTTTCCAGGCTTCTCCAAAGATGTTCCGGTTCACACCCCCTACGAACAAAATGTGGTTCATCCCAAGGGAGATTCCACATGCCCCGTGCAGGGAAATGGGTGTTTGGCCCTCTGGGATGATATCTGAAATCTCTCGCCATTCCCTGGTACTGGGAGAGTATTCCAGCCCATCCGTATTAATGCTGGGTTCATCCTGAGCCTCCGGATAACTTGAACCGCTAAAAAGATAGAGCCTGGTTTCTTCTGCCGCATTCTGTGCCACCACTACCGGCTGTAACCTGGCCGGTCCGGGAAAGTCTTCAAGGATTTCCCAGTGAAAGTCTTCGCTCCCTTTCCTGGCAAGATTCAGAGAGAGAAAGGTATTAGCAAGCTTACCTTCAGCTTCTCCACCAAGCACATATATGGTTTCGTCCACCAGGGCTGCACCCATCTGGGTGAGGGGGACAGGCAGTTCCGGCCACGCCTCCGTTTCCAGAAGAGAGGATGTACTAACCCATCTCAGCAGATATACCGACGTAAGAGTTTCCTCGCTGTTATTCCCTCCAATGCATAGCAATCCTTCGGGCAGACTTACCGAGGCTCCATAGGCTGTGGCTTCGGGAATTTTGGAACTTGATATCCAAAGCCACTCTCCCTCTATTTCTGCAAGCACAAAGGCATCATCGTAGTATCTTTTAATGCCTCCATCGCGTACCGGAACATCGGGAAAGTTGCATCCTCCCGCCACAATAATTACCTCCCCGGTGGATCCCGCAAAGGGAGAAGCGATTCCCAATTGAATGTCTGCTCCCCGGGGTGGAGGGAGTTCCGGGTATTCCATCCATGAAAAATGGTTGCTGTAAACCGATTGGGCTTGAAGGCTCAAAGAAACAATAAGGAGGAAGAACAAGAGCAGGCTGCAGGGTAGACGGGCTATCTTCATCCAGGAATTTTTCATTGATTATTACTTCATGCAGAAATCAAAGAAGCCTATCTCTTCCAATTCCTTTCGCATGCTTGTCTCCTCCTGGTCTGAAACAGTTTGCAGGGGAATGCGGTTAGGGCCGCAATCAAGGCCCAGTAATTTCATTATCCGCTTTCCACCAATGATATTACCCCTGTATTTTATTAGAATATCAATAAAGAGATGTGATTTATGCTGCAAGACCCTGCATAGTTCCATGTCTTTCTGATCATAGGCATCTGCCATTTGTCTGTATAAACTGAAGCAATGGTTGTAAGTTCCTCCCACTCCCGATCGGTTTCCATAGGCCAGGCCATCCAGGAACATTTCGTCCAGGCCCCATAGCATTTCAAACTTCCCTCCAGCTACACGCCGGCATTGCTCAAATTCATACATGTTGGGGGAGGTGAACTTGACTCCGCTAAAGTTGGGGATCTCTTTCCCCACGGATTCCAAGAGATCGATGACCGACAGGTTTACTCCGTTGAGAGGGGGAATGTGGTAATAATAGAAGGGCAGGGAAGGGGCAGCCGCCGCCACACTTTTGCAAAGCTCCAGGAGTTCTTTATTTCGTTTTGGGGGCAGGAAGGACGGGGCCATAGCGGCCACGGCCCAGGCCCCTGCCTTCTCAGCATGGGAAGCCAGGGCTTGTTGGTCCCGCAAATTAGTACCTCCGGTATGTACCACAATCTTCATCCTGGAGCCACAGGCATCAATCCATTTTTCTGCCACGGCCATGCGTTCTTCCCGGCTTAACAAAGCTCCTTCCCCTGTGCTTCCACAAACAAAAACCCCATCGAGTCCGTTTCGCATCAGAAAGTCAGCATACCCCGGGATCAGATCCAGATTCACATCCCCGCTGGCATGCATGGGAGTAAAAGGGGCCACTATGTATCCGTTCAGCTTTTTCATAGGATCTATTTTAGTTTCGGATTTTCCCAGCGGTCCTCCCCTTCGGTGAGCCACTCCAGGGAAAAGCTCACAAAGAGGTTTTCCGAGTAGAAATCCTTTTCAAAGACCAGGCCGATGTGGCCGTTCTCAAGCACGGTCATGGTCGAGTAGGCCGAACTGCCTGGATAGATAGTTTTGCCTTCGCTCCAGGTAAGTCCCTCGTCATAACTGACCCTGACAGTCATATTCTGTCGCCCTTTTTTCATTTTTGCATTGGAAAAAAGCAGGCGGTTTTTGTCGTGACCCTGTTTGACGGAGCTAAGTCGAATGATGCTTCCATTACATCCTGGATCGATGAGCTCGGGTTCAGGCCTGGTTTCCCAGCTAAGGCCCTTATCGGAAGAGACATGTACAAAGCGCTTTCCTTTCCCATTGGCCCTGCTGTTGATCATCCATCTTCCATCGGCCAGCTCCACTACCTTGGATTCATTTCCCGTTTTGATGGGGGTATCTATCAGGTACCAGGTCTTTCCGTGGTCGTCGCTGCCAAAAAGGTGCAGACCATGGTCCAGGTTGACCATGCAGTGAAGAAGGGTTCCGCTACTGGTTTGTATTCCCCTCCCCGAGGTAATGAATTTAAAGTCCTTATGCCATTTTTCCTTGGCTATCTGGGAAGTGATATCTTCCGGCTCGCTCCAGCTTTGGCCATGGTCCTTGCTCTTCACCACATGGAGGTAGTATACATCTTTCTCCCTGTCCAGGTCCATGTAATTGTAGAACAAGATAATTTCGCCTGTGACCTCATCCACAATCATGGAAGGATCGGAGGCGGACTTACCATCGGGAAAATCCACCACTCTTTCTATCTTCGTCCAACTTTTGCCCTGATCCTGGCTTCTGCGGATCACGATGTTGATATCCCGGCTACCTCTCAAATCATCGCAAGAGGGTACTCGCTCGTCGATGGCTACCACCAGATCCCAGTTGGTGGCAGTCACAAGGGCAGGAATGCGGTAGCAGGCAATGTCGGGATTATCAGTAGCATTGAAGAGATCGTGAACCTGGATCAGGCCTTCAGCGATTTGCGGGCCCTCATTCTGAGCAGACATGGGCAAAAGGGATAATACCACAAGGCTTCCCAGCATCAGTTTTCTTTTCATACTTTCATCTATTATCTAATAACTTACTAAAGCTCACATAGCCCGCCCTGGCACTCAAGAAGCCAGCTACTTCAAATACTTCTCCAGCCACTGGTCCTGCTCCCAGAGCATGTGCAGGATGCTTTCCTTTGCTGCATATCCGTGGCTCTCCTTGGGCAGCATAACCAGCCTGACAGTGGCTCCCAGTCCCTTTAATGCATTGAAATAGCGTGTGCTCTGCAGGGGATAGGTGCCCGAGTTGTTATCGGCTTCCCCATGAATCAGCAGCAGCGGGGTCTTCATCTTATCGGCATGCATAAAGGGGGACATGGTATAATACACTTCGGGAGCTTCCCAGTAAGAGCGTTCCTCGCTCTGAAAGCCAAAAGGAGTTAAGGTTCTGTTATAGGCACCGCTTCTGGCTATTCCCGCGGCGAAAAGGTCACAATGGGAGAGCAGGTTGGCCACCATGAAGGCGCCGTAACTATGACCACCCACAGCTACCTTGTTCCGGTCAATGTAACCCAATGCATCTACGGCATCTATAGCAGCTTTCCCGTTGGCCACCAGTTGCTTCCGGAAGCTGTCGTTGGGTTCTTCATCTCCTTCTCCTACAATGGGAAAGGCAGCCCCGTCAAGTACCACATATCCTTTGCTAACCCAATAGATGGGCGAGCCATAATTGGGGGCGGTGAAACGGTTGGGATTGGCAGTGGTCTGGCCTGCACTGGCTTTGTCTTTGTATTCCCGCGGATAGGCCCAGAGGATCATGGGAGCTTTTTCCTTCGTCGCCATGTCATATCCCACGGGGAGGTAGAGGGTGCCGGACAAATCCAGACCATCATCCCGCTTATAATTAATCACCTCTTTATGAACATTCTGTATACTCTTAAATGGATTTTCAAAGGCAGTGATCTGGATCAGTTTTTTCTTTTTCAGGTCCCTGAAGTAGTAGTTGGGATAATCGGTAGGTGACTGAATGCTGACCAGGAGGCTTTTTTTCTCCGAATCGAAGTCCGCAAGATTCTCAAGCCGGTCGGTGTATTCACTCTGGTAAAGGCGCTTGGTCTTAAAATCTTTCAGGTTCATCTGGTCCAGGAAGGGAAACTGTCCCTCTTTGGAATATCCGGACCCAATGAGGAAGGCCTTATCCTTGTCCAGACTCAGCACATAGGAACCATAATCGTTTCGTTCGGTCACAAAGTTCCCCGGATCGCTGTAGCTATCCTGGTAGTTGAGATCAAAAAGCACCACAGGAGCTATGGAGGGATCAGAAGGATTGAAAATATAGGTTTTCGAGTTCCGGGTGTTCCACCACCTGTCATAGGCAATGGCCACCTGCTCATTGCCCCAGGTAATTCCCCCATAACGGTTGATGGTTTTTAGCAGGGGTGTGGGAGTTCCATTAAAAGGAGCCTCCAGCTGATATACCTGGTCGCGGTATTCCACCTCATTTTTTGGATCGCCCTCGTCCAAAGCTTCAGCAAAGACAAGGGAAGCTGGCCTGTCGCTTCGCCAATTCATGTTTCTTCTTCCTTTCCTGGTAGCCATAAAGCCTATGGGCAGGTCCTCAATGAGTGGGACCTCCAGAATTGTTTCTACTTTTTCCGCCTCCTTGGTGTATACGCTTGTTACGGACGGAAAGCGGTTATAGGGTACCAGATAGGAGAAAGGTTTTTCAATGGTAGTGACCATGACATAATTACCATCAGGAGAGAAAGAGATCCCCGAATACATGGCACTGCCCAGCCAGAGCTCACTGCTTCCGTCCAGCTTCACCTTTTGAATTTCTGAGAGGGCCAGCTGTTCAAAGTTGTGTTCGTCGTTCGGATTCTGAAGCAGATCCTGGTAGGTCCGGTTTTGCGCCTTTTTTCCATCGGCCACAGAGATAGTGGGACCTTCCGGGACGGCCTTTTTGGTATCGATCAGAGCTTTTCTTTCGGCCGAGATCATTTTCACCAGGATGGCTTCGCTGTCTTCGAACCAGTTGATTACATCGCGCATGTTGGCATTGGCCCGGGCCTCCGTAAGTTTTTTGGCCGAGGCCGTGGGTATATCGATTACCCATACTTCTACCCCCTCTGCGGTAGTCTGAGTAAAAGCCATTTTTAGCTGATCGGGCGACCAGCTGAAGTTGGCCATGAGAGGATTCTCGGGAAGACCGGAAATGGATTTAGTTGTCCCGCTATTATCGGTGATATTTTGAAGCTCCACCTTGTTGTAATAACGTGTACGGCTTCCAATGTTGGTGGCCGGATCGATGCGAAGCCCTCCCAGGCGCAATTCTTCTTTGGATAGTTCGGCAATGGTTTTAAAGGCGTCCCGGTATAGAAGCAACATGTACTCTTTGTTGTTATCCATGCGTACGGAGGGCGCCAGGGGCACATCCACCAGTTCGAGGATTTCCTGCGAGGGTTTCTGATAACCCATATTTTCCTGAGCGAACAGGCCAGCGCTTATCATCGCCAGTGCCAGAAAGAATAGCTTTTTCATAAGGTAAGTTTTTGATTTATAGATTAAATATCTTTTGATCGTTTATAATTCAGGGAGGGCATACTTCCATCCCTGGTTCAACTGTTTCGACAGATCCTTAATGGTTTGTGTATAAGAGCTGTCCTGAGCCAGGTTCAGGTTTTCGTCCGGATCCGATGCATGATCGAAGAGTTCCCTGTCCAGTAAATCTCCCCGTGCTTTTAATTCTTTGTCCCAGGCATACCACTCAACGTACCGGTAACGGTCAGTTCGCATGGTATATCCCATCCGTTCCTCTTGTCTGGTCTCGGGCGGACCGAACCTGCCCAGCAGGAACTGGCTGAAGGCGGCCTTTTTCCAGGCTTTGTCAGGATTGGAAAGCAAGGGAACAAGGCTGCTTCCCTGCAGATGTTCCGGAACCGGCAATCCGGCCATGTCACAGAGAGTAGGGTAGATGTCCACAAATTCAGTTAAGGCACTGCTCTTCCGGTCCCTGGCTCCTACTCCCTTACCGCTGAAAATCATAGGAACCCGTGTGTCGATTTCATAGTTGGTCTGCTTGCACCAGCCGTTGTGTTCTCCCAGTTTCCAGCCATGATCTCCCCAGAGCACCACAATGGTATTTTCCCTGATTCCAAGGCGGTCCAATTCATCCAGAAGGCGGCCTACCTGAGCATCGATATAGCTTACGCTGGCATGATATCCGTGTAGAAGTTCCCGTTGACGTGCCTCATTCCAGGGCTCCTCGGTGGGCCAGGGAAGATCGTGACAGTCGTCGTATGACCTGAGTTCCTGGTCGCCGTGGATGGCAAATTCGGGACTGCCCTCGGGTAGAAACTGATTAGGGGCCAGTGGCAGGGAAGCCCTGTCATAAAGGTCCCAGTATTTTTTGGGAGCATTGAAGGGAAGATGGGGCCTGTAATAACCAACTGACAGGAAAAAGGGTTCCTTTTCATTCACCAGGTCATTGAGAATCTCTATGGCCAGGCTGGTCTGTGCTCCATCAAAGTAGTCATCATCCTCCGCATCAGCTATTTCTACGGCATTGGCTTTGACGTACCAGTGTCCCAGCTGATCGATCCTGTTTTGTCCATTTGCTTTCATTCGAGCAATCTTGGCTTCCTGTATCTGCAGATTTTCTTCATTCAGGTATACCGCATCAGGATCGAAGGGATATCCTTCAATATGGGGTTTCCGGGTCCAGCTCACTGTGTCAGGAATGTTGTTGTGAAAGGTTTTACCCAGTCCGATGGTGGTATAACCGTTCTGCTTGAAATACTGAGGAAGGGTCACCACTTCAGGCACCACATCCCTGAAAGAGGTACGGAGGTCCCAGACCTGAATGGAATCGGGCCTCAGACCTGTGAGCAGGCTTGCTCGCGAGGGATTGCAGACCGATTGCTGACAATAAGCTCTGGTAAAAGTAACACCGTCGGCTGCCAGGCGGTCAATGTTCGGACTGAGCAAGCTGGTACTGCCATAACAGCCCAGATCGGGCCGAAGGTCATCTACCGGTATAAACAGGATGTTGGGCCTTAGCGGATGAGCCTGTTTGCTCCCGCAGGAGCAAGCTATGATCAGCAAACATACAAGGCTTATCAGTGTTGGGAAAGCTGGGACTGATCTTTTCATATTAATGCTGATTTAAGAGGGCAATTACCTGCTCCAGACTAAGATCTGTGAAATCGTCCACTGCCAGCGAAACCCCCTCCTCCAGCAACTCCTTCTTGCTGTGTCCCGAGGCAATGCCCACCACTGGCATGCCAGCGCTCAGGGCACTCTGGATTCCGGCTTTTGAATCTTCGAATACGACGCATTTTTCAATGGGAAGTCCCAGGCGTTCCACTGTGGTGAGGTAAACCTCGGGGTGGGGCTTTCCGTTTACCACATCCACTTTCCCTATCACTACTTCAAAGATTCCTTCCAGCTTTAGTTTTTCCAGTCCCAGTTCTATATTTAAAGGGGGCGCTGAAGTGGCCAATCCCAGGCGGTGCCCGTTTACCATTATGGAATCAAGAAATTCATACAGACCTGCGATGGCCTTCACTTCCTCACTCTGGCGGAGGATGTTCTGGTAATTATCATCCACCTCACCTAGGTACTCCTCCAGAAGTGCTTCAGACAGATCATCTCCAAAGATGATTTTTAGTGAAGTGGGACCTGTCCTGCCGGAGAGCACATTGTCAAAAAACTGATCGTCACAGGGAATTCCTTTTCCCTTGAGAAATTTTCCCCATGCGGTTTTATGGTATGGATTGCTGTCGATGACCACGCCATCCATATCAAAAATAAATCCGTATTCCATAAATTTCTTTGCCTTCTTAATGAGGCTTTATTCTTCCCCGAATTTCAGCCATTTCACCTGGTCGTTGTAGCCTGCACTAACCACGGTATCGATGAATTGCATTCCACGAATACCATCTTCCACACCCGGGAAATCGAGCATCTCGGCGGTAGGTTTTTCCCCATTCGCCCTGGCCCTGACGGTCAAACTGAAATTCCGGTAAATATTGGCAAAGGCCTCCAGGTAACCTTCGGGATGACCGCCGGGAGTGCGGGTATTGTGCGCTGCAATATCGCTATTCATGCTTGTTCCCACACGAAGTACCTGCATGGGAGCATCCAACCATTTAAGAATTAAGGAATTGGGTTCCATTTGGGACCAATCCAGTCCTCCCTTATCTCCATAGACCCTGATTCTGATAGCATTTTCTTCTCCGGCAGCGATCTGAGTGGCCATTAATACTCCCCTGGCTCCATTTTCAAAACGCATTAACACGGAACCGTCGTCGTCCAATAAACGGTTGGGAACAAATACATTGAGCTCGGCGCAAAGTTCGGTGACTTTCAGACCGGTAATGTATTCAGCCAGGTGGTGGGCGTGGGTGCCGATATCACCCATGCTGCCAGCCTTTCCCGAACGTTTGGGATCGGTGCGCCAGCTGGCCTGGGGATTGCCTGTGTCCTCCAGTTTGGAGGAAAGCCATCCCTGTGGGTATTCCACGTATAATTTACGAATTTTGCCGAAGGCCCCATCGGCCACCATTTGCCTGGCGTGTTTCACAGCCGGATACCCCGAATAGGTATGAGTTAGTGCAAAGGTCAGTCCGGTCTCAATAATCTTCTCTTTTAGTTTCAAAGCCTCGTCCAAAGTGAAGGTAATGGGTTTATCGAGTACTACGTGAAATCCATGGTCAAGGGCCATCATGGCCGGATCGAAATGTACAAAGTTGGGGGTGACGATGCTGACGAAATCCATGCGTTCCCCTTCAGAAAGTAGTGCCTCTTTCTCAAACATTTCCTGATAGGTTCCATATACTCTGTCTTCTGGCAGATAATACAATTTGCCCGATTCCTTGGAAATTTCAGGATCTACGCTGAAACAACCGCAAACCAGTTCAATCTGGTTATCCATTAGTGCTGCCAGTCGGTGGATGGCTCCGATGAATGCATCGCTTCCTCCACCCACCATTCCCATCTTAAGTTTTCTATTTGTCATTGCAGAATTCAGGTTTGATGTTATGCTTATAAAGCTAACTTTTTTTTCAAAGAGGCGAGGCCTTTTTTATTACTTTTGAGGGGCAAAATACCTTGATTTGATTTACCCGGAACAATTTGAAAGCAAAATCGGTTTTGACCGGATCCGCGAGCTGCTTAGGTCGCATTGCCTTTTTGATCCGGGCCGGGAGCGGGTGGATCGCATGTCCTTCATG
>Ga0316191_10000944_pt1 | contig 19872 bp, 13 predicted proteins | sample Eddworburr2cm_MG_FD_204928 | JGI IMG/M metagenome (GOLD analysis project Ga0316191, IMG submission 204928) | Coastal sediment microbial communities from Maine, United States - Eddy worm burrow 2 cm | ecosystem: Environmental > Aquatic > Marine > Coastal > Sediment | place: USA: Maine... | reverse complement strand
GAGCCGTACCTCCTTGTCGACGACGACGGAGACGGCCGATATGTCGTAGCGCGTGGAGCGCTCGCAGCGGGGACGTATCCGGGATCCCTCACATTTTTGATCGTGAGAGCATCGGACGGCGAACTCCAGATCGTGAGGACCGCCTGGTTCCCTGTCTAGGTGAACCGGCCAGAGCGGACAAGTGGCGGATCGGGAGGCTGTGGGTGCCGGAGACCGGCGAACGGTGATGGCACGCCCGGCCCCCGTCCGTGCCCGTCGCACAGCCGAGCACCAGAGGAGCCGGCGCTACCGATTCAGCAGGTAGTCGGTAGCTTCCTCGACGCTCATTCCTGCGCCCTGGTCATAGAGCTCCTGGTAGAGATCCTCTCCAAGGGCTTCTGTCGCCAACTCGATTGCCGGCCGCGCCGCGCGCTCCTGAAACGGTGCTACCGCCATCGCGAAGTGTGTCTTGCCGGCTCCGAAGAGGATGGCGCAACGCTCCGGTTTGCCTCGCTGTCCGGCGAAGGTCGCAGCCTGCCGCAGCGTGAGACCGGTGTTGACCGTCGCCCCTGTCTCGAACGCAGATCGGGCCGATGCGCGATTCAGGCCCTCGGCTCGATCGAGATCGCCAGCGTCCCAGACGCCGTAGGCCAGCGCATGCAGCGCGGCAGACTTGATGAGGATGTCGGCGCCGGGTCGTTCGCCGAGACGCACCATCTCCTCGCTGAATCGGAGCCGGAAGTCGAGGCTCTCCCCATCGAGCGTCGCGAGGATCATGTCGGCATGCACCTGGCCGTACACCTCGCCCATGGCAACGAACCGCCTACGGCCTTCCTCGAGCATGGCCGGGATCTCGGAACTCTCGTCACCCGACCACCGACGCGCCTGGGCAAGCAACGTGATCGGCCAGGCGGTTCCGTCATCGAATCCGATTCTCTCGGACAGAGAGAGGCTCTCCTGGAGCGCGGTCAGTGCGGTCGGTCCGTCTCCGGACACGAACGCGACATGCCCTCGCCGGGCAAGGGCGTAGGCAAGCCCCTGCTCATCCCCAATCAATCGGTAGATGCCGACCGCCTCGTCGGCCCACTCAATCGACTGGTCGAACTGCTGACGGTACAGGGTGAGAAACGACGCGACGGTAAGCACGTCTGCACGCAATCGATTCGCCCCACTTCCCGATGCACTGAGGACGGCGGTCAGGCGTCGCTCTCCGTCGACGAGCCGTCCGCTGAACAGCCACAGGTGCCCAAGCGGCCAGCCCATGGAGAGAGCTTCCTGGATCGCGCCGCGCTGCACCAGCCGGTCGAACGTCTCGTGGTAGTCGGCCAATTCGAGTTCGATCTGTTGTTGGGCGGTCAATCGCTCCCGTCCGAAGAACGCCGACCGCAGCTCCTCGCACGCTTCGCGGTAGTGGGCGTCGTGGCGCTCGATGGCGTCTTCCCACATGCCGGCTTGGGTGAGATGCACCCGTGCGTACATCCGAGGAGTCTCCAAGAGGCGATAGAGCGGCCTCCCGTCGCGTGGCATTGTGACCTGAATCAACGATGCTCGCACGAGCAATCGGATCTGTTCAACTGCTTCGACCCCGGAGTCGAAGTCGAGGACGGCTGCCGCGGCCTCGACGGAGAACGGCCCTTCGAACACCCCGAGGAGATCGAACGCCCGTCTCCCGTCGGCGGGGAGCATGTCGTAGCTCCAATCCATGGAGGCTTGCAGCGATCGATGCACGGATCGTTGTGAGGGATCATCTGCAAGCAGGGCAAGGCGATGCGTCAGAAGTCCCTCAATCTCCGAGGGCGATAGCACGTCGACGCGAGCAGCGACCAGTTCTATCGCCAGCGGCATCCCGTCGAGACTTCGACAGATCGAAGCGACCGAGGACTGGGAATCCTCACCGAGAGCGAACCCCGAGCGGACGGCTGCGGCGCGAGCTTCGAAGAGTCGATTGGCATCATCAATGACCTCATCGTCCGCAGAAGTCGCCAGACCCTCGAGGGCGAAGCGAACTTCCCCACGAATCCCAAGCAATTGGCGGCTCGTCGCCAGCACCTTCAGATTCGGTGCGTTCTCCAGAAACGCTGCCGTCGTTGCGGCGACACGATCGGCGACGTGTTCGCAGTTGTCGACAACGAGCAGCGTGGTTCGGGGTCGCAGGAATGCCGCGATCGAATCCACAATTTCAACGTCCGGATGTTCGGCGACTTGCAGCGCAGCGGCAATTGCTTGCGGCACCAACTCGGGTTGCGACACCTGGGCCAAGTCGACGAACCAGACACCGTCGCGAAAGCTCCCTCGAACGTTGCCCGCCGCTTCGATGGCCAGTCGGGTCTTCCCCACACCGCCGGGCCCGACAACGGTGACCAGGCGATGCTCGTGGATCGCCTTGTCGAGCAGCGTCAGCTCGTCAATCCGCCCGACAAAGCTGCTGACCGGGATCGGCACGTTGGTTCGCGGAGGGGCTGCGTCAGGCTCGAGGACGGGGTCCTGAAGAAGGATCTGCTCTTCCAGCCGAGCCGTCTCGGGTGAAACCTCAAGACCTAGATCCTCGCCGAGGATCGAACGCAACCGTGTGAACGCGCGAAGTGCATCGGCCTGGCGGCCGGCCCGATAGAGCGTACGCGCCAGCAGGCGCCACAGCCGCTCCCGGTACGGGTGCCGACCGCACAGGTCGTCGATGTCAGCGGCGGTTGGTGTGCCACCAGCCCGCAGCTCGGCTGCGATGCGATCCTCCTCGGCATCCAGCTGTAGCTCTTCGAGACGGGCGGCTTCTGGAACCAGCGAGGCAAGATCCTCGAACCCTTCGTATGGTCTTCCCCGCCAGAGTCCGAGGGCCGAATCGAGGAGATGGCCCGCCGTTTCTGGATTGGAGCCGAGCAGTCGCCGGGCTCCCCTGACGGTGGTCTCGAACGCCACCGAGTCGATCTCGTCCGTATCGAGCAGAGCAAGCCGATAACCACCGTCCGAGCGGACGACGCGATCCCTTCCGAGCGCCTTCCGTAATTGGGACACGTACGTGTAGAGAGAATCCCGGACCGCCACGACGGTTTCATCGGGCCAGATCTCGGAGACGATCCGATCGATCGGTACGACCATCCCCACATCGACCGTCAAGAGAGCGAGCACTGACCGTTGCCGGTGACCTCCAAGGACAATCGGCTCGCCATTCTCCATGATCTGGAGCGGACCGAGCACCATGAAATGCATCGCAGATTCAGTGTACCGACGGAGAGGGGCGCCACCCCTTGTATCTCCGAGGTACGCCCGAGCCGGCTGGTCAGTGGCGGTCTCTGCCGATTGAAGCGCGCTTCGTCGAGCGGCACGGAGATCCGAGTCCCCTTCCAGGACGATGGAGCGTTGATCAACCCGCGCGACGAAAGCACCTCTCCACTCGAGGGCCCGGACGGCGGTGTCATGGGAGGTTTCAGCGGATTCCAGTACGCCACCGGCGAAGAGACCGCACAAACCGGTGGTGCGAGTGGGAATGGCATATGCAGGCTCGATCCCACCATCCTCAACTGGGACTGCGGCACAGGGAGTCAACGAGAAGCCATGTCCGCAGTCATGGTCTACGACCCAATCAACAACCGGTTTGTGCTCATCAACGACTTCTACACCTGACCAGTACCCACCGTCTCGGACGACGTGCGGGCCATCGACATGGACACCGGCGACTGGACACAGATCCTCGCGCCAGCAACACCCGAACGGAAACACACGGATCCTGACACGACGAACCATCACACTGATCACGGTGGTGCTCGTTGTGGTTGGTGCACCTCCTGGCAGGTGGATTCGAGCACGAGGACAGCGAACGGTCCTTCACGTGAGAGCGTTCCGCGAGGACGCGGGGCGATTGCTACGCCAGAACCTCGCGGTAGATGCCGTCGACCCGGGCGGCGATGTGGAGCCAATCGAACCCCTCCACGACCGTTCGGCGCGCGTTCCGTCCGCGTTCCGTGCGGAACTTCGTCTCGGTGGCGGCTTCGATCAACGCGGCGGCGAGTTCGCGGGCGTCGTCGGGAGCGACGAGCCAGCCGTTTGGTCGATCGGGATTGGTGTTCACGAACGATGGCGGACCGCCCGAGTTGGTTGCGATCACCGGCAAACCACACGCCATGGCTTCCAGATACACCTGGCCGAACGGCTCCTCAACCGACGGCGCCACGAACACATCGGCGCAGTTGAACCCGACGGGGAGTTCGTCATGTCCACGCCATCCGACGAAGAAGACGCCGTCGCCGCCCATCGACGTGGTCACGGTGTGGGGATGCTCGCCTTCCCACTCCCCGGGGTACCCGCCCCAGATGACAAGCGGCGGAGCATCCGCACCGAGCGCTTCGCGCACCTCGGCATAGGCTCGAATGAGCAGTGGAACCCGCTTGAAGTCGAGGAACCGTCCCACGAAGAGCAGCACCGGGCGTAGCTCGCCGGTATCGGACTCGATGAAGGCGCGGTCAATGTCCTCGTGCGTGGAGGCGATCGTTCCGGTCTCTCCACTCTCGTCCCATCCCAGCGGTTCGTCGACCAGCCACCGACGCCACCGTGCCAGACGGTCCGCCGCGGAGAAACCGGAGGGAGCAAAGACGGTCGTGTCGACGCCGTTGGGAACGATCTCGATTCGACCCGGGTCGAGTCCAAGGAGATCGACTGCGAGCTGCTGATCGGTTGGTGAGATCACGATCAGGCGGTCGGCCCGATGCGCGGCGGCCACAAGGCGTCGATCCCACTCATCGGCGTGCGACCACCGATTCGGCGCACCCCGGCGGATGTCTTCGAGCATCTTGAGTTCGGTGCCGTGGAGGTGCGCGACGACGGGTCGACGATCAACGCGGTCGACTGCATCGTTGACGTGAGTCAGGTGATGGACGTGATAGATGTCCGGCGCGTCCGTCTCCTGCAGCAGCGTCTGCCAAGTCGCAACCTGCCGTTCGTAGGCTTCGCTATCGATGGAAGCAAACACGCGGTCGGGAACGCCGGGTCGGTCCTCAAACGAAGGGTGGATCGGCACCGGGGCCGCCATCGGATCCCGCCCGTCATCGAACCACGCGACGGCTTCGGTGAAGTCCAACGCCTGGACCGGGAGGCCGTCGAAGAATGTTGCAGCGTGAGACGCCACACCCGGGAGTCCAAGCGACCCGCTGTACACCGTCACGTCGTCTCCGAGTGACCGAAGCGCCCTCCCGAGGTAGCGCACCACTTGAGCCGATCCGCCGCGGGGGTAGAAAGCAAGGGTCATCGCAACGGCACGTTGATCGCTCATCTCCCCATTCTTGCGGACGCGCCTCCCCACCGCGGCGAGCAGGCACGACACCACCACCAGCACGACGGGTCCGCGGCATCGCCTATGGGGTCGCTTCTCACCGCGGCCGACCGTCGCTGCCCGTGTGGACGAACCTCGTTTGCGCCTGGTCGTCGGCGCTTCCACGGTCATGCACCTTCACCCGAATCGAGACGCCTCCACCGAGAGCGCGAACCACCTTGAACAGTCGCCAACGATGGAAGAACCGGCCAGGGTCCTACGACCCAACTCCGGTGAGCCCCGCTCGACATGCAGGGCAGGGACGCACGTGACTTCCGAGATGTTCGACACCGGCGGTTGCCGTATTCGTGGTGATCGCAGACGCGCTGCTGTCGCCGGCGTGGATCATCGGTGGCGCGCCGCTCTGGAAGCTGACCGCGTTCGGCTACGCGAGGGTCTCGGTCTGCAGTTCCAAGCCAGCATGCTCTCTATCGGCCTGATCGTGATCTTGATCACGCTGCCATGGCTCACCGATGGGCCGTTCGATCCGCTCGATGTCGTCGTGGTCGCCGTCATGGGCCTTGTCTGCTTCACCCCCCTTGGCTCGCTTCCTGCGAGCCGCGCGAAGCCCCTGAAGGGATCAGCGACTGCAGCTGATCGCCGTCACCCCCGTCCAGGTGCCGCCAGTGCACAGCGGCGGACACGCGTCAGACCAGACCCCGTTCCCAGGCGAGCGCAGCGGCTTCCGTCCGTGACGAGACGCCCAGTTTCGTGAGAAGAGCGGAGACATGATGGTCAACAGTCTTGGGCGAAACGAAGAGGCGCTCTGAGATCTCGGCGTTGGTGAGGCCCTCGGCCACCAGTTCGAGGACTTCGACCTGACGAGGTGTGAGACCCGCAGGATGCGATCGAGTCGCCTTTCTCGGACCCCGGGGAACGCCGTGAACACCCATCTGCCGGAGCCGCCGGCGCAGCTTCGCAGCGGCCGGCACCGCTCCCAGCCCGTCGAAGATGTCGAGCGCTTCGAGCAGGCGCGGCGGGTCTTCGCTGTCCATCAGTGCAATCGCCTGCTCGTACGCGCAACCGATTCGCGCCCAGATGTGCGCTGCTTCTCGCCAGTTGCCGGCGATCTGCTGGGCGTACGGCGTCTCCGATCCGTGGAGCGGTTCGATCGGGTAGCCGGCGCGCCACATCCAGAATGAGAACTCATCGAGGATCCATGGCTGTCGTGCGGCCAATGCAAGCTGGTACGCGTCGGCGATCGCGGAGCCGATTCCCGGCACATCGTCACGGAGCCAGGCCAGTTCGGCTCGGGCCACCGCCACCGGAGCGATCCTCTGGAGCTCGCCCGTTGGCTCTACCAGCCGCCAGGCTTCATCGATGGTCCGATCGACGTCTGCCCGACCACGGCGGACGTACAGCCTGGCCAGCGTGGCGAGGGCAGGCATGTTCGTGATCCCAGGTTCCTCCGGTCGGCCAAGCACCCAGAGTGCGTCCCGTTCGGCTTGATCCCATTGACCACGCTCGAATCCCAGACGGGCGCGCTCAGCGGTGATGTAGTAGATGGAGCCGGCGAGTTCGCGACTCCGGGCATACGTGAGGCCCTCCTCGATGTACGACGCTGCGTGGTCGTATCGCCGGTAGTCGAGGGCCGTCCAGACCAGATTGGCGTACGCGCGACCGGCGTGGTCGTCGAATCGTCCCCTGATCGCGATGTCGAGACTCTCTTCGAGAAGGGCGTATCCACCCGTGTCACCAACGCGCAATCTCGTGCTTCCAAGATTGTTCAGTGCATGGGCGAGCGTGTTCTGATCGTCCAATTCCCGGGCCACGGTGATCGCCTTCGTTGCCCATTTCTCGGCCGCATCGGCATCCTGGGCGAGCATGAAGACCTGCGCCAAGTTGCTGTAGGCCATCGCCAATTCGTTCGATCGGGGAATTGACGAGAGCACGTCGACCGCAGCCAAGCCGGCCTCCACCGCCTTCTCGCTCTGCCCCAGCCACCAATGCAGCCGCGAGATCCACCGCAGCAGATCCCCTTCTCGGCTGGTGACGCCGAGCTCTCGCCAGAGTTCGAGGGCCCGTTCGGCCGAAGCGAGCCCCTCAGCGGCATCATTCGTGAGATAGCACTCGATGGCGTAGTCGGTGAGGAGCTGTGCTCGATCGGCGGCAGCGAACTGGTCGGCATACTCGACGGCAACCCGGATGTGGGCCAGAGCTTCCCGGTGCGCTCCTGCTACGGATGCCCGCCGCGCAGCCGCCGGCGCGTACCGGGCGATCGCAGTTCCATCGCCGGCTTGGCGGGCGTGGTGCACGATTCGAGCGATATCGGCGCTCCGGCTCACGAGGATTTCAACGGCGAACTCGTTCAGTGCCCGACGCCTTGAAGGCCTCAACGATTGTTCCATCGCTCCCCTCACGAGTTCGTGGCGGTACCACACAGACGAACCGTCGAACTCGATCAGCCCGCGTTGACGACATTCTTCGAGCGCCTCTGATCCGGACTCAGAGTATGCCTCCAGCAGCCAGCGCTCGGTCTGACCCGGCACAATCGACACGAACTCTGCGACGGCGCGGCTGGTTGCGGACAAGCGTGAAGCTCGGGTTCGAACGGCGTCACGAATATTCAGCGGTACATCGGTGTCGGGAGCCATCAGCGCCTCTGTCACGAGAAACGGGTTCCCCCGAGTATTGGAATACAGATCCTCGATGGACCCCCCGTAGTCGGCTGCAACCTCCTCGACCGCGGCCTTCGACAGCGGTGCCAGATGGACCCGATGGACAGCCGACGCGGGCAGGTCGCCAACGACGAGCATCAATGGATGGTCGTTCGGCACTTCTTCGTTGCGGTATGTGAGGATCAGCGTCGCCGGTACCCGGTCGATGCGCCGACCCAGGAATTTGAGAACATCGAGCGTGGCCCCGTCGGCCCAGTGGACATCCTCGACGATCACGGCGGTTGTGCGACCGTCGACGGAGATTGCGTCGAGGACCGCGTCGAAGACTTCACCCCGTGTTCCGTCGCCGACCGCCTGCTTCAGGCCACCGCCGACCTGGTTTGCTATGTCGTGGAAGGGTCCGAGCGTACGCGGGGTCGAGAGGTCGTCGCAGGCACCCCACAGGATGCGCGTATCGTCGTTGTGTCGGTGAGAGAACGTCTGAACCAGGCGGGTTTTGCCGATGCCCGCCTCACCGTTGACGAGGACGACCGAACCGGCGCTCCGACCGGTGTCCGCGAGGGCGCTTTCCAGCACCTCGAGATCTGCCGCTCGTTCGAGAAGATCCACGTTGCGAGCGTACCGCAAATGCCGCAGCGGGTCCCAGTGGCACGTCCCCTGATTTGACGGTGACGCCGGTCAACCGAGACGGGATGAGATGATCGGTCGGTTGATGGTGCTCGTCGCGACTGGCCCGCTGGTTCGGCCAGATTCGAGATAGCCGCCTCCGAACGGGCGTGAGATCCTCACCCGATCGTGCGAGGCATCGCCGGGCGAGGCGTCCTTGACGAGTCGCTGGTGGTGAACAGAACTGAGAGCCGGCGACGGGGTTGCCTCTGGGGACGCATCGACGCGTTCAGCCGCTCGGCGGCGGCTTCGCAGCGCCGGTCCTGCTGGATGGACTCAATGAGCTTGTTCTGCAGATGGAACACGTGGGCCTCCCTTGTCCTTCTTGTGCTTGATGAAGGCATCGTCTCTCAGGAAGGGCCGGCTCGCATCGGAGAGAACCCCCCATATTGCGCCGGGGGCTACCCATGTTGGATCGCATCCGAGATCCTCCGCCGCTGCGCGGTATCGATGCGGATGATCGGATCCGGAGTAGACGGACGACGGAGATTCAGGGAGACTACGGCCCCCGGAGCGAGGAACGGACAGGCATGGCTCATCTGACGGCGAAGGCGGGCTACGACCAGCTGGTCGATCGCCTGAACCGGTTCCCGCAGGGCGCGCCACCATCCGACGTCCTCTACGGCATCCTGAAGATGCTGTTCAGCGAACGGGAGGCTGGCCTCGTTGCGCTGCTCCCGATCCGGCCGTTCACCGCCAAGCGAGCGGCACGCGCCTGGAAGACGACGCCCGCCGCGGCCACGGCGCTCCTCGAGGAACTGGCGGGACGTGCCGTCCTGCTCGATATGGAATCCAACACCGGCAAGCGGACCTTCGTGCTGCCGCCGCCGATGGCCGGGTTCTTTGAGTTCTCCCTCATGCGCGTGCGCGGCGACCTCGACCAGAAGGTGCTCTCCGAGCTGTTCTACCAGTACCTCAACGTGGAAGAGGACTTCATCAAGGCGCTGTTCGCCGAAGGCCAGACACAGCTCGGCAGGGTGTTCGTGCAAGAGACCGTTCTGCCGATCAACAACGGCATCCAGGTCCTGGACTACGAGCGGGCGAGCGAGGTCGTCCGTAGTGCTTCGCACCGTGCCGTGGGCATCTGCTACTGCCGCCACAAGATGGACCACATGGGTCGCGGCTGCGCGGCCCCGCGCCAGATCTGCATGACCTTCAACAACACGGCTGCTTCATTGGTCAAGCACGGTTTCGCCCGCGAGGTCGACGTCGAGGAGGGGCTCGACCTGCTCGCCGAAGCCCAGGATGGGAACCTGATCCAGTTCGGCGAGAACATCCAGCGCACGCCGAACTTCATCTGCAACTGCTGCGGCTGCTGCTGCGAAGCCATGATCGCGGCGCGGCACTTCGGCGTGCTGAATCCGATCCACACCTCGAACTACCTCCCGGCGATCGACGCCGAACAGTGCAACGGCTGCGGGAAGTGCATCAACGTCTGCCCGGTTGAGGCGATGAGTCTGACCTCGGCCAACGATCCGCACCGCCCGAAGAAGAAGCGAGCCAAGCTCGACGAGCGCCTCTGCCTCGGTTGCGGCGTCTGTGTGCGCACTTGCGATCGGGATGGGGTGCGCCTGGTCGCCAGGTCCGAGCGAGTGATCACACCCGTCGACTCGACGCGACGGGCCGTCATGATGGCCATCGAGCGCGGCAAGCTGCAGAACCTGATCTTCGACAATCACGCCATGGCAAGCCACCGAGCGATGGCGGCGATCCTGGGCGTCATCCTGAACGCACCGCCGGTCAAGCAGGCGCTCGCCAGCCGGCAGATGAAGTCCATCTACGTCGACCGCCTCCTCGGAGCGAACCGCTGAGACCGGCCGGAAGGCAGGCCGCTGCGTTCTTCGCGTCACCTGACGGCGGGCGCGACCTCCGTCCGCCGTGCTCAGTCAGCCACTGGACCACGCGACCCACGTGCCACCGGTCACCCGGACCGGCTCCGCTCCCCCAAGATCCTGACGCCAGATCCCGTCCGCGCCGCCGACCGAACCGGGAAAGGCGAACGCCATGCCGTCCGGTGACCACAGCGTCATGCTCTGGGCATACTGATCGAAGAACGGGACGAGATCGCGCAGGAATCCCGGCGACGGCACGAAGTCGGCGTATACCTCCGATTCACCGTCCTCCCACACGCGCCAGCGGAATGCACCAGCCTCGGTGAGTTCAAGGACCAGCAATCGTTGGCCGGTGGGATCCCACGAGAATGCCGCGACGGTCTCACTCTCCACTGCGACGAAGCTGCCGTCGTCGGCGTCGACGACAACGAGTCGGCCGCCAGGCAGCGTTGGGATCTGCTGTGCGCTGACAGAGAGACCGACGTCCTCGGTCGCCACCGGCAAGACGGCGATGCGCTGTCCGTCGGGGGTTGCGGTGAAGATGGCACCGCCGAGCGTGGATGCGATGGGTTCGCTTTCGCCGTCGGGTTGGGTACGGGTCAGCTGCTGCCGCCGGGACGCAAGCGCGATGTGGATGATGCCGTCCTCGGTCCACTGGGGCGCCGAGAAGCCGCCGGGTACCCCAAATTCGGGCGACGCCGCGTCCTGTAGCAGCAGCTCGAGCGGCGCGTTGCCGACGTGACCGACGACGTTGGACGAGTCCGGATTCCAGGAGAAGTAGAGCGGTTGGCCGTCGACCACTCGAACCGGATCACTCCCCTCCCCGATCGTGAACAGGTCGAGACCGAGTTCACCCGGTGCCGTGACAGCCAGCGTTGCGAGCTTCGATCCGTCGGGTGACCAGTACTGGAAGAAGGCGTTGGAGGCGGTCACGGTGCTCGTCCGTTCTCCCGTATCGACATCGATGATCTCGATGGAGAATGTCCCGGCGTCCGATCGTGTGACACTGATGCTCGAACCGTCGGGTGACCAGATCGGCTGGAAGTAGGTCACGCGACCGCCGCCGTCGTCTGCTGCGATAACGACATCCGTGCCGTCGCGCTCCAAGGTCACGACATTGCCCCCGTCGTCGATGGTCACGAGGCGGCCGTCACCGCGCGCTTCTTCTTCGTTGGTTGTGCACGCCCCGACCAGGAGTGAGAGAGCGAGCAGAATCGCGGCGTTCCGGAACATGACACCACGTTGGGGGTGCTCGTCACGCTATGGCAACCAATCGTCCATCCCCTCGAGGATCGCAACCCAGGGACCCTGGGTCCAAGCGTGCTGTCCTTCCCGGATTCCGCAACCTCCCCGAGGAAGCATCGCGATCCCTGACTTCCAGAGCCCGACAGCGGCGCGGATCGAGCGCCGACGCTCAACCGTTTCGACAAGCCGCGGAGGCTGCCTCGAACACGTGGCTGGACCACTCATGGTGAACCCTGTCGGCGACGGCGCACAGAAATTCCAACCGGGCGACGAAGTGTTCGGCTGGTGTACCGGTTCCTTCGCCGAATTCGTTGCAGTTCCCGAAGATGCCCTCGCGCTGAAACCGGCCAACGCGTCGTTCGAGCAAGCAGGAGCACTTCCGATCTCCGGTTTCACCGCCCTCCAGGCCGTCCGCGACAGAGGCGAAGTGAAGCCAGGCCAGAAGGTCATGATCATCGGAGCGTCGGGCGCAGTGGGGTCGTTCGCCGTCCAGATCGCCAAGGCGTTCGGCGCGCAGGTAACAGGAGTCGCCAGCACCAGAAATGCCGAGATGGTCACCAACCTTGGAGCCGACCGGTTCGTTGACTGCACCACCGAGGACATCACCGAAACCGGACGTCAATACGACGTAATCATCGACACGGCCGGAAACCGCCCACTCTCGGATCTCCGCAAGGCGCTGGCCCATGACGGAACCCTCGTCATCGTCGGAGGTTCCGGAGGGCGATGGCTCATGGGGTCAGGCCGATCGTTGAGAGCAACCATGTCGTCACCGTTCGTCAGCCAGACACTCCGACCCTTCATCTCCACACCGAGCCAAGAGGATCTGCTCGCCCTCAAGGAACTCGTCGAGTCTGGAGAGGTGACCACTGTCATCGACAGGACATTCCCCCTCGACCAGGCGCCAGACGCGATGCGCTACCTCGGCGCACGACACACCCAAGGAAAGACCGTCATCACCGTCTGAACGCATTGCCTACGCGGTCGACTACACACGCACACAACGGCACACCCGGGCGGGGAGATCAACCTCGCACAAGGGAGGAATGTCGACATCCCCTCCTAGGTTTCCTTCGAGATGACAAACACCACATTCACCAATCCAACGATCGACCTCATGATGAACCACGTCTCGGTCCGATCCTTCACCAGCGAGCCGGTACCGGACGAGATGGTTGACGCGATCATCGAATCTGCCCGCCGTCAACCGACGAGCAGCAACTGGCAGACCTACAGCATCATCGTGATCCGTGATCCCGCCAAGAAGGCGCGTCTGATGAAGCTGTCGGGAGATCAGGACCATGTCGGCCAGAGTCAAGTGTTCCTCGCCTTCGCTGCCGATATCCGCAGACTCGACCAAGCAGCATCCCTCCACGATGCGGCCCCTGCGGGTGGCCTGAACCAGACCGTCGTGTCGATCGTGGATGCAGCGATCGTGGGGGAAGCGGCCCAGATCGCTGCCGAGTCGTTCGGTCTCGGTGCGGTCATGGTGGGTGCCATGCGCCGCCATCCGGAGGAGGTGGCGAAGGTGCTCGGTCTCCCGAGTGGTGTCTTCATTCTGTTCGGAATGAGTATCGGTTGGCCCGAAGGGGATCCCAGGGCTCCGGGACTCAAGCCCCGACTCCCTGCTGCGTTGGTGGTTCACGAAGAGCGGTACTCCGATGATGGCTACGAGGACCTCATCCGATCACACAACGCCGATCTGGCCGAGTTCTATCGACGGCGCGACCGGAATCTCGACCCAAACGCCTGGAGCGGACCCGTAGCACGAGGGGTCTTCGAGAAGAAGTACACGGAGCTTCGCGGGTTCATCGAACGGCAGGGTTTCGACCTCGACTGACGTGCCCTCACAGCACAACCCGAGTAACAACCGGGTCATCGACGGCTGAGCGACAGACGAGACTCGCCGCAGTTCGTCTTGGCCTATCTGGGGGGTCAGCGAGGTTCGGCGCCGCTCGTGATGGTGCTCGGCGGCGTCGGCATCGGCCTTGATTGGATGCACGGTGCCGTCGGCGTGTTGTGGCGGGGAGCAGACCGAGTACCGCTTGGGTCTCCTTCTCCAGCGTTGACAACATTGTGCCGCACCCCGGCGGGGACGATGACTGCCCGGTCGTCCTACCGATTGCCGGTCATTCGTGGATTCGTACGTGCGCCGGGTCGGCCCTCGGTGACATCCTGGTTCAGCAGACTTGCCGCGGGACAAGGGTGCACAAGTGGGCTTCGCCCGGTGATGGCCGTCAGTCGATGCTTGAGGGGATTCGTGATTGGCGAGACTCGATCGTCGTTTCGGCGCTTGCCCCGGCGAATCGGTCGCCGAAGTACTTGCGGAATCCCCAGGCGGAGAACCCGTCCCCGAACAGGCGGTACTGGAGCGTCGAGGGATAGAGCTGCAGCAGATACACCGGTTCCCGCCCGGCCTTCTTCGTGTAGCGGTCCTTGGTGTCGTTCCAGATTCCCCCGTATCCAACGGCTCTGAGCCCGTGTTCAGCAGCGTACGCCACCGACTCGGCGACGATCGCCTCATAGGCGTGGTGGTTGGCTTGCGACCTGTCGAACCCGCCCTCCGAGAGCTCCAGACGATCACGGTGCCGCACGAATGACTGCAGTCCGGTGAATCGCCCGTCAGCGGCGATTGTGTAGATGTGAACCGCGTCCTCACAGTTCATGAAGAAGGACGCACACGTGCGTCGGGCGTACTCACTGAACTGCCAGCGCCCGACGCCCCCGTGGTGGCGATAGGTGGCGTGGACGAGGTCGGAGAATCGTCCGGCGAGCGTGCGGTCGACCGGGCCCTCTCGAACGTGGACGGTGCCTCCCGATCGGGTGTGATCGCGCAGATTCCTCCGGAGCCGTTTGTGCGCGGCGAGGAAATCATCGCCACTCGCGAAGGAGCGACAGTCGACCTCACCGATCTGGTAGTCCGTTCGGAGAAGCCGATGGAGGACCGTGGGAAGGGCGGCACGGACGTCATCGTCGATGCGCCCGAAGTACATCGCGTAATACAATGACCTGCGGGCGATCGTACGCAACAGGGCACCAGCGACCACCGGCCGATCAACGCCTGGCGCGTAGTAGATCGAGGTGTCCCAGCCGACGTGGTTGCCTTCACCGAGCATCTGTTTGATCGATACGAAGGGCGGCAAGCTCATCAGGCTCGTGACACCGACGAGGTCGCCATCGAACGAATGAGCACGGAGGAGTTGGAAGAACCGTCCCGCAGGGGGTAGCACATCGAGCATGCTCGGGCTGATGCCGCGCCGTTCGAGATCCGGCAGGAGTAGTGCTCGCTCCCGAGCATGAAGCGGGCGTCGTGAGACGTGCACATCGATCTGTCGTGTCACCATGAACACCTGACGAGTCGGGTTCCCGGCATCGGGGTCGAACCTAGCCGATTGGGCTCGAGCGGACATGGCTGTTGATCGAGTGAGTTCCTCCCCGCCCGGCGAAGACCGACTCGTGCCGTGATCAGCCGCCGAGGCCCGGGCCGACGCCGATGAAGACGGCCTGACACTTCTCGACGACAGCTGCGACCTCTGGGTCGTCGATATCGAGAGCCTCGAAGGGGTTCTGGAGTTCGCCACCCGAGAACATGCCGGAGAGATTCGGGTCGTCGAAGTCGATGCCGTTGTCACGCATGCACTGTGCGAACTCCACCATTGCGTCCTGCATTTCGGTGATGTCAAAAGCTGAACCGCCGGGAGCGAATGCCGCGCCTTCGAGCTCGCCGATGCAGGCGTTCACTGCCGCCTCGGCGGTGTCGTTGTCGACATCGCCGAACGGGGTGGAGCCGCCGCCGGTTCCGAAGCTGACGGAGCCATCCGCACTGAGTCGTGGATCCGGGAAGGTCTCCACACCGTTGTCCCGCATGCATGCAGCGAATGCGAGGAGCGCCTGTTCGTCGTCGACCGTGTCGGAGGCGTCGGAAACGGTCTGATCAAGCGACGGAGTCGTGTTCTCGAGCGTCGCAACCTCAGCCTCGTCGGATCCACCACACGCGGCGGCGACCAGTGCGAGACCGGTCACGAGTATTAGGAGTCGTCTCATTGCCAGAACCCTTCTTGACAGATTGTACCGTTTGGACGCCGGGAGCGGTCGCCTTGGTTCCCGTCCGCGACGGCTGGAGGCGAGAAACCTGACTACTTCGCTGGACGGCCGCTTCTCGTCTGGTCGTCGCAGTGGCAATCACGCGGGAGCAGCAGGTAGCTGGCAGCCGTGTTACCTCACTGGGGGATGAGCGGCCGATCGAAGGTACCTCGGGCGACGTGCTCGTCATCCCGTTGAGCGACGTCGGATGGACGCCGCTGTTCGCTCAGGCGGGTGCCGCAGTGGCCGAATCGGGGGGCATGCTGCCCCACAGCTCGATCGTTGCCCGTACATACGGCCTCCCGCGCGTCGTGTCGGTGGCAGGCAATCTGCCGTTCAGCATCCGCGTGGTCCCCGAGACCAAGGAAGATCTCGAGCTGTGTCGATCCGTACAGATGGATGCCGTTGGGACGTGGCGTGGCTTCCTCTCTTCATACCCGGCGCTCGACCCGCACCGCAATCGCGTCCCGAAGGCGCCGGACACAACCGGGTAGGAGACGAATCGGACCACGCAGCCGGACGGGGCGCTGTTGCCGGCCCATCCCCGCCTTCGTTCGGTGACAGCCGGTACTCGGCATCGCGGGTCGCCTACGCCCGGTCACCACAACCCGTCATGCGATTGCTCTCGGGCGTCAGCCGATCTGATCCACCATGAGCTGGGCGGCGACCCGTCCCGACGTGTACGCCCCTTCAACCCGAGCACCGGCGAACACCTCGCCCGCGAGGACTACTGGTGACGGAGCATCGAGGCTGACGGCGCCGACGTCCAGGGTGAACCGAGGCTGCGCGAAGCGCCACCGATGTGCAACGGCCTTCGTCACCGCGCCGCGGTGGAACGGCCGAGCGGCGGCGAGGAGCGCCGCCATCCATCGGTCCGATTCCTCTTCAAGGTATTCGGCCGCGAACCGGGGCGACGAGTGGATGGTGATCGCCGGAACGGCCGACACACCCTTGTGTTGGTTGTCGGCAATCCACCCGACCGGCCCGGCGTCGAACGCAAGGTGGCCATCAGGGAGATCCGTAGGGGCATCGAGAACCGCCATGACGGCGAGCGTCGCGTCGTACTCCAACCTATCGAGCGACGAAACGGCGTTGTCGCCACCCAGACTGCCGGTGCGAAGCAGTGCGAGCGTTTGGGGGACGGGCGGCGTCAGCACCGCAGCGTCTGCCGTGGCCACGCAGGCACCTCCGTCGAAGGCCTTCACGCCGTCGGTGTCGACGGTGAGGCGATCGATCCGAACCCCGGTCGTCACCACCAACCCCTCGGCGAAAGCCTCTGGGATGCGCCGCATGCCGCCGACGCCGCAGTAGCGGTTCTCAATACCTCGGTCGGGGCGCGTCGCGCTCTCCGACCGGAACCACACACGAGCGATATCTGCGTGCACGAGGAGGGCCATGGCGTCTCCAAATGGCGTCGTCCGGGCGCTGATGTGCTGGGCACCGTGGTCGAACGTCGCATCGCCGATCCGGCGCGTCGCCATGCGCCCACCAACGGCCCGTCCCTTGTCAACCAGCATCACTGCCATGCCGGTCTCGGCAAGCGAGCGCGCGGCGGTGAGTCCGGCCATGCCGGCACCGACAATGAGAACCGAAGGAGCCATGGCCGCGGATACTAGAACCCACCCGCGTCACGACCGCATCGCGCGCCCCTGTACTGCGTTGGCCCATCGGGTGGGGTCATAATGCGGTGTGGCTCGATTTGATGCTGTTGTTGTTGGTGCCGGACCGAATGGGCTTGCCGCCGCCGTCGAACTCACCCGCTCGGGTCGGCGGGTCCTCGTTGTTGAAGGCTCCAACACGATCGGCGGCGGTACGCGCACCGAGGAACTCACACTCCCGGGATTCCTCCATGATGTCTGCGCCGCGATCCACCCGCTCGGCGTTGCGTCACCCTTCTTCCGATCCATCGGCGTTGGGGATTGGATCCATCCGGAGATTCCGGTCACCCACCCCCTCGACAACGGTCGAGCCGGGGTTCTCTACCGCAGCCTCGATCAGACGGCGACCGCCCTCGGCCCGGACGGGGCGCGCTATCGGCGATACGTCGGCGGTCTCGTCGGTCACGCGGATGACCTCGTTGCCGAAGTGCTCGGACCCGTTCCGGTCCCGCCTCGGCATCCGGTGACGCTGGGCCGGTTCGGCCTTCCAGGTCTGCTCCCGGCGTCGGTCGTGGCGGGGAGGTTCGAGACTCAGGAGGCGCGGGCGTTGCTGGCCGGATTGGCTGCCCATGCGATCGCTCCGTTCACCTCGCCCTTGACCGGCGCGCTCTCGACGCTGTTCGCCGTGACGGCGCACGCCCGCGGATGGCCGCTCGTGCGCGGGGGGTCGCAGCGCATCGCGGAAGAGATGGCGCATCTGGTCGAGGCGGGAGGTGGCTCGGTGCGACCCGGTCGCATGATCAGGTCGAGTGCCGACCTCCCCGCCGCCGGTACCATCCTTCTTGATGTGATGCCCCCTGCCGCGCTTCACCTCATCGGGGATCGCCTCGATGCCCGATCACGACGCCGCCTCGGTCGATGGAGCCACGGACCAGGCGTCTTCAAGGTCGACTGGGCGCTCGACGGTCCCATCCCATGGGCCGACGAGGCAAGCCGGCGGACCGCCACCGTTCACGTCGGGGGAACGTATGAGGACGTGGTCGCCGCCGAACATACCGTGCACGCCGGTGGCCACCCCGAACGCCCGTTTGTCATCGTCGCCCAGCAGTCCCTCTTCGATCCAACCCGGGTTCCGGGCGACGGGCAGACCGCATGGGCCTACTGCCACGTTCCGGTCGGATCGAATCACGACATGACCACGGCGATCGAGGCACAAATCGGGCGATTCGCTCCCGGATTCCGAGATCGGATCCTGGCGAGGCACACCATGGACCCGGCCGACTACCAGGCGCACAACCCGAACTACGTCGGCGGCGACATCGCAGGCGGCGCCTACAGCGTCCGCCGGCTTCTCCAGGTCGGGACGTCACGTCCGTACCGGATCGGTGAGGGCGTCTATCTGTGCTCGTCGGCGACGCCTCCCGGTGCCGGGGTCCACGGGATGTGCGGCTACTACGCCGCTCGTGCCGCCATCGCCGATGGTTCGTGACGCCAGATCACGCCGGTCGAATGCGACACCATTGAGGCAGGGTCACGATCACTCGGTCGCGCACCGCAACCGCGGTCTCCACTGCCCGGGCGTCGTGTTCAGATCAATGCGGCTCGGGGATCCGTTCGATCGTCGAGGTCCTCAGCGAGAACGCACCGCCGCGGCGAACCGTGGCACCAACGACCATTCCGGCCGAGAGCAGGACGAGATTCTTCACCACGAACTCTCCTTCCACCGTCAGGAGCAGCGGGTTCCCACCGTCGAACGCAACCTCGGGAAGCAAAGCCAAGACGAGAAACGTCCCGACCATCTGAAGGGCGAACAGTCCGAGAACGAGCCTCAAGGCGATGCGGAATAGCAGGCCGATCCCCACGATGACCTCGAAGACGCCAAGCACGGGGACGACCCACCCTGGATCGAACCAGTACACCGTGCTTGCCACAAGGTCCGCGACGGGCGTCACGTCGAACACCTTCATGGCGCCAAACCATACGAACACCACGCCCAAGGAGACTCGCAGAGCGGGAATGCTCCAGCGCCGCAAGAAGGTCGTGATCATCAGGTCGATGCGGTCGATCGTCGTCGTGGTTGGCGTTGGTTCCATGCAGGTATTTCGGCACGACTCGTTCGGATGGATCACTGTCCGGAGGCGGGAACCCGCGGATCCTGGAAGGCGACGGCGACGACCCAGTGCAATACGACACCGCCGCGATGGTCACCTGGAAGCGTGAAACCGGGGAGTGCCGCCCGACGTGGCGAGGTCAGAGGATTGTGGTTGATCCTGCGCGGACCTTGATCCCCGGTCGGAGTTCCGGGAAGTCCTCGGGGCTGAGGCCGGGTATGAAGAGATCGACCTGGCTCCCTCGACGGATCATTCCAATCTTGTCCCCGGCGACGACTGAGTCGCCTACCCCGACCGAACAGTCGATCTTGTTAACCTGCTGGTCAGCGATCTGCACAACGAATGCAGTCAGGTCGTTGCCGTCGATCCGGATCACGTTGCGTTCGTTCGCGTAGATGTGCGGGGACTTCTCATGGAACGGCTGAGCGCCGACGAGGTTCC
>Ga0316191_10000943_pt1 | contig 19876 bp, 17 predicted proteins | sample Eddworburr2cm_MG_FD_204928 | JGI IMG/M metagenome (GOLD analysis project Ga0316191, IMG submission 204928) | Coastal sediment microbial communities from Maine, United States - Eddy worm burrow 2 cm | ecosystem: Environmental > Aquatic > Marine > Coastal > Sediment | place: USA: Maine... | reverse complement strand
CAGCAAGTGCACGGTCAGTACCGCTGAAAATATCGAACAGATTGCCGAGTTTCTCCAGGTCGACACCGGCGACCAGGAAAAACTGGTATCACGATTGCGCTGCAATGGCGGCGGCCTGCAGGCGCATCAGATTGCGGAGTACCGCGGATTCGAAGGCTGCCGTGCCGCAGCCGTCGTATCGGGTGGCGGAAAAGGCTGCTCCTGGGGGTGTCTCGGCCTTGGCGACTGCGAAGTAGCGTGCACATTCGATGCCATCCACATGAACGCCAATGGGCTCCCGCAGGTTGATACCGAGAAGTGCCGGGCCTGCCCGGATTGCATAGCAGCCTGCCCCAGGGATTTGTTCGAACTCGTACCATTGAGCCAAAACCTGTTTGTACAGTGCAGCATCCCGCTGGCCGGTGCGGCGGCGACACAACTCTGTTCAGTGGCGTGCGATGCTTGCGGAAAGTGCGTTGCTGATGCGGCGCCGGGACTCATACACATGGAAAACAACCTCCCCGTTATCGACTATTCGGCGGGCGGTCCAGCCTCACCTGAAGCCACATTTCGCTGTGCCACGCGTTCGATCGTCTGGCTCGAGGGCGAGCAGTTTCAGGATCAGGAATCCAGAAAAGCGGAGACGGGTTGATGCCTGGCATGCGCGACATCGCAATTCACTGGTATCGAAAAGTATTCGGTGCTCCACAGGGATCGGACATCCGGCAGGAAGGTCTGGACACCGTGCTCGACGGTAACACTGCCGTCGCGCTGTCCGAGGCCGGCATTGCAAGCTATGCGGTACTGGGTGGCTCGCTGCCAGCCGGCGACGCCGATTCGGTATGGCTCACCGAGCTCGAGCGAGGCGGTACCAACCTTTTTGGTGAGGCACTGGCATCACAAACAACCGAGGGTCCCCGCGGCATCATTGCTGCCGCGACGGGTCTCGCGCTGGCTGGCCGGCGTGCGACAGCCTTTATCTCCGGCACAGATATTGCTGCCACACAGGACCTGTTGATTTCGGCGGCCGGCAAACACGCGCCGCTGGTGCTGCACCTCGGCACACGCGCCGTAGCAGCGCATGGCGCCACGCTTGGTAGTGGCCACGAGAGCGTCCACCTGAGTGCGGACTCCGGCTTCTTCATGCTCTTCGCCGCGAACGTTCAGGAGGCTGTTGACTTCACGTACATAGCGCGGCGAGTCGCTGAGGAATCCCTGGTGCCCGGCATCGTCATCATGGACGGCGAGCAAACCGCGCTGGCTGCACAGGATGTGCGGCTGTTATCGCCCGCGCAGGTTAACAGCGTCCTCGGCCCTGCCCGCGAAAAAATCGCATCACCAACGCCTGCGCAGGAACTCCTGTTCGGAGAGACTCGATGCCGCGTTCCCGCATGGCATGACCTCGATGAACCGGTGTTGACCGGCGCGCTGTTCACAAATGAGAGCTACGCCCTGGGCGCATTCGCCCGTGGCCCGTTCTTCGATGCGTTCGTAACAGAGTCGCTCGCGAAGGCCTTTGAGCAGTTTGAGCAAAAAACAGGCAGGCAGTACGAGTCCATCTCGCGCTACCGACTGGACGATGCGAAGACCGTATTGCTGGCCCAGGGATCTGCCATTGAGACCGCGTGCGCAGCCGCAGATCGGCTCCGGAAAGAGCACAAGATCAAGGTCGGCGTGCTCGGGATTCATGCACTTCGGCCCTTCCCCAGCGAGGAAATTGCGGCGGCACTGTCGGGCTGTGAGCGTGTATGCGTCCTCGAGCGCATGGATGCACCGTTGTCCGGTGAGCCACCACTTACTCGCGAAGTCCGCGCGTGCCTTGCAAAGCGGGAGGGCAATAACCGGATCGAGTGCTCATCTGTTATTTATGGCGTCGGAGGACTGCCGCTGCGTCTGGCGGATCTGATGGCACTGGGAACACGGACCGACCTGTCCGGCAGCAACCCGCATTTCCTTGGCATATCGTTCGATGACTCTTCAGGTGACCAACCCAAGCGCGCTGCCATGCTCGATGCCTTGCGTCGTGCCTACCCGAAAGCTGCCGAACTCGGTATTCGGGCCACACAGGGCGAAGTAGCACCGCAGCAGGACAACACACTGACGATTGCAATACACAGGAACTCCCGAAGCTACGGCAAGGAAATCGTCGAAGCAGCGGGCGCCCTTCTCCATAAGCTGGATGAGGGCCGTGTGCGCAGCAGACCGGCCGTCGCGTGGGATCGCTGGTCCGATACCCGGGTTGACTGGATCACACACGGAGGTGGCTCCCTGCTCGATCCAGGCGATGGCCTGACCGCCGACGTGACATTGAACACGGCGAACGGTGAGGTACACGTCCGAGAGGGAGCACAGACGTTCCTCATCCCCCTGGACGATGACGGCCGGGGACCGCCCGACATGCTGCTTGGTGGCCTGTTTGGCGCAATGATCAATAGCGGATTGATCGAGCATAAATCACGGCGCGTCATCGCCGCGCGCAAGAACCTTATCGAGCATGTCGATACAAGTCTCCGCGACGCCATGATCGCCGCCTTCCAGTCGGGGCTCGAACAGGTTGCCGATGCCGGTACGACTACAATGGCGGACGCCGAGAATCGCTGGGAAGGCGAAGCGCCTGCCGCTGTGCGCCATCTCGGCCGGGACGATGGCAATTTTGCCAGCCTGCCACGCTTCTGGGATCAGACGGGCGTGCTCTTCCGCGACGGCCAGGACGCCCGCCTGACGGCCGACCCGTTTCTCGCTACCGGCACGATGCCGCCGTTGAGCTCGACCTTCAACGACACAAGCAAGTCGCGCAGAAAGATGCCGGTTTTCGACCCGGCTTTGTGCACCGGTTGTGGCAAGTGCTGGACCAATTGTCCGGACAGCGCCATTGGTGCCGTTGCGGCAACCCCGGCAGCGCTGATTGATGCAGGCATTTCTCACACGGGCGCGGACGCTGTACGCCAGGTTGCTTCAAAACTCGCGTCGCGCATCATTTCGAGTAACCGCAAAGCCGACGATGTCGCCCCGACGTTCGGCCAAATGCTCAATGACTCCTACGCGTGGCTACAGGACAAGATGCCGCTGCCGGAAGAGCGCAAGACGGCAATTGAGGATGGCATCGCCAGCATTAGTGACAAACTGGGCGCCTTGCCGGTTGCTATCACTCAACCCTTCTTCCACGACGCGGAAGCGAAAAAGAAAGACAGCGCAGAACTCCTGTCGCTTGTGATCAACCCGGAAGCCTGCAAGTCCTGCGGCATCTGCGTCAACAGTTGCGAATCAGAAGCGCTCCGTGGAAGCCCGCAGGATGCCGATTCACTCGATCACGCCCGCAAGCTGTGGGCAGCCTGGACAGCATCACCTGACACCGCCTCGGAAACACTGGAACGCGCATCGGAAAATCCGGACGTCGGCACGATGGCCTCGATTCTCCTGTCGCGTTACTGCCAGTTTGCACTGGCCGGGGGCGACTCCGCGGAAGCGGGCTCCGGCGAAAAAGTTGTAACCCGCCTTGCCCTGTCCGCCACCGAGTTCTACCAGCAGCCACTTGCGCAACGCTTTGCAAAAACGCTGTACGAAACCGGCGAGGAAGTCTCGGCGCTGATCAACGAAAAACTGTCCGGCACGCTGGCAGTTGAAGACCTGGACGCCGTCACCGAGAAACTCAAGAAAACCTCGAGTCGTCGTGTGGACCTGAAGGACCTCGCCGAAGGCGTTGCGGGCGTATCAGGCGATCATTCAATCGATACCGACTATCTGCTCAGATTGATTGAACTGTCGAACCGAATCAACGACGCGCACCATCGACTCGTTGCAGGCAAACACGGGCTCGGTCGTGCCCGCTATGGGCTGGCCGTCGCTGGCGGCAGTGCGGCCGAGTGGGCCGGTGCCTTTCCGCATAACCCGTTCCAGACGCCGGTTATCATCGACATGACTGGCGATGCAGCACAGCTATCTGCCGGCCTTATCGAGGGACACCTCGACGAAACGACGGAACTGGTCCGCCTGCTGCGGCTCGCGCGCCTCGAAATTGACCAACCCGACGGAGTCGACTGGAAACGCGAAGCGCTCGCGAGCCTGCGCTGGCAGGATCTGAACAAGGATGAACTGGCCATCTGTCCGCCGCTCGTTCTGCTGGGCAGTGACGAGATGCTGGCCGGTCGCGGGCTCAGCCAGTTGATCTGGTTGTTGAATTCCGGTCTGCCTGTGAAGGTGCTGGTGCTCAGCGCCCTGCACTTTGGACTGCTCGAGGCTCCGACCAACGATCCACGAGGAAGCCTCGGTCTGCTCGCGCTCGCGCAACGCAACGCTTTTGTTGCCCAGACGTCAGTCGCCAACCCGGATCACCTGGGCGACAGCATGCTCCAGGCGCTCGCCTTCGATGGCCCTGCCCTTATCCAGGCCTACGCCCCCAGCCCGGCAAATCACGGTTTTGCGAGCAACCAGACCGTTGTGCAGGCGCAAGCTGCTGTTGCGGCCCGCGTACTGCCGCTGTTCCGTTATGATCCGCGGGGAGAAGGCGTATTCGGATCCCGTATCTCACTGGACGGCAACCCGGCCTGCGAAGATGCCCTGGTCAGGGTTGACGATGACCAACCGTTCCTGACGCCGGCCGACTGGGCGCGCGGACAAAGCCGTTTTGACGCGCAATTCGCACCACTGACCGACAAAGCTCCGGGCCCCGTTGCCTTGCACGAATGGTTGCAACTGGATGACAAGGGCCGCACTGGCAAGACGCCGTTTGTTTGCGTCGGTGACGGTGAGGATGAGCAGCGCTACTCGGTGAGCCCGGCGCTGGCGGGAGTCGCCGCGCTATGTTGTGCAAACTGGCAAACTCTGCAGGAACTCGCCGGAATCGTCACACCGTTTACCGCTCAGGTTGAGGAGAAAATTCGTGCCGAGGTCGCGGCCGAGCACCAGGCAGAACTCGACGCGCAGAAAAAGGCGAGTGACGAGCAGATCCGGGAGATCCAGGACAAGACCCAGGCCGAGATCGCGAAGAACATCCGCAGCCGCCTCCTGGAACTGGCATCCCGGAAGCGGAACTGACGACGATGAAAGCATTCCACAAGTTGCGGCGTAGTTTCGAGCACGGCGTCCATCCGGCCCACCACAAGGAGCAAACGGAAGACCTGCCGATTCAGCGAGTGCCATTCGGCAAGGATTACCTCATGCCGCTTGGCCAGCATATTGGTGTTCCGGCACAGGCCATTGTCGAAGCCGGAGAAAAGGTGCGCCGTGGGCAGTTGATTGCAAAACCTGGCGGCTTCGTGTCAACGGGTCTGCACAGCCCGGTAACAGGCACAATCCGTGAGATCGGCGACTTTCGTGGCGTCGACGGCCGCTTCGCACCCGCAATCAGTATCGAAGCCGACCCATTCGCCACACAAAAGGTCGACGCCGACTCTGCGCTGGACTGGGAGTCGATGTCTCTCGAAGAGTTCATCGAAGCTGTCCAGATGGCCGGCATTGTCGGCATGGGTGGCGCGGCATTTCCCGCACACGTCAAGCTGTCGGTACCCGATGGCATAAAGATCCGGCACTTGCTCATCAACGGAGCCGAATGCGAACCCTACCTGACCACTGATCACCGGCTCATGCTCGAGCGTCCCGAAGCACTGCTCGAGGGCGCAGAGATAATGCGACAAAAACTCGGCGCGGAAGAGACCGTTATCGGCGTGGAAATGAATAAGCCCGACGCCATAGAGACGCTGCGAAAACACATCAAACCCGGCGCACCGGTGCGCATCGTGCCCCTCAAGGTCAAATACCCGCAGGGCGCCGAAAAGATGATGATCAAGAGCGTCTTCAATGTGGAGGTGCCTGCCGGGCAACTGCCGCGTGATGTCGGGGTCAACGTCAACAACGTCGGCACAATTGTCGCCATCGCGGATTATTTCCTGCGCGGCATGCCACTGATCGAACGCGTTGTAACCGTGGCGGGCCCGGGGGTCACTTACCCGGCCAACCTGATCGTGCCCTTAGGCACACCAGTGCGGGATGTCGTGAAGTTCTGCGGTGGGCTCAAGCCGGGAAGTCGCGAAATAATCATGGGCGGACCAATGATGGGGCGGCCGATCGCGAGCCTGGACGTGCCGATTTTGAAAGGGTGCTCCGGTGTACTGGTGTTCACCGAAGAGGAAACCGCAAGACTCAAGGAGTACCCGTGCATCAGCTGCGGCCGATGCCTTGAGGCCTGCCCGTATTTCCTCAATCCATCCCGTCTCGCGCGCCTCTCGAAGGCCCGCATGTATGACGAGATGAAGGACTACCATGTGTTCGACTGCGTGGAATGCGGCTGTTGCACGTTTGCATGCCCGTCACATATTCCGATTGTTCAGCTGATTCGGACTGGTAAGGACGACCTTACGCACCGCAAGGAGCCCGACGCTTGAAGAAACAAGATCCGGATCTCCTGCTGTTCCATGCTCCGTTGTTGCGCCAGGGCATGACAACGCCCAAGGCGATGCGCGACGTGATATACGCCCTGCTGCCCGCGACAGCGGCGGCATTATGGTTCTTTGGACTGAGTGCGGCGCTGCTCCTCATTTCGTGCATCGCAGGTGCTGTGCTGGCGGAGTGGATGTTCGCAAACCGCGCGGAACGCGGCCAGTCCCTGCGTGACGCGACCGGAGTCCTGACAGGTTTGCTGCTCGGCCTCACGCTGCCGCCGGGACTACCCCTCTGGATGGGGTTTCTCGGCGGTGTCGTGGCGATAAGCCTGGGCAAGATCATCTGGGGAGGCCTTGGCCACAACCTGTTCAACCCTGCACTGCTGGGTCGTGCTTTCTTGCTCGCCACATTCCCTATCGCGATGACCACGTGGGTACCGGCAACCGGCGAAGGCGGTTTCTTTAGTGTTTATGACGGCAGCCTGACACTACCTTTCATGCAGTCATCATTCGATGCCATGAGTTCGGCGACACCGTTGGGAATGATGAAATTCCAACAGGAAGTCACTCCCCTGATGAACCTTATGTTTGGCAGAACAGGCGGTTCACTCGGGGAAACAAGCGGCCTTCTGCTGATACTCGGTGGTATTTATCTTTACCTCAGGCGGGACCTAGACTGGCGCATCCCGGTAAGCATTTTGCTGACTGTGATCATCTTCTCGGCTGTCCTGATTCTCTTTGATGCAAACCGGTTCCCAACGCCGCAGTTTTCAATTTTCTCCGGCGGGCTGTTGCTGGGGGCAATCTTCATGGCGACCGACCCGGTTACTTCGCCAGTCACGCCGAAAGGTGCATGGATATTCGGCATTGGCGTTGGCCTGCTTGTCATGTTGATTCGCGTCTTCGGCGGCCTCCCCGAGGGTGTGATGTACGCGATTCTGCTGATGAATGCGGCAACGCCTCTGATCAATCGATACACGCAACCGAGGGTGTTTGGTCGTGGAGGCGATTCGAAATGACCACCGAGTCGCGCAAAGCAGCCTCGAGCCCGAGTTCCCTTCGCCTCGTGCTGACGCTCGCGATCGCGGGACTGATATCCGGCATTGCGATCATCGGTATCTACGAGTCGACCTTGCCCACCATCACCGCGAACAAGGCCCGCGAATTACGCGAGGCGGTATTCAAGGTTCTGCCTGGCGTCACCAAGATGCAGGCACTGGTCTACCGAAACAATCAACTCGTTGTCGTCGAAAAGCCGGATAAGGATGAACCGGTCGTGTATGGCGGCTACGACGACCAGGACGACTTCATCGGTTATGCGGTGCCGGCAGCCGGCCCTGGTTTCCAGGACACGATCGCGATCCTGTATGGCTACAAGCCCGCACAAAAGATCGTTGTTGGCATGGAAGTTCTCGAGAGCCGCGAGACACCGGGCCTCGGAGACAAGATCTACAAGGATGCCGAGTTTGTTGGCGCCTTCAGCGCATTGGCCATCGAGCCGGAGATCTTTGCGGTCAAGAAAGGCACGAAGAGCCAGCCGAACGAGATCGACGCAATTACAGGCGCCACCATTTCTTCGAAGGCCGTCGTCAGGATTATTAATGAAGCGCACGCTGCGTGGGCCGGGCAGTTACCAGAAGCAGGGTCGGAGCCGCCATTCGAATTGGCAGAGCCAGCAGACACCGGAGCAGGACAATGACGAAGAACGAGTCCTACGAAGAGTTCATCAAGGGAATCTGGCGAGATAACCCAGTGTTCGTTCAGGTCCTTGGCATGTGTCCGATGCTCGCGGTCACCAACTCCGCAATCAACGCGGTTGCCATGGGGATGGCAACGTTCTTTGTACTGGTTGGTTCGAGTTTCCTCGTGTCGAGTTTCCGTAACCTCATTCCGAAGCAGGTACGGATATCCTGCTTTATCATCATCATTGCGACATTTGTAACGATCGCTGACTACACGCTCCTCGCCGTTGTGCCGAAAGTGCACAAGGAACTCGGTGCGTTCATCCCGCTGATCGTTGCCAACTGCCTGATACTCGGTCGACAGGAAGCATTTGCATCGCGCTACCCCACTCGTCTCGCCGTTCTGGACGCACTCGGTATGGCCGGCGGTTTTATGCTGGCACTGTTTTCTCTCGGCGCTGTGCGCGAGATTCTCGGTGACGGCGCTTTATTTGGAATAAAACTCTTCGGCGAGAATTTCGAGCCCTGGGTCATCATGATATTGCCACCGGGTGGATTCCTGACACTCGGCGTCATCTTGCTGTTCTTCAACTGGTTCAAATTCAAAAAGGATGAGTTCCTCGAAGATGTGGCCGCGGCAGAGAGAGGTGGCAACTGATGGACAACCTCCTCTGGGTCTTCATAAGCGCGTTGCTCGTCAACAACTTCGTGCTGACGTACTTCCTCGGGCTGTGCCCCTTCCTCGGGGTTTCCAACTCGCTGGAAACCTCTGCACGTCTCGGAATGGCAACCACGTTCGTGATGCTGGTGACCGCGGTCTGTGCCTGGATCCTGAATACGTACGTGTTGATCCATGCGCCATACCTCAGGCTGATCTGTTTCATCGTGGTAATCGCCAGCACCGTGCAGTTCATCGAGATGCTGATCAAGAAATTGAGCCCCGCCCTGTTCAGGGCCATGGGTATCTTCCTGCCTCTGATCACGACGAATTGCGCCATTCTCGGGCTCGCGATCTTCGCGACGAATCGTGGCTACGGCTTCTGGGAAGGCATCGTCTACGCCCTCGGCGCCGGTATCGGGTTTACACTGGCGCTGGTATTGCTCGCCGGCCTGCGTGAAGAATCGGAATTATCGAATATTCCGCAACTTATCAAGGGCACGGCGATGAACCTGATCATAGCTGGCATACTGTCGATGGCGTTTATGGGATTCGCCGGGCTGTTCAGCACAACCTGAGGGAACCGAGTCAGATGACGATGACCAATCTTATCGCGCTGCTCGCCGTGGTTGGACTGTGTGCGTTCTGGGCGATCTTCCAGTTGTGGCTGGAGAAACACGACCCCGATGGAGCAAGACGCTCGCAGAAGTGCGGCGGCTGTGGCCGGAAAGGCGAGTGCAACAGCGCCAGTTCCAGGCCGTCACCCGGGCGTTGACAAGATCCAGCTAATCACCGTGGCCTCAATAAACGGCAATGGCGTTGATGCGACATCAAGAACCTGCTGGTTGAAATCACGAATGTCGAATGCGTCACCAAAAGCCTCCTGCGCCCTCTCACGCAACGCGAGAATTTTTAGCTGACCGAGCTTGTAGCCAAGCGCCTGCGCGGGCCATACGACGTAACGTTCGATCTCAGACGTTGCCGTCGCCTCATCCAGACCTTCGGTTTCGACCATGTACTCGATGGCCTCCTCGCGGCTCCATTTTTTGGCATGCATGCCCGTATCGACGACCAGTCTTACCGCACGATGCAATTCAGCCTGCAAACGGCCGAGATCGCCAAACGGGTCGTCTGCGTACATGCCCATTTCTGCGGCCAGGCGTTCAGCATAAAGGGCCCAGCCTTCACCGCTCGTATTGGACCACAATGACTTAACAATGGATGGCACTTCCAGGTCCATTGCAGTTGCCCCGTCCAGGTGATGCCCGGGAACCGCCTCGTGATAACTCAAGGTGGGCAACGTCCAACTTGGGTGCAGGGCCGTATCGCGAAGATTGATGAAGTAGTAGCCGGGGCGTGACCCATCCGGCGCAGGATTGTTGTAGTAGCCGATTGGTGCAGAATTCTGGCTGAATTCCGGAACCATGCGTACTTCGACCTTGTGCTCAGGCAAACGCCGGAACCAGTTCGGCAACTCTGCGTTCATCTCATTAACATAGCCGCGCACATCGTTCAGCAGTTTTTCTTTGCCGGCGGCATCATTGGAGTACAGGAAGCGCTCCTCGACATTGAGCATCTGCATCCGCTCACCGACGCTGCCATCCGCATAACCCTCGGCGCGCAGAATCGTGTCCATTTGCGATGTTATCCGGTTTACCTCGTCGAGGCCCGTTCGGTGTATTTCATCAGCCGACAGGTTGGAGTCCGTCATGTGTCGAATCATCGCGGCATAAAGAGCCTCACCATTTGGCAGGCGCCACAGACCCGCATCGTGCGGCGCGGACGAGCGTATTTCTGCCATGTAATCGGCAATCATCTGGTAGCCCGGAATCACTTCCGCATCAATGATCTTCAATGCGCGATCCGCGTAGCTCTGGGCGTCTTCTATCCCGGCCTGCTCCAGTCTTTCCACAAAAGACAGGAACAGCACGTTACGGCCCGCCTCGGGCTCGATGAATGCTTCAACGACCGCGAGGGATTTGTCCACGATGAAATCAGGCGGGATCGCGCCCTGCTCGACGCCATGCCTGTAGCTTTCCAGCGAGCCGGCCAGCGCGTCCTTGACGCTTGCGAGCCTGACGAGATAAGCCTCGGCTTCCTCGGCGGTCGTGACCGGTTGTTGTGAATTCAGGAAATTCGGAATATCGACAGTGGGCCCGGAGTTCTGGGTGATGGGGTAAGGCAGGTACCACATCGACCACGCGCCTGCCGTGGTGCCGTAGTCCACAACCCGTGACGGTGACAACGCGCCATCAAAAAGGGTCACAAGGACCACGTATGTTCGCTGTCGGTCCGCGCTTAGCGCCGCCGCGTCAACAGACTTCAATCCAGCAAGCGCCGCTTCGAATGCCTCGTTGCGCAGTAAATTGCCCGCAACCGAGCGATCCATCATCCGCTTGCCAGTACCGGGCACCTCTGTTTCGGGAATACCAAGTGCCGTCGCACTCTCAGGCACATGCGAGAAATACGCAGTGGTTATTTGCTGGACGGCAGAATCGAATAATTCGTTCGCGGAGACAACGCTTTCCGCCGGTGTTGTCGCGTCCTCGGTCGGGCCGCAGCCAACGAGCAAAACAAGTGTGGCGACTGCCGCAGTATTTCTCAGATTCATTGGATCCCCTGGCCCGTTTTTTGTTAATCATAACAGTTCACTGCAGAGAGGCCTCGCGGACCTGCCTTCGCAGGAAACCCACGTGCGATCCCGACAAGACGAGCCTCAGTGCTAAACTGACGAAGGCGTGCCCGTCGCCAATCGGTTAACCAGTCAATTGAGGATCACACATGGTTCAGTTTGCCAGATGCGTTTTCATCATCGCTTTGGGCCTGTTGGCTGCCTGCGATACCGAATCGGAAAGAAAGCTGTCACTCGTCGAAGCGACAATCGCTGATATTCAGAATGCAATCACATCCGGCGAAGCCACGTGCGTCGACGTTGTGAATGGATATATCGAGCGAATCGAAAAGTATGACCAGGCGCGGGGAGTCAACGCCATCACCGTCATAAACCCCAAAGCCGTTGAAAGAGCCAGGGAAATGGATCGCGCGTTACAGAACGGAGCGACCTTGCCCGATCTGTTCTGCGCGCCCCTCCTCATTAAAGATAATTTCGACACGCACGATATGGTTACGACCGGTGGCTCGATTGCCCTGAAGGACAGCTACCCGCCCGACGACGCGTTCATGATCCGCAAACTCCGTGAAGCGGGTGCCATTGTCCTGGCCAAAACGAACATGGCCGAGTGGGCCTTCAGCCCCAGGCAAACTGTGTCTTCCTCGTATGGCCGAACGGCCAATGCTTACGACATCGATTTTGTGCCTGCCGGGTCCTCCGGCGGTACCGCATCCGGTGTCGCCGCGAGCATGGGAGTAGCCGGGATGGGCAGCGATACTGGAAATTCCATCCGCGGTCCCTCGTCCCACCTGGCTCTGTTCGGAATTCGATCCACCATCGGTCTGACCAGCCGTGACGGCGTCATTCCACTGGCCTTCGATCGCGATATCGCGGGTCCCATGACTCGAACTGTCGAGGACGGTGTACGCCTGTTTAATGTCGTGGCTGGCTACGACCCGTCTGACCCACTTACTCTTCCGAACAAGCGAGAATCGGACTACACCCGGTTTCTGAATGCGGATGGCCTCGAAGGAAAACGCCTTGGCGTCTTCCGCTTCCTCGTGGACCATGACGATGCGGATGAAGAGATTCTTGAGCTGTTCTACGCCGCGATTGACGATATGGCCGCGGCGGGAGCGATCATCATAGACCCACTGGAGATCGATGATTTCAATGAAATTACCGAGTCAATCGGATGGTGTGGACGATTCAGGTACGATGTCAGCCAGTACCTGAAGACACTTTCTGATCCACCCTTTCTGGATGTGAACACTGTCCTCGAAACGGGGGCGCTCGCCCCTGAGTCGAGACAGAGTTTCGATTTCTATGCCGACTTCCCGCTGGACGTCATACCCGACGAATGGGAAGAACCCTGTCTGACCTGGCCCAACGATGACGCGCGAAACCAACTACTCGCCAATGCAATAGAGGCAATGGATAACGCCCGGTTGGACGCATTGATTTACCCAACCTGGTCTAACCCGCCTGCGCCTATCGATGCTGCAGAAGAGGAATACAAAGGCGACAACAGTCAATGGCTCGTCCCGGATGCAGGCCTCCCGGCGGTAACTGTACCAATGGGATTTTGGCAGGACCGGTTGCCTGCGGGGCTGCAGTTTGTCGGACGGCCATACGCCGAAGGCGTGCTGATCGAACTTGCGTATGCCTACGAGCAGAAGACGCTCCACCGGAGACCGCCGAAGGGCTTTGAGGAAATATCAGACTAGACAGCTCAACTGGTCCGTGAAGTCAGAAATCGTCGTTATCGGTTTCGTGCTTTGACTCGCTTCTCGGGTCGAATTCAACTGCGCCTTGAGCTGCGGCGGTAGTGGCCATCTCGAACGGCGCAAAATGTGGTCGCCGGGCCGCATGTTGCCTGATAAGAATTGCCACGGCTGCTGCGCCAAGCAGAAGTATTCCACCACAAAATCCGAAGAATGCTGGCGCGCCGAGGAATTGCATGAAAAGTGAGGCAATCGTCGGTCCTACGATGGCGCCCATCGCATTCATGATGAGAATACCTGTACCGACTTCCAGGAAGGAGTGGTCAACATTGTCTGCGGCATGAGCGAGCGACAGTGCGTATATAGGCATCACGCAGCCGCCGAACAAAAAGAACAGGAATGGCAGGTAGTCGACCGATACGATGAAGGTCAGTACACAAGCTGCGATTGCCCCCACCATTGACATGAGGATGACCACGCGGCGATCCACCCTGTCTGAGAGACGACCCACCGGCCATAAGAACACCGCGCCGCCGATCACTCCTGAGGCCATCACAACGCTGATCGAAAATATATCAAGGGCCATCAGCTTGGCGTACAGCGGGCCGAGACCGTAGTAGCACCCGGTGACAATCCCGCTGGCAAAAGAAGCGACAGCAGCAACCCGTGACGTATGCAGTACAGCAAATGGCGAGAAGGTTGCCTTTGGGATGGGGTCGGGTTGAATGACAGGTGTAAGGCCTACCGGTATTGCCGCGATGACAATGAACATTGCCGCAATGATGACAATTTCAAAGCTGCTGGGAGATGCCGTATTCAATAGTAATTGGCCGATTGCCATCGCCAGCAATACCGTCACGGTGTACAGGGAGACCAGTGATCCGCGTCGCCGATTGTCAACCTCTTCGTTCAGCCAGCTCTCAATTACGAGATAGAGCCCGGCGATCGACCAGCCAATCAGAAGCCTGAGTATGATCCAGCCGAGAATGCTGTCCAGCAAACCAATGCCCAGCAGGGCAGCAGTCGTAATCGCCGTCAATACCGTAAAGACGCGAATGTGCCCCACCCTTCTCACCAGGTGCGGGATGGTAAGACAGCCGAACAGGAGTCCGGCGAAATACGATGAACCGGTGAGGCCTATCTGTAAATCCGACCAGCCGAGTGCATCCGCCCGAATCGGCAGCAACGCAAGCTGCAGACCGTGGCCAACGACGAGTATCGCCACGCTTATCAAAAGCGATGACAACCTTGCTGCAAGTGAAATCATCTTCGAAACCCGGGCCGATCAAGTAATACTTTGCATAGAGTATACGTTCAAGTGCTGCCCTGTCGCCGCTGACCTCCGCGTCATTCCTGGTCGGCACTTGGCGGTACCAGTCACCCTATTTTCCTCACATATCAATTGTGTTTCAGCCGTATCTGTTTATGCTGTAGCCACCCGCAAGACTACAAAATAACTAAAATTAGGGGATACACAATGGAAATAATTAAGTGGGGTAAAGTACTGGCCGTTGCCGCGGCCCTTTCAATTTGCGCAGTTCCGGCATCTGCTCAGGAGGACGAAGGAGGTCCGATGACGCAGGGTGACGACGCGCATTACATTAGTTCGACGATGGTCAAGTTCAAGCCTGGCAAGCGTGAACGGGCTTTCGAAATCATCTCCGAGCATTTCATGCCAGCAGGAGAAAAGGCCGGCACGCCGGGCCCACTCGGCGTAATTCACTACCAGACAGGCCAGTGGGATGCGCAGTTCGTGTGGGACCTCGAGGGAGGCATGGCCGATCTTGAGTGGTATCGCTCGCCAAACAACATTAAGTGGTGGGCCGCGCTTGCTGAACAGGAAGGGGGTGAGGAAGCCGCCAGTGAACTGATGGGCGAATATCGGAGCCTCATCGCTGACGCCGAGACGGATGTCGGTCATTATCACGCGGAAAAGGAAGACTCGGGCGAGTAACACGCACAAAATTCTATGCGGGAAAGGGCAGCTTCGGCTGCCCTTGTTAATTGGGCTATATGTTGCCCGGTTCCTCCGACCCCACCAGCGTGGGCCACACATCTAAAGCGGATTAGTCAGCGCGGTCAGACTGATAGTCGATCCATGTCCGCTGTCTACTGCTTCTTGCAGGTGCTGAATCCAAATAACGCGTACGGCGGACACCACCCGATGATTCCAGTTGCCAATGGAATTACGCCCAACCAACCCCAGGCTGACTGCGGGCCGATGAATACCAGGCTGATGATGGCCAGTCCGGCAATGACGCGAACAACGCGCTCGACGTTGTGAACATTCTGTTTCATGGTGTCTCCTCGGACAACGATGTCACCGGACATTCTACTCCCATCCTCGCCAAACAGTGGCCTTTGGGGGGGGATGGCCGCTGCGCGGCGCCGGATGCGACTGCGTCGCTGCCCGGCTCGAACAGGGTTCGAAGTCCTCTACCGCACTCGGCGAGAAATCAAAAATGGGGCCACGAGGGCCCCATTTTTGATTTCTGGCGGAGAGGGGGGGATTCGAACCCCCGGTGCGGTATCACCGCACACTCGCTTTCCAGGCGAGCACCTTAAACCACTCAGCCACCTCTCCGAAATTATTTCCTACTCTTTGGTCGTTTGGATCACCGGCGGCATATCGTCGCACTTCCCCGGCGCCATTTGTGGTGCGTCAGGGTCCGCCTTGGGAATCGGCATTTCCTCGTACTCGTCCAGCTGATCCAGGCCCTCAGGCGCCACCACGCGCTTGCCGACAGTGCGATTCTGAAAGCGCAGGTTATCTTCGCAATCAATTTCCCGTGTGTCGTTACCGCCACACGCAGATAGCGATACGCTGAGAAACAGAACAGCAAACAGCAGACCCTTGGTCATTCAAATACCTCCGCTTCGACGCCCGCTGTGCGCATCGCCGATAGCATTGCTTCATGGTACTGCTCTGAGAAAGGCGTCAGAGGCAGTCGTATATGCGAAGCCATCAGTCCCATCCTGCTCACCGCCCACTTCACGGGAATCGGATTTGACTCGCAGAACAACGCCTTATTCAGCGGTTGCAGCGTGTCATCCAGGGCCTTGGCCTCAGCCGCTTTACCTTCTAGCGCCAATTTGCAGAGCGTCGCAACCTGTCGCGGCACAACATTGCCACTCACAGTAACCACACCATGTCCGCCCTGCTCTATAAACGGTCGTAACGTAAAGTCGTCGCCACTGTAGAGCATGAACGTCTCGTCAACAACGGCCTGGATCTGTTTCAGGCGATCAATGTCACCCGTCGCCTCTTTCAGGCCAAAGATATTGCCGTGTTTCGCCAGGCGCCCTACTGTCTCCGGCAGCATGTCCGCAACGGTACGACCCGGCACGTTGTACATCAGAATCGGCTTTCCTGCGGCGTCTGCTATGGCCGAGTAATGCCGGAAAATACCTTCCTGCGTCGGCTTGTTGTAATACGGCACGACGGCCATGTACGCCGCTAATCCGGGATCGGCAACGGCCAGCGTCAGGTCGATCGACTGCGATGTCGAGTTTGAACCCGTGCCCGCAACAATCGGAATCCGCCCGCCAGCAATCTCTATCGACCGCCCGATCAGCTCGATATGCTCCGCTCGCTCCAGTGTTGGCGATTCGCCCGTGGTTCCGGCAATGACAAGTCCGGCCGAACCCTGCTCAACATGAAAGTCGACCAGGCGCTTGAGACTTGTGTAATCGACCCGATTATTGCCATCAAATGGCGTTACGAGCGCTACCAGGCTGCCTTGAAACACGATTGATTCTCGCCACAAATGAGGCGGCGATGTTACTGTTCATATCCGGTGCTGGCAAGGATTCCCGACGGGCGTCGGTTGCGGGGCGAAAGCGCCTCGAGAAAGGCCCATGCCGACCTTAAAAAACTAATAGGATGGTTCTAGAAAAATGCCGCAACTTATTGTTATTTCAGCGATTGGAAATGATCGAACGGGTGTCGTTCAGGATCTGACCAAGGTCGTGCTCGCGTGCGGGGGCAATATTGAAGAAAGTCGCATGACGACACTTGGCTCGGAATTCGCGATGCTTCTTCTCGTTTCCGGTAACTGGCACACGCTGAGCCGCCTTGAAAAAGACCTCGACAAGCTCAGCGAGGACGGCAATCTGCAGGTCTCGATCAAGAAGACAGACGCCAAGCCGGTGGAAGAAAACCGGATGCCTTACGCGGTAGACGTCGTCGCGCTCGACCAGCAAGGCATCGTCTTCAACCTGGCCAATTTCTTTACAACCCGGGACATCGAAATCGCCGACGTTGCCACCCGCAGCTATGCTGCTGCCCATACCGGCGCACATATGTTCGCCGTGCAGATGGCTGTCAACGTGCCCTCTTCCATCCACGTTGCACAGCTGCGTGAGGAATTCCTCGAGCTCTGCGATCGGCTGAACCTCGACGCCATCCTGGAACCTGTTAAAGCCTGATAACCACCTCAAACCGAACACTGGAGAAGAACATTGAGTGCACCCCGCATGAACCGTGTCGTCGCCGACTTCAAGGCCGATGCAACCGGTGACCAGCAAATCCGCCTGAAGGACCTGCGAGGCAAGAACGTTGTCCTGTATTTCTACCCGAAAGACAGCACACCAGGCTGCACGACCGAGGGCCGCGACTTCAGCGCTTTGCACAGCAAATTCAAGCGCGCCAAGACCGTCATTCTGGGTGTTTCGCGAGACAGCGTCGCATCCCATGAGAAGTTCAAGGACAAACAGGGCTTCCCGTTCGATCTCCTGTCCGACCCTGATGAGCGCCTCTGCAAGCAGTTCGACGTGATCCACGAGAAATCGCTATATGGCCGGAAATTCATGGGCGTTGTCCGTAGCACCTTTCTGATCGATGCAGAAGGCAAGCTTCGACAAGAATGGCGCAAGGTGAAGGTCAAAGGACACGCGGAAGAAGTACTGGAGGCGGTAAAGGCGCTGTGATTACAGGGAACGGCTGGCGCTGAGACCAGTCGTAGACTGTGGCACACCTAAACTTATGGCCAAACTATGATTCCGGGCTTCATTAAACGACTACTCCTAACCGTTACGCTCAGCACACTCGTCTTTGTGGCTGGCGCGGGCGCGGATGACATTAACCTGCCCGATATGGGCAGCCCGGCCGACGCGATCCTGAACAATACCGAAGAAGCGCAGATCGGCCGCATGATCATGCGCGACATCCGCAGGAGTGGGCAGGTTGTCGAGGACCCGTTGATTACCGAGTATCTGAACGATATTGGCAGTCGCATAGCCGCGCAGACCAATGACGGTGACCACAGCTTCACGTTTTTTGCCGTAGAGGACCCGCGGATTAACGCTTTCGCATTGCCGGGCGGGTTTATCGGCGTCCATACCGGGCTTATTGAGGCCAGTCGCAACGAAGATGAACTGGCAGGCGTGCTTGCTCACGAGGTCGCGCATGTCACGCAACGGCATATCGCGAGAGCGATTCACGCGAATTCGCGGCAAAGCATCTTGAGTACGGCCATGATGCTGGGCGCAATTATTGTCGCCGTGGCGGGCGGTAGCTCCGATGCCGTTCAGGGTGCCGTGGCTGTGGCGCAAGGCACGGCGGCGCAGCAGCAGATCAACTTCACGCGCACTAATGAGTACGAGGCCGATCGTGTCGGCATCGCTGCCCTGGCGGATGCCGGCTACGATCCCTATGGCATGGCCTCGTTCTTCGAAGTCATGTCCAGACAAACGACAACCAGCCCGGAGATGCGCGCGCCCGAATTCATGCGCACGCACCCGGTCACGACGGCGCGAGTTGCCGAGGCACGTAATCGTGCCCGCAGTTATCCGCCGATTCGCAGCGATGACAGTACGAGTTACGGCATAACACGGACGAGGATCATCGTCGCTCGCTTCGACACCCCCATGCAGGCGGTCGAGTATTTTGAGAGCCGCGATTACGACAAGCAAAACGATATTGAGCGTTACGGGCGGGCGGTCGCCTATCAGCGCGCAGGCAATAATTTCGCGGCGCTACCGATCTTTGAAGAACTGCTTGAGAAAGACAAATCCGTCATTGCCTATCACATAGGACTCGGGCAAACACTCGTTGCCCTGGATCAAACCAGCAAGGCACTGGATATTTTCGAACGCGCAGTCGAATTATTCCCCCGCAACGTCCCATTGGTCATTGAGTACGGCGAGCGTCTTCTGGAACTGGGGCAACCCAAGAAAGCGCACAAGATGCTTCTCGACCTGATGAACAACGTGCCTCCTACTCCAGAACAGGTACGACTGATCGCGCGCGCTGCGAGCATGGCCGAAGAGAACGCCGAGGCCTATTATTACCTGTCCGAATATCGACTCATGATTGGTGACTTGTCCGGCGGTATCAATTATCTTCAACAGGCGCTTCGTTTACCCGAACTCCAGGAGATCCAGCGCGCACGATTTGAAGCTCGAATCGACTTTATCCGTGAGTTCATGAGCGAAGAGCAGCTGAAACAAATGCGCTCCTCTCGCCCGGTGGGAGTCGCCGCTAACAGGTAATGCATGGGAAATGAGCCGAACGATCTGCATATTGCTCACAGGGGCGCTGCTGACTGGCTGCGCCTCGGCGCCACCTGATGAAGGTGTTGCGCATGATCCCTGGGAATCCCTTAACCGCAAGACCTACCGTTTCAACGAGGTAGTCGACAAAGCTACACTGAAACCAATAGCCAAGGGCTACAACAAGGTCCTTCCTGAACCTGTGCGCAACAGTGTCACCAATTTTTTCCGCAATCTCGGAACACCTCGATCGGCGATCAACAATTTCCTCCAGGGTAAACCTGGTAATGGGTTTGAGGAACTTGCGAGGCTGATCGTCAACAGTACGTTTGGCATCGGCGGGCTGTTCGATG
>Ga0316191_10000942_pt1 | contig 19880 bp, 13 predicted proteins | sample Eddworburr2cm_MG_FD_204928 | JGI IMG/M metagenome (GOLD analysis project Ga0316191, IMG submission 204928) | Coastal sediment microbial communities from Maine, United States - Eddy worm burrow 2 cm | ecosystem: Environmental > Aquatic > Marine > Coastal > Sediment | place: USA: Maine... | reverse complement strand
CGACGATGCCGGTGCTCATCCAGTTGGCGGTGACGTGGCAGGCCTCGCAGTTTTCCGTGGTCAGGGGATGGTTGAGCGAGCGGAACGAGCTTGCATAGATGCCCGTACCGTCGTGGCAGTAGCCGCATTCCTTCGGTGTCCCTTTGAACACCCCTCTGACATGGCAGGATTCACAAGGCACTTCACGGTGCGCGCCGTCCAGATCGAATCCATACAGGAAGTGGTCGGCCCTTTCGGCGGCAATGGCGCCGGTGCTCGCGAATAGAATTAGGCTGAGGAGGCGGAGCGCGAGCCGGGCTGCGCTGGCTGGCCTGAGATCAGAAGTCATCTTTGAGCTCCTCGAAGCTGGTGGTCAGATGACAGCGGTCACAGTTCTGTCCGAAACGACCGGCGTGAATGTCATCCGCTCGGTGGCAGGCGGCACAGGCTCTCGATTGCCGTTCGGCAGGCTGGCCGGCCAGATGACAGCCGCTGCAGCTGAGATCTTCGTGGGCGCCGGTCAGAGTAAAATCCGTTGCCTGGCCGTGATCGAACGTCCAGTAAGCCCAGCCGGCGGGGTTGTGACAGGCCGAGCACTGACTGCCCATGGCGCCTTCGTGATGGTCCTGGTCCGCGTGGCAATCCGAGCACTGATGCGAAAGGGGTGAGAAGACCAGGGAATCATGACACTGCTCGCAGGAAGCTACCCGGTGCAGGCCGACCAGAGCGAATGAAGCCAGATCGTGATGAAAGCGCTGGTCGGCATCCCAGGCCGCCTGACCGTGACAGTCACCGCACTGCAGCAGCGTTTCCGCATGCGGGTCCTCATCGGCGTGGCAACCGGAACACTCGATGGCCAGTGGTTTTTCGAAGCCATCCGTGTGACAGGCGCTGCATTGGGTGTCTGCATGTGCGCCGAGCAGCGCGTAGCCCGTCTCGGTCAGGTGGTCAAAGGATCGGGACCAGCTGCTCTGATCGTGGCAACCGGCGCAGTCTGTGCCGTTCCGCCCCAGATGCACGTCGTCGCTGGCATGACAGCCGATACAGGTCGTCTCCAGCGCTTCGAAGCCGCCGGGCTCGACGTGGCAGTTACCGCAGGTTAGCAACGCATGGGCGGCTTTGAGCTCGAAGCCTGTCTGCTCACCGTGATCGAAGAGGGAGTCCGTCCAGCGCTCGGTGGTGTGGCAATCGCCACAGACAGTTCCGTTGGTGCCTTTGTGAACGTCATCAATGAGATGGCAGCTGACGCATTCGTTTGCGTGACTATCGCCCATCGGCGCCTGAAACTGCTGATCCGAGTGGCAACCCAGGCAGGCAGCGGACTCGTGGCTGCCGGTCAGGGGGAAATCCGTGCTGCTGTGGTCGAATGAAGCTGCTCGCCAGCCGTCAGGTTCGTGACAATCCGCACAGGCAGTGCCCAGGTTACCGCTGTGGACGTCGTCGCGGTCATGGCAACCGGCGCATTCTGTCGGCGCTTCTCTATGGGGAAGTTCCGGTTCGTGGCAGCTGCTGCAGCTTTCGGTTGTGTGGGCTCCGAGCAGCGGGAACTCTGTCAGCTGATGGTCGAACAGGCTCGGCTGCAGTCCGATGATGTCTGCCTCGCGACCCTCGTGCTCCGTATGGCAGCTGCTGCACTCAGCGCTTCGGGCTTCAGCGTGGCGGGCATGAAATCCTCGCTCATTGTTCAGATCGGCGGCGATGTCCTCGTGGCAATCCAGGCACAGCTGTTTCTGCGAGCCGCGATCGAACAGACCGTGGCAGGCGCTGCAGGTCTCTTCGGTATCCGCATGCGCCTCTGTCACCGGGCCGGGCATGACCAGACTTTCCAGGCTCGCGCTGCGAGCGGGAGCTGCTGCCAGCAGTAGAGTGCCGGCCAGCGCGATGAGCCCGAGGAGGATCTCAGTACGCATGCACGGCCACCACGTGAACGATCGCGGCGGCCACCATCACCAGGAACAGCGGGAAGTGCACGACGTGCCAGAGGCCGAACAGCCGCTCGCATCCTTTCAGCTGAGCGAACTTCCGGTAGGTGGCGAGGCGCTGATTCAGATATCGCGCCGCGCCTGCGACGAGTCGCTCCCGATGCTCGCCGATGACGGCCGATCGAGCCGCATGATCGTCCAGCAGCGCGGTGATTTCCCGGCGAAGGTTTCGGCGCAGGTGCCAGGCCGCCATCGGCGCGAGGAAAATACCGAGCACAGAGGGCAGTACGCGCCGGGACCTGTCCAGAGCCGTTGCCTCGAGCGGCGCCAGACGCTCGTTGATGCGTTCGATGATCGGCAGGCTGCCGGAGTCGTTCCGCTCGATCGCGAGCTCACGCTGCAGCGACTCCATGGTCGCGCGCTGTCCGTGCATGCCGTAGTGGATCTTGGCGTAGAGATAGCGGCCGAGGATGCCGCTCGAAGCCACCACCAGGGTGCAGAACAGCGCCACGCGGCCGTTCAGCGAGCCCAGGTTGAAGTTACTGTGAAGCAGCACAAGTACCGGGCCGAGGATTCCGAAGATCATGTGTGTCCTGAACCAGAACCGAACGGAGCCGATACCGCGGAGCGCATTGAGTCGCTTCCGGAGCGGATAGATGAGCAGCAGCAGCATGAGCGTGGCGCCGACAATGCCGAGCCAATACCCCAGCCCATCCTTTGCGTGGATGAGGTTTTCCCCTCTGAGCGCCCATGCAGCTGCAATGACCAGCACGACCAGGGCATACCCGGCCAGGACGCTGAGGTTCCATTTCCCGATGTTGGCCTGCCCGGTGTCGAGCGCTTCCCTGGCTTGCTGCATGGGTTCGAGGTGTGTGCGTGCGTTCATGACAGCCTACGGTTCCGGGACGGAATTGCTGGCACCTGATTCTCGTTGCAGGCGATCTCCTGCACAGAATACACAGGTTTTTGATGAAACGGGAATATATTCCCATCTATACTTCGGCGGCACGGTGCCGATTTGTGGCATCAATTCGCGTTTTGCGACTCGAGCGGAGCAGTACTGATGGAGTTGCTGGCCAGTTACGCAAACTATTTGATTTATTTCGCGCCGCTTGCGGCCCTGTTTCTGTGGGCTACAGGAAGGCGGGGGCGACTGGAAGCGGCCAGTGTCGCCACGTTCGATGAATCGGTGGCGGCGGGGCTGACCCAGCCGGCCTCCCTGCATCCGGTCGTGGACACCAGCCGCTGCATCGGTTGCGAGTCCTGCGTGCACGCCTGCCCGGAATTTCCGGCACACCAGGTGCTCGGCATCGTCGAGGGCAAGGCGCACCTGGTTTCACCCACGGACTGCATCGGTCATGGTGCCTGTCAGAAGGTATGCCCCACGGGCGCGATCTCTCTGGTGTTCGGCACCGCAGAGCGAGGGGTGGACATTCCAGCGGTAAATTCGGATTTCTCGACCAATGTGCCGGGCGTGTTCATTGCGGGTGAGCTGGGTGGTATGGGTCTGATCAAGAACGCCATCGAGCAAGGCCGACAGGCCGTCGAGTCCATCAACTCCTATCTGCAGTCGCTGCCCAAAAATCAGCCCGAAAAGCAGGACGCGCTCGATGTGCTGATCGTCGGTGCCGGGCCAGCCGGAATTGCTGCCACGCTTGGGGCCATGGAAGCTGGACTCAGCCACCGCACGATCGAGCAGCATGCCTTCGGCGGCACACCTGCCAACTTTCCCAGGGGCAAGATCGTGATGACGTCCCCTGCCGTCCTGCCGCTGATCGGGCAGGTGAAGTTCCGGGAAACCACCAAGGAGAAGCTGGTGGGTTTCTGGGAGCAGGTACGTGTGGAAACGGGGATGTCCGTGAGCTACGGCGAGCGATTGCTTGGGATTGAATCGGATGGGCAGGGAATCGCGGTCACCACTTCCAACGGGACCTATCGGACGCGCAGCCTGCTGCTCGCCATCGGCCGTCGCGGCACGCCAAGAAAACTCGACGTGGTGGGTGAAGATCTGGCGAAGGTGAGCTATTCGCTGCTTGACCCGGCGGAGTACTCCGGGCAACGGGTGCTCGTCGTAGGTGGTGGGGACAGTGCTCTGGAGGCCGCGACCAGCATCGCCCGGGAGCAGGATACGGAGGTGGCGCTGGCCTATCGAAGCAAGGCGTTCACGCGCGCAAAGAAGAAGAATCGACAGGCGGTTGAGAGGCTTGTCAGCGAGCAGAAGCTGAGCGTGCTGCTGGAATCAGAAGTGCAGAAGATAGAACCGGAAGCCGTAACGATGAGCACGCCGGAAGGCAGCAGGACGTTTGCGAACGACGCTGTGCTGATCTGCGCGGGCGGTATTCTGCCGGATGGGCTGCTCAGAGAATCGGGTATCACGATAGAGACGAAGTATGGCACTGCTTAGGTTCCTCGCAGTGTTGATCGTTCTGTGCTGCTGGCTGTTAAGCGCTGCACACGCTCAGATACCGTCTGAAGTGAAACGCGCACTGGCGCTCCGTGATTATTCGGAAGCGGTGGTCTGGCTCGAAGAGCATCAGTCGGATCCGGATGCCGCCTTCGAGCTAGCCAGGTTGTACCAGCAGGGCAGGGGTGTGCAGGAGAGTGCAGGCAAAGCTCTGGCGCTGTTTCTGTCTGCTGCGGAAAGCGGCCATCGGGAAGCCCAGTACGTCCTGGGTCGGTACTTTGAAAGACAGGGCGATCTGCAACAGGCGGAAGACTGGATGACCCGAGCAGCCGCGCTCGGACACCGGCGCGCGGAGTCTTGGGCTCCGCCTCGCCAGACTGCGCAGCCTGTGGACCTGGTTTCGCAGATCCGCGCCAATGGGATCCCAACGGTGACCATCAGTCGTGATGCGGTAAATTCCGCTGACACATCCGGTAGCACACCCCTCATGCTGGCTGTGGAGCTGGGTGCCGTGTCGTGGCTCGAGCCGCTGCTGGATGCCGGGGCGATGGTTGATGCAGCGGACAGGCACGGCGCAACTGCGCTGCACCGAGCGGCACAGGCTGGCAATGCCGAGGCCGTTAGCATACTGCTTCAGGCCGGAGCTGATCCTGATCCGGCGGATGAACATGGCAACAGGCCGCTACACCTGGCGGTTGCCGGAGAGTCCGTGCCAGTCATCTCACTCCTGCTCGACTCGAACGCGGATCCGGCAATCGAGAACGACGCAGGCTGGAGCGCGGAAGCGCTGGCGCGCCGAAGCGGCGAGAAAGGGCTCCGCATGGTCTTCGGCCTGTCGGAATCGGGCCGCTCACAGCCGGATATTGCCGATCAGGAAACTCTGGTCAGACGACTGAGCGATGCGGCCATCCGGGAAGATTCCGTGGCATTGAACGAACTGCTGAAACAGGCGGTGTTCTCGCCGGAGCTGTCGGGTCTGGCGGGCCTGCTGACCCGGCTCGCCGAGACTGGAGCCACGGAACCACTCGAACAGTTGCTGCTTGCCGGCGTACCCGCGGATAAAGCAGATGCGAGAGGGCGAACGGCGCTGCATGCAGCGGCCGCTGGAGGTAACGCGGATTGCATAGAAGTCCTTGTCCAGCACGGCGCGGACCTGAACGGCCCTGATCCTCAGGCGCGTACACCGATTCTGCTCGCAGCCAGGTCAGGATCGAAGCGATCCGTCCATGTGCTCATGGATGCCGGGGCTGATGTGGGGGCAACGGACCGGGAAGGTCGAAACGCGCTCTGGTGGGCATTGCGATCGTCTAACGAACCCCTGGCGCGATTTCTGCTCGATCAGGGCGTGCCGGTAGAATCGGATCTGGAGGGTGTCGGGCCCATGCACCTGGCTGCTGAGGCTGATCTATCCGGCCTCATCGGTGAGATCGCGGGTAGGGCTTCTATAGACGATCCCACTGGAGGCGGTAATACGGCGCTGTTGATCGGTGCTGGCAACGGGTCCGCGAACGCCGTGCTGAGCCTGATCGAGCATGGCGCGGATCTGGCGTTCAGAAACGAGGCGGGAGATACGGCGCTGATTATCGCCACCAGAGCATCGCATCTGGATGTGGCGCGAATACTGCTCCAGCAAGGCGCCAACCCGAACACCCGCAACGACCGATTCGAAAGCGCCACCGACATTGTGGTTGAAAGGGGTGACGCCGAGTGGCGTGCACTCATGGATGCGCACGAAAGAGGCGTGCTGGATCTGCTGGGCGCGCGCTGATACATCCGGAGCCTGTGACGGACAGCACAGAGTTCCCCCCGCCTCATTGCCGACAATCTGCAGTTGACCCGGATTTCAAGGATCTCAGAGATGATCAACCGACTCAGGACGCTCGGCCTCATCATCAATTTCAAGGCCGCCGTGATCGCCGGCCTGGCCGTGCTCTCCACCTGGCTCTGCATTCGGTTCGGCATCGCCGGCGACTTTCCGCTGACTCTGATCGCTACGGCCGTCGTGTTCCCCATCGTGTTCTCGATCAACAGTGCCTATAAGCGTCGGGAATCCGTGCTGGATGACTACGGTCAGATCAAGGCGCATGGCAGGGCCATCTACTTTGCCGCCAGAGACTGGCTGGAAGAGTTGGACGCGGAGCGGCTGGAACGCTGTCGGCTGCTGCTCAGAGAGCTGCTGACCGAGGCGCGCGACCTTTACGCAAGCCCGCGGGATGAGATGTCGGAAAGAGAACGGCGTGTTTACGCCTGCTTTTCACAGCTGTCCCGCTTTATACGTGTGGATCTTCGTGAAGCAGGGCTGGCGACCGGCGAAGTATCCCGCTGCAATCAGTACCTGTCGAAGATGCTGGTGGCGTTCGAGCAGACCAAGCACGTCTACCAGTACCGCACGCCACGCACACTGCGGGCATTCAGCGACGTGTTCATCACCGTCCTGCCGCCGCTGTACGGACCCTACTTCGCGTATCTCGCGGTCGATTTCTCGCCGTCTCTCACCTACCTCATGCCGGTACTTTTCGCGCTGGTGCTGGCGGCGCTGGACAACATCCAGGAGCACCTGGAAAACCCGTTTGACCAGATTGGCCAGGATGACGTGATGATCAACGCAGAGAAGTTCGCAGAGAAGCTGGAAGCGGATGCGGACTTCAGCGAGGTGCTGAAGTCGGTCGCCTGATTCAGGGTTCGAGCCGCCGGTAACGGACCACCCGAAAATCAATCGGGTGGGATTCGCTCTGCAGGGCGATGAAGCCGCTTTCGAGTAACGGGGTCGCACCCTTCTGATGACTGGCTTGATCAGACAGGCGCGGCTCGCTGTATTCGAGCACCACTTCGCCGTTCACCAGATGGCTGACGCGGCCGCTGCCTCGAACGATCACCTCGGCGCGCACCCATTGATCACCATCGAAGGTCTCAGACTTGGAAAACAGGCAGTGGGGCGTGTAGAGGCTGCCCTCGAAGACCACGTCCGTGCCTGGCGTGCAGAGGTTGTTGGTCGGCCGGGATCGGGACCCGCCCAGGCCACCAAGGAACTGGGCCTCGATGGAGTCGGGAAACTCCTGTTGCAGAGTCATGGTGTCCGCTGCCTGGGCATGGAGCATGACGCCGCTGTTGCGCCTGGCCCAGCCGGCACCGCCTTCGGCCTGCTCGCCGATGAACCGGTATTCCACGACCAAATGATAGTGATCCAGCGGTTCCTGCCAGAACAGGTGGCCGAAGCGGCCGTCGAATCGCTCGTAGCCGTCATAACGGACCTTCAGCAATCCTTCCTCGACCCGGAATGTGTTGGCGAAGTTCTCCCCGGCTGGGTAGCCAGTGATCTTTGCCGTCCAGCCGTTCAGGTTCTTGCCGTTGAAGAGATCGGTCCAGCCGTCGTCAGCTGCAGCGGACTCGGCGGCGGAAGCCGAAGCTAGCGGGTAGATAAAGGCGGCAACCAGGAGGCCGATCCTCTTCAGCCGGGCCGCGCTGTCAGACGCTCTTGAATACCGTTTGGCGGTCATGGCTCGGATCCCCTCGAAGTATGGCGGCTGGATGATGGCCGGGTTGATGATAGCTTGGGAATCAGGCCAATGGCTGCAGGCCTGGCTTGTCTGATCGGGTATATTGGCCGGCTTTCCCAGATGTCAGGCTGCGCCAGATCAACCTCTCCGAACCACAGCAGATTCTCGAGCAGACGTTCGGCTACTCGACCTTTCGGCCGCCCCAGGACGAGATCATCAGCACCCTGGTGGGCGGTGGGGATGCGCTGGTGCTCATGCCCACCGGCGGCGGCAAGTCCCTCTGCTACCAGATCCCGAGCCTGGCCCGGCCGGGTTGCGGCGTGGTGGTCTCGCCGCTGATTGCGCTGATGCACGACCAGGTGAGCGCCATGGCGGAGGTCGGCGTGCGAGCGGCCTGCCTGAACTCCACGATGCGCGCCGACGAAATGCGTGCTGTGGAGGCCGCGCTTCTCGGCGGAACGCTCGACCTGCTCTACGTGGCGCCTGAAAGGCTGATCCAGGAGCGGACGCTGCAGCTGCTCGATGACGTGGAGATCGCGCTTTTTGCCATCGATGAAGCGCACTGTGTCTCCCAGTGGGGGCATGACTTCCGGGCCGACTACCTGAAGCTCGATGTGCTCGAGGCCAGATATCCGGGCATTCCGCGGGTCGCCCTGACGGCGACGGCAGACGAACGCACCCGGCAGGAAATCAGCGAGCGGCTGCATCTGACCGGCGCGCGTCGCTTCGTGGCCGGGTTCGACCGGCCGAACATCCGTTACCGAATCTCCCTGAAGGACAACCCCAGAACCCAGCTGCTCAGATTTCTCGCCGCATATCGACAGGCCACGGGCATCGTCTACTGCCTGTCACGGAAGAAGACGGAAGACACCGCCGCCTGGCTGGTGGAGCAGGGTTTCAATGCGTTGCCTTACCACGCCGGGCTAGAGGCTGACGTGCGGGTATCGAATCAGGCCAGGTTTCTCCGCGAGGACGGCGTGGTGATGGTGGCGACCATCGCCTTTGGCATGGGGATCGACAAGCCGGACGTGCGCTTCGTGGCACATCTGGACATGCCGAAAACGGTGGAAGCCTATTATCAGGAGACCGGCCGGGCCGGCCGTGATGGTGAGCCTGCGGAAGCCTGGATGGTCTACGGGCTGCAGGACGTGATCAAACTCCGCCAGATGATGGCCGGCTCCGAAGGTTCGGAAGAGCACAAACGGGCAGAGCAGCACCGGCTGAACGCCATGCTCGGCCTCTGTGAGATCACCACGTGCCGGCGCCAGACCCTGCTGCGCTATTTCGGCGAGGTGCTCGATCAGCCCTGCGGCAACTGCGACAACTGCCTGGAACCGGTAGAAACCTGGGATGGCACCGAAGCCGCGCAGATGGCCCTTTCCGCCGCCTACCGGACCGGGCAGCGCTTCGGGGTCAACCATCTGATCGACCTGCTGAAGGGCGAGCGGACCGACAAGATCGCGCAGTTCCGTCACGATCAGCTGCCCACCTTCGGCGTCGGTGCGCATCTCGACAAGGACCAGTGGCGATCCGTTTACCGGCAACTGGTCGCCCGCGGCTACCTGCGAGTAGCAGTGGATCAGTTCGGTGCACTCTGTCTCGAAGAAAGTTGCCGGCCGCTTCTCCGGGGTGAACAGACCATCGCGCTGCGCCGGGACGTGAAGAAGCGCGGCTCCGGCAAGCAGACGAAAACCCCGTTGCCAGCTGATCTGGATGTCGGGCTGTGGGAGGCGTTGCGGGATTGCCGGCGGGAGCTCGCCGAAATCCAGGGGGTGCCGCCCTACGTGGTTTTTCATGACCGCACCCTGAAAGAAATGTGTGCGCTGATGCCGAGGAGCCTGGAGGCGATGGCGGAGATCACCGGCATCGGCGAACGCAAGCTCGACAAATACGGCCCGGATTTTCTGGCCGTGATCGACAAGCATCTGGCCGACACCTGAAGGCACCCTGCGAACCAGCTGTGGTCTAATGAAAGGACAACCTCGGAGATCCGGTCCCAATGCTGCGTCGCCTGCTATATCGCTCCACCACAGCCTGCCTCGCTGCCGTGCTGGCCTTCGCGATGGCTGGACATGCCTGGGCGAACGACTGGGCTGAGGTCCGTCAGATCGAAGGGGTGATGGTCGAGGCGCGGGCCACCGATTCCGGCTTCAACGAGCACCGCGGCGCGGTCCGCGTATGCACGAAGCTGCCGGTGCTGGAAGCTTTCGTGGAGGACACTGACCGCTTCAGAGAGTGGCTACCCTTCACGCGGGATGCTCAGCTTCTCGAATCCACTGACAATCACCTCGTCTACTACGTGCGAACTACCACGCCCTGGCCTCTGAAAGACCGGGACATGGTTTATCGGATCTCCCGGCAACCGGATGGAGAACACGGAGTAACGCTCGATCTGGTTGGCCTGCCCGACTACCAGGTGAACCAACCGGGCGCCATCCGGATACGGGCAGCAGAAGGTCAATGGCAGCTTGTGGAATCGGGACAGGGCCTTGATGTCAGCTATCAGCTGTTTGTGAATCCCGGCGCCGTGCCGCCCTTCGCCGCCAACGGCCGGATGGCCAGCGCGGTTGGAAAAACGCTGGCCAACCTGGCCGCTCATTTCCCCTGCGCGCAGATCTGAGGGCTTGAGCCGGGGCACCGTTAACGCGCCCCTGCGCTGGTACCTGACCAGCACCGCCTGTTACCTCATGCCGGGAGGCATTCAGGGTGTGCTCTTTCCCTGGCTGGTGGCCGTTTACCTGCACGAAACGCCCGAGCGGGTCGGGCTAGCGCAGATGGCGAGCCAGTTGCCCATGCTGCTGCTCATCCTCTGGGGTGGCCTGGTTGGCGATCGGGTCGACCAGCGTCGCTTCCTCATCCTTCTGCAGCTCGGCATGATGGTGCCGCCGCTCGTCATGGCCGGGTTCATCGGCAACGGCATTATCAGCTACGAACTGGTGATCGGTTGGGCAATCATTGGCGGCAGTTTCGGCGCCTTTGCGCAGCCGACCAGGGATGCCCTGCTCAACCGTGTGGCCGGCGCGGAAATCCAGAAGGTGGTGACGCTGTCCATCGGCGTTCAGTTCGGCATCCAGATCTTCGGCTTCGCGTTCGGCTCTACCGCGGATCGGGTCGGTGCGCCCGTGCTGCTGGTTGTCATGGCACTGTTCATGCTGGCAGCCGCGCTGGCGACCAGCCGGATACCACCGTTGCCTGCCATCGCGCAAACGCCCCGCCGACACCCGTTGCGGGACATCGGTGATGGGCTCGTAATGGCCTGGCGCTCGAACGTGATCCGGCCAGCCATCCTGCTCACCTTCGCCATCGGCGTCTTCTTCGCCGGCACCTACATGGTGATTCTGCCGCTGATGGTTCGCGATCTCTATGCGGGCAGCGCGGGCGGCATCGCCGCTGTCTTTGCCGCCAACATGCTCGGCACCTGCACCACCATCGTCTGGCTGATCCGACGGGGCGGGATGGAGCGTCCGGGCCGGGCCATGCTGATCAACGCCTTCATCAGCTGCGGGGTGCTTTCTCTGCTCAATCTCGAGCTACCGCAGTGGCTCTTCTACCTGGTGGTCTACCTCTGGGGCCTGGGTGGTGGTATCAGCATGACCATGTCACGGGCCATCGTTCAGGAAGCAGCGCCGGACACGCACAGGGCGCGGATCATGTCCGTCTACTCCCTGGGCATGATGGGCGGCATGCCGATCGGCAGCCTGTTGCTGGGCTGGTGCGTTGGTCAGGTTGGTGCCCGGGATGCGGTGCTGGTGCCGGTTGCCGGGATGGCCCTGGTGGCGAGCCTGCTGCTGGTCTCTTCGGGTCTCTGGAAGGTGCGGCGCCAGGTGGCTGAGGTGACGGGTTAGCGCGGCATGGTCCGTTCCCGGCTGGCGGACAGAACCGCTTCTGCTCGCGTGATCCGATCGACGTGCAGTGGATAGCGGTCGCGAAAGCCGGTCAGGGCCGTCGTCGCAGATGACCGTGCGCGCGCGAAGTTCCCGATGTGCAGCTGGAACTCGGCTTCTACCAGCGCAGCGTAGTAAGCCGATGGGTGTATGGCTGCAGTGGCAGCGCCTCTAGCCGCCCAGTCGAGTGCCTGCCTGGCCCGGTCGATCTCGCCGAGCTCCAGGTTGATGGCTGCAAGGTCGGTGAACATGTGCACGGGCCAGATCGCGTCCACCTCGTCACGATTCACATCGTCCATCATGAGCTCGTGAAGTTTGTCCCGGGCGGCTTTAAGGTCCCCGCTTATCAGATCGTAGCGCCATTCGTACAGGCGCTGGTTCTGGTACTCGGAAGACGCTTCGCCTTCGGTCAGGCGGTATTTTTCCAGACCGGCCCGAAACCAGCGCTCCGCCTCCTCGTATTGCCCGAGGTTATACAGGACCAGCGCCATATCGTCCTCTGCGTCTGCAACCTGGGTGCTTTCGGGACCGAACAGTTCGATTCGGAGGCGCCTGCTCCGGTCATGCAGTTCCAACGCGGTGGCGTAGTCGCCGATGGCGCCGAGGCGGCGGGCTTCGTTGGAGACCGCCGAGTAGAGTGACAGCCGATCGTCGGGTAAGTCCTCGTCGAGCAGCAGGATGAGGTCCTGCAGAATCTCCCCGGCTTTCACCATCTCTCCGGTATCTGAGTAGAGCATGCCAAGGTTGCCCATCGCCTGTCGTACGCGGGAGGATTGGGTTCCGTAGAGGCTCCTGGAGATATATATCTGCTGTTCAACATGCTCGATTGCGGCATCCAGTCGCTTCTCGTAGTAGGCGAGCAGGCCGAGTGAGTTGTGCATCTCAGCGACCAGCGGGTGCAGCTCGCCAAAGTTGCCCTGAGCGATCTCCATGGCCCGCTCAGTGTTCTGCCGGGCCGCAGCCAGTTCTCCCAGCATGATCTGGGCCCAGGCGATGGCTCGCAGCGGACCCACAAGTTGTCTGCTGGAGCTGCCAGATACCTCCTGCTCCAGGGCCAGCAGCGCTCGCTGCGAGTCGCTAAGCATGGCTTCATGATCCTGATTCACCTGATGTGTGTAAGCTCGGGCCATGTGGATGTTAGCGATGAGCTCCTGATCCGGCTGCGGCATAGCCTCCGCGATCTCCAATGCCGTATCAGTGGCAATGAGCGCTTCCGGCAACCGACCTTCACGCCGCAGAATTTCGGAGTGGCGAACGTGAAACTCGGCCATCGTCTCCGGTTTGATGGCCTCCGAGTCGATGCCTTCCGCCGCCTGTTCCATGAGTCGTCTGGCTGCAGCCGGATCCTCCAGTCCAAGCTGCACACTGATCCGATCGAGCATCAGCTCCATCCGAATCTGTGGACCGACACCCTGTGCCAGCACCTGCTGTGCTTCCCGCAGAGACTGCTCGGCGGCCGTGTAGTTTCCCAGTACATTCTCGATCCGACCCTGAACGCGCAGCAGTTCACCGCGTGCCGAAGGCTCTGATTTCAGCTCAGCGTCGATGAGCGCTACCGTATCTTCCAGGATGTCTTCAACGATGGCTGCACTGCCGACCTGCTGTTCGGCGTTCTGATCTATCAGCCCATCAAAGGTGTCTGCTACCAGCGTGGAAAGAGCGGTCAGCAGGCGGTTGGCCGTTTCCGCCTGTCGCTCGGCGTTGGCGCGGGCCTGGCTGAGCTGCCACGTGTACCAGGAGGTGCCACCAACGAGAACGACCAGCGCCCCTGCGGCAATCATCGTGGCGGCAAGGTTGCGAGCCGTGAACTTACGCAGGCGGTAGCCGGCACCCTGTCCTGCGGCGCTCACCGGATAGCCGTGCAGGTAGGCAAGCAGATCCGCCTTCAGGAGGCTCGCGCTCTGGTAGCGTTCCTCCGGGTTGGCTCGCAGACACTGTTCGATGATCAGCGCCAGTTCCCGGGGCAGGGCCGTCCGGGCATGGCTGCTGAGCGTCACAGGCCTCTGCTCGGCTGCCCGCCGTACGGCTTCCTGTGTGTTTGCTGCTGTGTGGGGCAGTTCTCCGGTGAGTAGCTCGCAGGCCAGCAGGCCGAGTTGATAGATATCGGAAGCGGTGGTGATCGGCCCACCGAGCAGTTGCTCGGGGCTTGCGTAGCGCGGTGTCAGCGGGGTTGCCCGGGTCAGGGCACTTTCCTCGTCGCCCAGCAGCTTGGCAATGCCGAAATCGAGGAGTTTCGGGTGACCGGCCGCATCGATCAGCACATTCGATGGCTTGATATCCCGGTGCACGACCAGTGCGCCGTGGGCGTAGGCGGTGGCATCGACGATCTGGACTAGCAGCTCGACGATCTGGCGCAAATCGAGCCTGTGCACCTGGCAATGGGTCTCGATGTCGACCCCCTCCACCAGCTCCATAACGATGTATGGCAATCCGTCGTCGGAGATACGCGCATCGTAGAGCTGGGTGATGTTCGGATGGCCCAGGCTCGCGAGCGTGCGTTGCTCGCGCACGAAACCATCCCGGAGCGCTTCGCTGTAGCCGCTCAGTGGCGATACTTTGATAGCCACCTGGCGCTCGAAGCTGCCGTCGGCACGCTCGCCGCGGTAGACACGGCTCATGCCGCCTTCGGCGATCAGTTCGAGCACACGGTAGTCGCCGAGCAGGCGACCTGGCATCGGGTCCTGGCGCTCTTGCGACAGCTTTGAAAGGAGATCTAGGCCTGCCCCTGTTTTCAGCGCCCCGCCTTCGTTCGCGACGGGTCCCTCGTCATTATCTCCGGTCATGCCTTTCCCTGCTGCGGTTCGCCGGTTTCGTGCGCCATCCGGCGAGTTGTCGTCTGCACGCCTGCCAAGGATAGCGGCTTGAAATAAAGCTGGCTCGATTGGCGGGTTTTTCCTTGGCTTCCGATCTACAGGACAGGGAATCCATATCTGCCGAACTCGGCGAGATCGACATCAGGGAGGAAATTACCGATGAACCTATATCTGAGGCTGCTGGTCGCGATCGTTGGTGCCTGGCGGGCACCCGCGCTCCACCACGGGGAGACGAGCGAGTGCATCTACCGGGTCTGGCCCCACGACATCGACCTTTTTGGGCACATGAACAATGGCCGCTACCTGCAGATCATGGACGTGGCGCGGGTCGACTGGATGCTGCGCACCGGCGTGATCGGCGCCATGCGCCGTAACCGCTGGGGCGCCGTGCTCGGAGGTGGGGTGGTGCGCTTCCGCCGGTCGCTGAAACCCATGCAGCGATACCGGGTGCGCACGCGCCTGGTCTGCTGGGACGAGCGCTGGTTCTACCACGAGCATACTTTTCTGAGCCTCTCTGGCGATTGCATCGCGGTGGGGATTACCCGGGCGGCCCTGCGCGGTGGCGCGGACTGGGTGACCTCGGATCGCGTGGTGGGGATCGTGCACGAGGGTGCGGTCTCGCCGCCGGTGCCGGCCTATCTTGCCGAGCTTCTCAGCGCCGAGGAGGCCATGTTCCGAGCGGGAGAGCGAATTCCCAGAAAGCTCGAGGAGATCGGCATGGAGGTTTGCCGATGACCGAGCACAAACCATTTCTCGCGGCCTTCTTTCGCACGCTGATCGACGCGCCCCGGGTCACAGTCTGCCTTGGTCTGGTGCTGATTCTCACTGCGGCTGCGGGGCTTCCCCGTCTGTACAAGGACACCTCCGTGGATGCGTTCATCCCGGCAGATCATCCATCGCTGCTGGCAAACGACAGAACGGCGGAGGTGTTTGGTTTAACGGAACCCATTGCCGTGGCCGTGATGCGCCGGGACGGCAGCACGATCTTTACGCCCGAGGCCTTCGAGATGCTCGCGACGCTGACCGATGCCATCGCCGGGCTGCCCAATGTGCGTGACGATCGAGTGGTGAGCCTGGCGACTGAATCCTCCATCCGGGGTGAAAACGCCAGCCTGCTGGTGGATGCCTACCTGGAGCCGGGCATGGACGGAGGTGCGATTGAAGACGCATCTGCGCGCTGGCGAAACATGCCGCCCCACGTCAACAGCCTGGTGGCAGCTGACGGCTCGGGGGCGGTGATCATGGCCGAGCTGGTCGACTCCGCCGCGGCTGCCGAGACCTATGAGGCCGTTCAGGTGCTTGTTTCAGAGCTGCTGGCGGAGAACGCCGATGCCGATCACGACATCCTCATCGCCGGGCCGGGCGCCGTCAGCGGCTATCTGTCCAGCTACATCGATCAGGACGCCCGGGTGCTGCAGCCTCTGGTGTTTCTGCTGATCATGGCCTTTCTGTATGTGGCGTTCCGCAGCGGTCGGGCACTGCTCGGGCCATTGCTGGTCGTGGTGGGCGCTGCGGGGGGTGCTCTGGGCGTGATGGCCTGGAACGGGGTGGCCTATTTCGCCATCACCAACGCGTTGCCGGTGATCCTGGTTTCCATCTCGGTCGCTGACGCCATCCATGTTCTGTCGGCTTACTACCAGCTGCGCGCCCGTCGTCCGAGCATGCCGGTGCGTGAGGCGATCGTGCTCACCATGACGGAGATGAGCAGGCCGATTTCTCTCACCACGCTGACGACTATGGCGGGTTTCATTGGGATCGGCGTGGCCTCCATCATGCCGCCCATCCAGTACTTTGCCTGGTACGCCTCCCTGGGCGTTGCGCTTGCCTGGCTGTTCTCCATCGTCGTGCTGCCTGCAGCGATGATGCTGCTGAAACTCGCGCCCTCTCCGGCCTTCACCGCCTGGCAGGCCCAGCGCCCGGACCGGCTCGGGGCGCTGCTCACCCGGATCGGCGCAGTCGGCGCTGCCAGGCCGGGATTGGTCCTGGGCGCGTTCACGGCGTTGCTGGTCTTTGCCGCGGCAGGCGCCAGCCAGCTTCGGGTGGATCGATCGCAGGTGGAAAATTTCGCCTCTGACGAACCCATCCGGATTGCCGATGAGCGCATCAACGAGGCCTTCGCCGGTACCGCCTTTCTCGACGTGATTGTCGAGGTCGATGGTGCGGGCGACCTGCTCGAGCCCGAACGCATGCGGAGAGTCGCCGAGTTGCAGGACTTCATGGATGGCCTGCCGCATATGGCGAAGACGGTCAGCATCGTCGACTACCTGAGCCTGCTGCACTACGCTCTCGAAGAGCGCCCCGCTGCCGAAGAGCGAATTCTTCCGGAAGGCGATGGCGCCCTTGCACAGTATCTGCTGGTTTATGAGGCCTCAGGCGACCCGACCGATTTCGAGGAAGAGATCGACCCCGACTACCGCACGGCACTCGTTCGCGGCGTGCTGGACACGCCGCTATACAGCGAAAGCGTGGCGACCGTGGAGTCGTTGGAAGCCTATCTCGAGGCCGAGTTCGTTGGGGACGGACTCAGCGGCACCCTGGCCGGGGATGTGAACGTGTCGTATCACTGGATGAGCCGGCTGGAGGCGACCTACTTTGTCGGCGTCGGCCTGTCGCTGTGCCTGGTGCTGGTCATGTCCATGTTGGCGTTCCGATCGGTGGGCGCGGGACTGGTCTCGGTGGTCCCCGTGGCCTTCACCGTGCTCCTCCTCTACGGCCTGATGGGCTATCTGGATATCTATCTCGAACCGGCGACGAGCATGTTCGCAGCCATCTCGGTGGGCGTGGGTGTGGATTTCGCCATTCACCTGGTCGACAGGCTGCGTGTGGCGCTGCGTTTGCAGGGTGGCGATCTGGCCGCGGCGGTGGCCATCGCCATGCCGGGCACCGCGCGGGCCTGCTTCTTCAACGCATCCGCGCTGGGTGTGGGTTTCTCGGTTCTGCTCCTGAGCGATCTGCCCATGCTGCAGCGCTTCGGCGGGCTGGTGAGCCTGGCCGCGTTTGCGAGCTTCCTCTGCGCGCTCATCATCGTGCCTGCCCTGTACGCGGCGGGAATGGCGTTCGCACGCCGTCTGGGCAGCGGGGCAGGGATTGCTGTCTCGCTGCTTGCTTTGCCGGTGGCGCTGATCTGCACCCTGGCGACGAAGCCGGTTCAGGCATCGACGCTCTCCGGCCTCGAGGTAGCAGAACAGGTGGCCGCGCGTGCCGAGGGGGAGGCGGTCAGCCGCACCATTCAGATGACGCTCACCGATCGCAGAGGTCGGGTGCGGGAACGTGAAGCCATCGTGCTGAAGCTGAACGACCTTGCGTTCGATGCCACCCGCATCAGCTATCTGACGCCGAAGTCCGTCCGTGGCGTCACCTTCCTCAGTCAGGAGGTGGATGAAACGGGTCGTGATGATCGATGGCTTTACCTGCCGGCGACCCGGAAGGTGCGTCGGATTCCTGCGTCGGACCGGGGCGATTACTTTCTCGGTACCGACTTCACCTACGAGGACGTTCAGTCCGACCTGAAGTTCGAGGTCGAGGACTACCTGTTTCAATACGAAGGCGAGGAAGACAGTGCTGGACGGCTCGTCCACCATATCAGCGGCGAGCCTGCGACCGAGGCGATCGCCCGGGAGCTGGGCTATGGACGCTTTGAGGCCTGGGTGGATCCAGACAGCTGGATGCCGGTGGAGATCCGTTTCTACGATCTGAAAGCCCAGGCGCTGAAGACCATTTTCGTTCGGGACGTTCGCCAAGTGGCCGGAATCTGGACGGCGCATGAAGTAGAAGCGGTGAATCACCGTACGGAGCACCGGACGCTGTTCCGCTATCGGGCGGTCTCTTATCCCGATACGTTGCCGGACGATTACTTCGATTCGGCCCGCCTGGGGCAGCGGATTCCGGGCGCTGCACCGTGAGCGCCTGGGTCCGGGTCCTGTGGGCCATTGCGATGACGATGGTCGCGCTACTCATATCTGCAGCGACCGCTGCCGAAACCTATCTATCGATGCCGACGCAGGTTCGCTATGGGTACGCGCTCGAGCTCGATCAGCCTCTCGAGACCAGCTTGCGACTCGCGCCGGAGTTGGAGGCCCTGGCAGAGGACTGGCGATTGATGATCTCTGCGCGTCTGGAGGGCGACGCGGAGGATCTCCTCGAACCAGGGCGCCCGGCGTTCGAGAACTACTCGAGTCTGAGCCGGCCCTGGCAGCTCGGCACCTGGGGCAGGCTCGAGCTCAGGGACGCCTTCATCGAGGTCCCGTTCGGGCGGAACCTGGCGAGGGTCGGCAAGCAACAGATCGTCTGGGGTAATCTGGATGGCCTCAAGGTGCTCGACGTGCTCAACCCGCAGCGGTTTCGGGAGTTCATTCTGGAAGATTTTCAGGACTCCCGGATCGGTACCTGGAGCGCCTACTTTGATCTTCTGGTCGGGGACTGGCGCGCGGAACTGGCTTTCATCCCAGACGTAACCGCCCACGAAATCCCGGAACCCGGTGCCTGGTTCGAGCTGACGGCGCCGCGTTTTCGATACGGTGCAGAGCCGGGGGGGCCGATCCTTCCCCGAACAACAACGGGCCCGGCGGTGCGGGATGGGTCGGTGGGTGCGCGGATCACCCGAACCCTGGCTGGCATCGATCTCGGTGTGATCGCGTTGTCGGGCCTCGGCTTCGAACCCCTCGGGCGACTGCGGCTGGATCAGGCCGGACCGTCTCTGGAGCAGTTCTATGCAGACCGAACCCTGTTCGGCCTCCAGGCGGAAACCGCCGTCGCTGGCCTCGTGCTCAGGCTCGAGGCGAGCTTCCAGCCGGAGCGGACGTTCAATACCCGAACGGAAGTGGACCTCAGCACGGCACGGCTGGACCAGTGGCGCATCGCGGCAGCGGTGGATATCGACGCACCTTTTGGCATCTTCGTGAATCTTCAGTACCTGCACGATCAGGTGATGAGCGCGCCGGACGATCTCATCCGCCCGGAGATCGATCGGGTGGTGACGGCATTCGCCCGTCGCGGCTTCCAGAACGAAACCCTGCTCCTCGAGCTGCGCTGGTACGGTGAGCTCGAGCAGGATGATGGCATGGCGCGGGGGATGCTCGAATATCAGCTCGGAGGGAACACGCGTCTGCGTCTCAGCGGTGACTACTTCTACGGCACCCGCGAGGGACTGTTCGGGCAGTTCCAGGCGCGCGATCGTCTGACGCTGGCCATTGAGCACACTTTCTAGCAGAGCGTGCCTCGGTGAAGGATCTCAGAAGAACGGACGGAGATTGGCAGGCAGTCCCGGATGATCTGGAGGCTCGTCTCTCCCCCGGTGCCGGCAGGGCTCTGTTTGAGGTTGCCTGCGGGCCTTCAGGCCGGCAGCAGCCGCGACAGGTCCTTCAGTTGCTGTCACGCATGAG
>Ga0316191_10000940_pt1 | contig 19895 bp, 14 predicted proteins | sample Eddworburr2cm_MG_FD_204928 | JGI IMG/M metagenome (GOLD analysis project Ga0316191, IMG submission 204928) | Coastal sediment microbial communities from Maine, United States - Eddy worm burrow 2 cm | ecosystem: Environmental > Aquatic > Marine > Coastal > Sediment | place: USA: Maine... | reverse complement strand
GATCTTCCGACGCGACGACGAGGATTCTGCAGGCGCGGGGCGGCTCGTGCGAGAATCGGGAGCGGAATAGCCGCTAGGCCGCCGAGGTAAACCCAAGCCTCCAGACCCGGGCTCCGCAACAGGGCGATCCTGCCTGGGTGGGCGGACCAGGTGCACGGGATCCGTCCCGTGAGGCGCTGCATGCCCTGGGGAGGGCGTCTTTGGCTCTCTCAGGGGGGCCGTTCCAGGTGAGCTGAACCATGGTTGGTCCGGCGGGGTGCTCGGCGTTGGGTCCGGCAGTGAGTCGGAAGTCGGTTCTGCGCCCGCGTCGCCGAAATCTTCGCTCGGAGCGTGGCTCTTGGGCTGCGACCCGGTTCCCGAGGCAGCCACCTCAGGCAACACCTCGGTTTTGTTGCTCACTGGCCCTTCAGTTGAGGACGTCTCCTGCGCAGCGGCTTCGTCTCGAAGTCCCGTGACGAGGCGGCCAAGCTGCCTCCGAACCCGGGGAGAGGGGGCAAAGTCCTCGAGCTCTTCGATGAGGGCCGCGGCCGTGGCTGGTCGGTCATCTCGGTCGGGTTTGAGTAAGCGTTCGATGACGTTGCACAGCCCGGGGGGAGCATCAGGTGCGAGCTCGGCCAGCGACGTGTGCTCGCCTTTGAGGATGAGCATAATCGTCGCGGGGTCATGGGCGCCTTCGTAAGGGCGCTCACCCGACAGCGCCTCGAACAGAACGACGCCTAGTGCGAAGAGGTCGGCGCGACCGTCGAGCGGCTCGGCCCGGAGCTGCTCTGGCGACATGTACGGAACCTTGCCCTTGACAGCGCTCTGCTTGCGCGAGTTGCCGGTCATCGCCTTGGCGACTCCGAAGTCGCTCAGCAGGATCTCTCCCTGTCGGCTGACCAGGACGTTCGATGGCGAGATGTCCCGATGCACAATCCCGCTCACCTCATCGTCGGTGCCCTCGATGCCAGTACCTGGCGGCGGATGGTGAGCGTGCTCGAGTGCCTCCGCGAGCTCGAGTCCAAATAGAGCGATCAATTCGTGCGGCAGCTTCTCGTCAGGCTGCGCGTCGAGGATGTTGCGCAGATCGAGCCCGTCCACGAGCTCGAGAGCCATGTACGAAGTCCCCTCGATCTCCCCGAAGTCGATGACGCCGACGATGTTGCGGTGTCGGAGCTTCGCCGCGAGTCGCGCCTCACGCTCGAACAACGAAATGAAGTCTTGGTTCTCGCGGAAGAACGGAAGCACGAGCTTGAGACATACGCGCTGGGTGAATCCGCTCGGGCCCCGTCGCACCGCCACGAACGTCTCGGCCATTCCGCCCACGCCCAAGCGCCGCACCAGTTTGTAGGGGCCAAATTCCTCTCCGAGGATGTCGTTCAGCGATGTTTCGGAGCGTCTCATTGGAACTCATTCACCGCTGCTGCGTCAAGCTGACCGCTGGAGCCGCCGGCGGCGACCGTTCTAGTGTACGGTGCGCACGCAAAGTTGAACAGGGGATGCCCGGTGATCGTGCTGCAAGAAGCCTAGAATTCTCCGCGAACGCTGAGGCTACCGCCATTTCGGTTGACGACGACTCCGGGTGTGAAGCTGGCGCCATGCTTCTTCTCGTCCTTTCGGAACAGGTAGACGAGCGGGATCGTCAACAGAGGTGCGGCAGTGACCCCCAGCACGATGGCACGATCCGTTGAGCGCTTCCGGTCGACGCAGGTTTGCGCGACTCCCACGCTCGTCACCAGTTGGCAGTTGCTGCTGCCATCGGGCGCCCCGTCTGCGGTTACTCCCGAGACAATGGCGACGACTGCTGCGCCAACACCAAGGCCTCCGGAAAGCCAGGCCCACCACGGAGTCTTGCTTCGGTATGGAAGCAGGAGCGGCATTGCCGTGACGGTCAGTGCGCCGCCTGCCAGTGCAGTCACCGCTATGCCCGACCCGAGGTTGGTCCACTTGACTTGGTTCGCCGTGTCGTTGGGGTCGAACTCGTTGACCCAGTCGTTGCCTGCGCCTCGCCGCCAAATGAGTACTCCGTAGCTCGCCAGCAAGCTGGCTCCGCCCGCTGACACGAGCGATAGACCCGAAATCCATTGGCCACGCGGTGGTCGATCGGCTGGCCAGCCCGAAGCCGTCTTCGGCGCCTCGGCCGGCGCTCCGGCCCTGGCCGTCTTGCAGTCGATCGTCACGGGTTTGGGGCCGGTGAAGTCCTTGCATTCTCCGTTGGCGAGCGCGACCGCTGCGGCAGAAGCGACCCTCGCAGTCGGACCGCTGGGCGTCGTTGGAATTCGGGCGATTCCTCCGCGACGCTCCGTCCCACTGACGACTCGCAGCTCCATCGTGTCGATGCTTTGGATCGATGCGAGCACGACCGCGCCCGAACCGAGCACCTTGGCAACCTCTTGTGCATCGATCACCTGACGTTGCGCCTTGGACTTGTCCGGATACCGTAGTCTGAGAAGCGGTTCAGTTCGGACGGCCTGATCGAAGTCGGCATTGACGAAGGCCTCGGCGCGTCCGGCCCGGATGTAGACCCGATGCACGCGCCCGCGGCGATCCGGATCGCACTCGACCTGCACCTGATACTCCCCGGGGTAGAGGTCAGCCATCTCAAACGGCGTCTCACCGAACCGCACGCCGTTGATCCGCACGGCGCAGCCGGACGGGTCGCTGTTGACCGTCAGGGAGCCCGTCTGTTCGGGGCCTGGCTCGCTCGCTTCCTTATAGCGGGAGACCACGTTGGGCGGGTGCATGTGCGGGCTCGGCTCGCCTTGCGGCACGAGGCGCACACACTCCTGAACCTGTGCTTTTGCCCGCGAACGGTTTCCTGTTTCGAGCAGGGCTCTCACCATGTAGAGGCAGGTGTCGAGGACATTCTGTGCCCTGGTTTGCTCTCGATTCAGCTCGTCGGCTGCCTTGCGAGAAAGCAGCTGAGCCTCTTTGAGCTCTTTGAGCGCCGTTGCGTAGTCGCCCCTGGCCAAATGCCGGATGGCCTCGCGTGATTTGGCTACCCACTCTTCGATGTCCGTGTCGCTCACCTCCGTCGAGGGTGCCGAGCCTTTTTGTTCGAAGAGAATGACCGCTTGCTCGGACGGCAACACGGAGATCCCCTGCTCCGAGAGAGCGGCGCTGAGGGCGCCAACCGACGGCTGCATCCACGCGATATCGTCAGTGGTCGACGTCGGCACCACAACCCAGTCTACAGGTTGAGCAAGAGCCGTTGGGGCGAAGCCCAGGACAAGGGCCGCCGCGGCCGCTATGAATCGCATGGGGCGTACTATCTTTGTTTTGGTCGCGGGTTGCAATACCGCGCCGGCTAAAACTTTACGGTAAAGTAGACCATTCCGCCCTTCGACTTCTTTTCGAGATCCCGCGGGTCAGCCCAGATCTTGAGCTCGAACTTCCCTTTGCTGCTCGGGTTTCCGGTCACTCCGTCGAGCGGAATCTCCCAGGGGACCGGGATCGTCAGCGAGGGCACGCCCTTGCCCGGATCCAACATCTTGGGCACCCCCTTAATGGGTTTCTTGGGGGTGTTCTTTGGTGGCGTGGCGCTGTGCGTCTTGCCTTGCTTCGCAAGCTCCTCAGCCAGCACCTTCAACAGTTTCTGATCAACGTCCTTGCACAGTTGCTGGTTGAAGTACTTCGCGGCTCGAGCCTTGTTCTTCTTGCCGGGGACTAGCCTGTTCACCTTGTCACCCGCCTTCTTGCATGCGTTGGCGAGGTCCCGCTGTGTTCGTGTCGGTAGCGTGTTGCGGCCCATCGAAGCACCTTCCTTCCCACATAGATTCGGCGAGTTGGCAGAAATTCACAACCCCGTCGGCGCTGCGCCCTGTCGAACCGAGGTTATCGACGAGGTACTCTTGGCCCCAGGCTCAAACAGGAGGAGACGAGCTAGCACTCGAGGAAATCGTTCATGAGCTCGGGCGTTCCGCTACTGCGCATCGAGTTCTGAATCACACGTCGAGCGAAGCGCGTCCTTCGGTCCTGGCGTTCGACGAGGCGCTGACGCCGGGCCAGATCCTGCGCCCTTGATGCTCGATCGGCTCGAATGTTACACGGAGGAGAGGCGTCCTTTTCCAACCGCGAGGGAACATGACAGCAGGGCCAGGCGACGAGCAACCGGAGGATGATCTGCTGCAGCAGATGCTCGAGGACGCCAGGGTCGAAGCCGGGCGAGCGACGCCTGCCACAGCAACGGCGCCCGTCGTGGATCCATTCCTGACGGGCAGGCTCCCCGACGAGACCAAGAAAAGCGCTCGAGAGGCCCTCCTGGCCGAAATTGACCTGTTGGTATCCGCGCAGATCGACGAGATTCTGGCCCAACCGCAGGTTCAGCGACTTCGCTTGGCTTGGGAAGGGCTCGCGGAGTTGGTCGAGCACATCGACTTCGAGGAAAACGTGCGGCTGGAACTCCTCAATTGCTCCAAGGAAGACCTGAGCGAAGATTTCCGCGGCGCGACCAGCGTGACCGACTCAGGGTTGTACCGTCGACTGTGTAACAAGAAGCTGTCGCTAGGAGGCGAACGCTATTCGCCGGTCAGTCTCATCGTCACCGACTACTCTTTCGATCACCATCAACACGAGATCGAGCTCCTAAGCCATTGTGCTGCGGTCGCTGCTGACGCGCATGCGCCGTTCATCTCCAACGCCTCGCCTCGGTTTTTCGGTTGTGAAGGCTTCTCCGACCTTCTGGCGTCGAGTGACATGCGCCGCATCCTCGAGGGTCCCCGCTATGCGGCCTGGCAGTCTTTTCGGAACGGCGAAGACGCTCGATTTGTCGCGCTCTGCGTCCCGGGGGTCTCTCGCGCGTTGGCGATTCGGGTAGCGCAGTCCTTCGCCAAGTCTCGCGGGTTCGGCGGATTGAGCGGGGAAGGGTGTCGCCCGGTGGACAGGCTGCGGGCGACAGAGCACGTCGAACGCGATCTGATCGCTGGAGGGTTCACCGTTCTAGCCGAGCGCGAGGGCATCGCACCGAAGTTCTCTTCGGTGCACTCGACCCACCTACCCAAGCGCTTCGCGGACACCCCGGAGGGAAGGGCCGCGGCAATCGATAACCAGGCCAGCGCAGAACTGGCCAATGTCCTGACCATCTCTCGCCTGGCTCACTTCGTCGAAGCCATTGCCATCGAGCGACTTCCGGGCGTCGAGGCGAGCGATCTCGAGCGGGTACTCCAACAATGGCTCGTCCACTACGCGGCAGAGGTGCCCAGCGTTGACGAGGTCGACATCGTCGTCACCGAGCCCGGCTACCTTCGCTACGAGCTGACCGTCCGCCGGGCGGACAGTGGTTCGAGCGTGACGCTTCTCGTGGCCGGAAGACTCGACTAGAGGAAGGACCGCGTCATGGCCGTAGACATGAATGGATTTGAGCACGGGGTAACCTGGGAAGAGTTTCAAAGGGTCGCGGAGCGACCGGGCGGCGTAGCAGAGGATGCTCTCGTTCGGGCTGAAAAAAATGTCGACTACGACTTCGCCGGCGGAGGGGGTAACTGGCAGGTCACTGCGGTGCGAGCCCGGATTGCAGTGAACCAAGCCGATAGTTGGGTGGTTCAAGAGAAGCAGACCGACCGGCTCCTAGAGCATGAGCAAGGCCATTTCGACATCACGGCATTGGGGATGCGGGAGGAGGCGAACCGCGCCGACACGCTCGTTGGAACGAGCCGAAACGACCTCCGTAGCCAGTACGAAGAAATTCGTGAGGAGATCAACCTCAGAATCAGTCAGGCCAACCAACGCTACGACACCCGCACGGACCACGGCAGCAACGAGGCCGCGCAGCGACGCTGGGTGGCAAGCATCGGAGCGGCCAAACGCGACGCGAACGCAACGATCGACGCGTTGCCTGATTGAACACCCATTCGACGTCCGTCTTGACTTTGCTCGCTCCGTTTGTGTCTACTCGCCCAAAGAGGAGCCATTTCTATGAAGTTTCGCCGATTTCAACGGGTCTGGTCCGTGCCCCTTTCGTTGCTCGCGATTCACTGCGCCGGCGTCGAATCGAGTTGTCCCGAGGGTCAGACGCTCGACGCTGACAGCGGGCTCTGCGTTGCCCAGCGATCGTTATGTGCCGATGTGGATTGCGACGATGACGACGACTGCACGCGGGACGTGTGCAACCCGGACGATGGCACTTGTTTGAGTTCCGTCGAGGACGACGGCACGTCTTGCAGTTTTGGGGACGTCGCGGGGATCTGTGCCGCAGGTCAATGTGAAGAAGCGGGACTGTGTGGCGGTCTCAGCTGTGACGACGGCAACGAGTGCACGACTGACATTTGCGACTCGGAAGAGAACGGCCCGTGCAGGAACGAGGCAAGGGTCAACGGCACGGTCTGCGATTTCGAAGGCCAAGAGGGGATCTGTTTCGATGGCTTGTGCGAAGATGCTGGTGAGTGTGCCAACACCGATTGCCGTGACGGCATCGAGTGCACCCAGGACCTGTGCGTGAGGGGCGAGTGCACCGAGCACGTCGCAGATGACACCCAGTGCGATGATGCTGATTCGTGCACCGACGACATCTGCAATCCCCAGTTGGGCTGTGAGAATCCACCGCTTCCGGCCTACTCTGCCTGTGATGACGGAGCGCCCGCCACCTTCCCGGATGTTTGCCGCAGCGGGGTCTGCACGGGCGCAATCCAGGGGGAGATGACCACCCCCGCCGGCACGTTCGAAGCGATAGATATCGCGCGAACCACAGCGTCATATGCTGTGCTCCTAAATGAGCGCTCCAACGTGCACGTGCACGAGCTGATCAGCGTGTCGAGCAGTCAGTCTCTCGGCTCGGTGTCTGGCGAGGGGCACCGGCTGCACCCGAAGGGCAGCTCGGTCTATGTCGCCGCCGGGCGTCTTGGCGACACGAGCGGCGGTCTCGACTGCGACGAGGAGTTCTCCGGAGCCTGCCCGCTCCTGGGAGTATGGGACGGGAGCGGCGACGTCGAATGGGGCGGCACGACGATGCACAGCGCTCTCAACGGCCTCGGGTTGAGCGGCATCTACGCGATCAACGCCTGGGTGGACGTCGAACAGGTGATCTGCGAGTTCCCGCCCTGCAATGATCCCTTCGACACGCACTGGTGGTTCGTCGGCCAACGGCTCAGCATTGGCCCAAGGCGACCGCATGCCGTGCATTGTGTCCAGAGGAATTTCCTCATCAGTTGCGACATCGTCAGCAACGGCTTTGCGAACGCCAACTACGACGACATGTGGTTCATCGGGGCGGAGCTTTCGTCAGACGGCAACATGTTCGATCCGGAGTTCAAGGCTGCGCTCTTTGGCATGCGAGGAGATCCCGAATCGAGCGTCGTCGTCGATGCCGATGCCGATCCCAACGACTCCTTGTCTACGACGAGCACACAGGGTCCCTTTGACACCTCGCTTCGCGGATCGTTCAGCCCGACCTGCAACAACGTCATCCAGTATGGTGATGGGGGCTCCCTGCTGTGTGAGGCGGACGACCTGGTGGCGGGGCCATTCCCCGGCTGCGAGGCCGCCACAAACTGGGAGTGTAGCCCGCTGATCACAGGCCGAAACTTCGTCCACGGGGCTAGGGCGGGCGCGTCGGTCCTCGTAACCCCAACTCGCCTCTACGCACATCAAAGCGGCAGCCGAGGCGACTCCGCCAACTGGACACCGATCGACTTCGAGCTCCCATCGGGAGTCTCGCTGGCCGCTGCGGCCGGAGACACCAGCGAATGGTACGTCCTCGCCAACGACAGCAACTCGGGCAAAGTCCGCGTTTACAAGTTTACTTGGTGAACGTTGTCAGAGGCCCATAGCCACGGCGAGGAGGCCTATCGCGAGAAGTAGCGCGCAGACCTCGGCACCTTCCCGTCGTCGCCTCGACGGGCACAGTGGAGATACGGACTCGAGTCTCGCGGACCTAGCAATCGCGGCGCACGGCTGGTACCGTCGGTCACTATGCGGCTGGCCACTGGGCAACTGTTGGGCGTCGTCGCGTTGCTGTCCGCGGCGGCTTGCGCCGACGTCGAGCAACAGAGCGGGTGCGCAGTCAACTCGGAATGCGCACCCGACGAGTATTGCACTGGCGATGGGTGCGATGGAGTGGGGACGTGCGCACTGAAGTCGACGGAATGCCCAACGGACGTAGCGCTGGTATGCGGCTGCGACGGCAACACATACGACAACGCGTGCGAAGCGGGTCGAGCAGGGGTCCGCGTTGCGTCGGACGGCATCTGTGCCTGCGGTGGGAACGGCGACTGCGACGCGATGGACTACTGCGCCGCCAGCACATGCGCCGGGGAGGGGACTTGCGAGCTGAGACCGGTCGACTGCCCGGCGGTCATCGATCCGGTTTGTGGCTGCGACGGGGACACCTATGACAACGCGTGTCTAGCGCAAGAGGCAGGTATGCGGGTCGAGTCGACCGGGCCCTGCCTGTGCACCAACAACGCAAGCTGCGACACCGACGCGTATTGTGCGGGCGACGGCTGCGGGATGGCGGGGACGTGCGAAACGAGACCGGTAACGTGCCCCACGGTCTTCGACCCGGTCTGCGGCTGCGATGAAATCACCTACGATAGCGCCTGCAACGCCGAGCAAGCCGGCGTGCGCGTCGCGTCGGCCGGGCCGTGTCCATGCGACGGAAATGACGCATGTACATTGAAGGAGTACTGCTACGACGATGCGTGTGATGTTCCGGGCGTCTGCCGCGCTAGGCCGGCTGTTTGCATCGCCGACCCCGATCCCGTGTGCGGGTGCGACGGGGTGACGTACGACAATGCGTGCCTCGCTGCATTGCAAGGTGTGCGAGTGGAGTCCACCGGGGCTTGTCCCTGCACCACCAACGACGACTGCGAAACCGGCGAGTACTGCGCGGGCCAAACATGCGCCGGCGCGGGGACCTGCGCGGTCCGTCCCACGCTGTGCATCATCGATGGAGACGGGGTATGTGGCTGCGACGGCACGACGTACAACAATGCGTGCATCGCAGCCCAGAATGGGGTCAGGGTCCGGTTCGTGGGGATGTGCCTGATCATCATTCCTCTTCCTTAGAGAAGTGCGCCATTCACAATTCCAGCCGGACCAGAGCGTTGTTGGAGTTTGGCAGCGGTCACCGCGGCCCAGAATTCCAAGGGTTGGAATCTGGCACAGTGTATGCTTCTGGTTCCTGGCGCCAGGCCCCGGTGATGAAAACCATCAAACCCATGAAGCTCGGGATTCTGACGCGCTGCTTCGAGCGCGAGCGGAAGTGCTACTTCTCCGTCGGAATTCTCGCGTTCTTTCGGTTCGGCGACCCGAGTACGCTTCTGAGCGAGGTTGCCCTTTGGCAGTTCGTGCCGGATGAGCTTGGAGGCGAGCCCATCGACCTCTGCATGCCGAAGCTCCGAGGAGAGTTCCTGGTCAAGGGCAGCGCGTTTCCTCCAGGGGGTGCGGCGGCCACGACCTGTCCGGTGCGCGTCACAATCGGTTCCCTCACAAAGCAGCTCTACGTGGTCGGCGATCGCTTCTGGAAGGGCAAGCAGCAGAGCAAGCCTCAGTCCTTCGATGAGATGCCCATCGGCTGGGAGCAAGCGTACGGCGGTCCGGCGTTCGCGGAGAACCCTCTCGGCAAGGGGCATCAACCCGTCCAAACCGAGCACGGGCCGGTTCAATTTCTCCCCAACGTAGAGTCGCCTGGAAAGCTCGTGTCCTCTCCCAAGCAGGTTCCGAAGCCGGCCTCCTTTGGAGCTATCGACTACACCTGGCCGCAGCGCTTCTCGAAGCTCGGCACCTACGACCAGCAATGGTTGGAAAACGGTTTTCCCGGCTACGCGAAGGACATCGAATGGGGCCTATGGAACGCCGCGCCGCTGGACCAGCAACAGGCCAAGCCTTTTGTCGGAGATGAGCCGTTCCTGGTCGAGAACATGCATCGTGAGAAGCCGCGTCTCGGAGGTCGACTGCCAGCCGTGCAAACCCGATGCTTCGTGACTCAGCGCAACGGAGGCGATTCCCGTTTTGAAGAGATCAAGACTTGGCTCACGACGGTTTGGCTCTTTCCTCATGCAGAGTGTGGCGTATTGATCTTTCACGGCTCGCGCGAAGTTCAGGAGGACGATGCGCACGATGTCGAGCACCTGCTCATTGCCGCGGAGGCGCTCGATCAGCCCAAGCCGGTGTCGCACTATGTAGCCGTGCTCGAGCAGCGGCTCGACAAGGAAAAAGGCGCGGTCCACGCGCTCCGCGAAAGCGACCTCATGCCGCCGGTTGCGGAAGGGGAGGAAGACGACCCGTTCGAGGGGGTCGACGACCCGTTCAACGAAGCCGTCCGCCCGGAAGGCCTCCTTCGGGAGAACATGAAGCGACGCCAGGGCGAGATGATCCAAGAGCTCCGTTCGCGTGTCGAGGAGCTCGGGGTGAACCCCGACGACTACGCACCGCTCTCCGCCCCGGATCCGGATCCCGCGGATGACCCGATGAAACTCGTGGAGCTCATGGAGGAGCAAGCGAGGCAGTCCGAGACGCTCAGAAAGACAGCCGAGCAGAACCAAGAGCAGCTGGAGGCGCGCCTTCGTAGCGCCTGTGAGGAACAGGGGCTCGACTACGAGGTCTTCGCAAGTGCTCAGCGCTCAGGGCCTCCGGTGTTCTCAGCGGCGGAGGCTATTGCGACCTTCCGAGACCTGGCGCAGCAAGGGGGCGCGCACGGTGTTCCGCTCGACGATGTTGAAAGGATGCTGGCTGACCCCAAGTTTCCGATGCGGATGCAGGCGCAGGAGGACAACATCTTCAAGGTCTATCGTCTCACGGCGCACCATCAGGATGCCGCGGTCGTGGACGAGGGGCTGCGCCAAGAGCGTCGTGCACAACTCGTGCGAATGCTGAAGGCCGGCGAGCCCTTGAACCGGGTGGATCTGACCGGCGCCGATCTCTCGGGGCTCGATCTTCACGGCGCGGAGCTTCAAGGAGTCTTTCTCGAGTCGGCGAACCTCCATGGCGCGGACCTACGAGGCGCAAAGCTCCAGCAGGCTGTTTTGGCGCATGCCGACCTCCGAGATGCGGACCTCTCGCAGTCCGACTTGGGGGAGGCAACGCTGGGTGGCGCGAATCTGGAGGGTGCATGGCTCGACGAATGCAGTCTCGAAGGTGCCATCTTAGGGCGCGCTCACTTGAAGAACACCAGCCTACGCGGGGCGACGTTGGTCGGGGTCGAGCTCATGGATGCGATTTTCGATCAGACCGACCTCAGCGAAGCCAAGGCCGAGAAGCTCAACTTCATCAAGACCGAGCTCAACGGGACGCGCTTCGATGGCGCCGAGCTCGTCGAGTGCAACTTCCTAGAGCTCGACCTGGCTGGATCCAGTTTCCGGGGGGCACGGCTTCCCTCGTGTGTGTTCGTGACAGTCGAGGGGTCGGGAACGAGCTTCGAAGGCGCGAATCTGACGAACGTGCGCTTCGCCGCCGAATGCGTCTTCGATGAAGCGAACTTCCAGGGAGCGAACCTCGATACCGCCAATCTGCGAGGCACCCGCTTGGCGCGCGCCGATTTTTCTGGAGCGAGCTTGAAGGGCGCCGACCTCAGCGAAGCGGATCTGCGCGCGGCCAAGCTCTACCGGATCGCGGCGCCCGGCGCGCTTTTGGTCCGGTCCAACCTAGAGGGCGCAACGCTGATATCGGCGAACCTCATGAATGCAGTGATGCAGAAAGCAAACATCAGGGGTTGCGATCTTCGAGGGGCGAACCTCTTTGGAGCCGATTTCGCTCGCGTAGAGTCCGACGCGCGGACCAATGTGCAGTTCTCGAACCAGAAGCGGGTACGAGTCAATCCCGTGAGGGAGCGATGACCAAGAACGAGTTGGAAACCCTGGTCTACCAAGGGAAACCGATCTCTTCGGTCGACCTGGCCTCCGCTGACCTTCGAAACGCAAGAATCGGCGGCGGGGTGTTCGACAGCGTCTCCTTTGCAGGCGCGCGCTTGGAGGGCGCCGTTCTGACGGAATCGACGTTCGCGGAGTGCGATTTCCGTGGCGCCATCTTGGATGGCGCGAATCTTCATCACGCCAACATTCATGCGTGTGTTGCGGCTGGCTTTCGGGCTCGGGGCGTATACGCTGCGTTCGCCGCCTTTAGCCAAACCGATCTTTCCGATGCAGATTTTTCGAACGCCGACCTGCTTTCGGCTTCGTTCGTCGGGGGCAACCTCTCAGGCGCGGTATTCTCCAGAGCAAGCATGGACCGAACATCCGTGATCGACGCCTCGACACTGGGCATCGATCTTCGCGAGGCGAAACTAAGGCAGGTTGTGCTCATGAACGCCGACCTTCGCGAGGCAAAGCTGGAGGGCGCGCGGCTTGAAATGGTCGTTCTGAACGGTGCCAATCTCGAGGGAGTTTCTCTGAAGGAACACTCGCTGAGACTTTGTCAGCTGGTGGAGGCCAACCTTCGCGGTTGCGATCTATCGGGGGCCGACATCACGCAGTCGAACTTCAAGGGTTCCGACCTCAGTAGCGCGACCCTTCGAGGCGCGCAGGCGCCGAATGCGCTTTTCGTAGAAGCGACCCTCGAAGCCGCGGATTTCTCGGGAGCAACGCTCGCGCAGTCGATCTTCATCGACGCAAGAGCCGCGCGAGCGAATTTCAGTGGCGCCAACATGCAGCAGTGCATCCTGCACCGCGCCGACTGTTCGTCGGTGAGGTTCGAAGACACCGACCTGACCTATGCGGACTTCTCGCACGCACTGGTCCAGCAGAGTTATTTCGGGACCAAGAAGGTGTTTCGCGCCGTGTTCCACGGGGCCAAGGACGAGGGCGCGTATTTCGCCGATCGATCTCAGGCGCTCGGAGATGACCCGGACGTCAAGGAGGCCGAGGAGTGGGAGCAGAAGTTCTAGGCGGGCCCTCGTGCGGTCACGGCGCCAGCAGCACCACCTTGGTCTGACTGGGCACTAGCCGCGCGCCCGGGCAGTTGGTCGAGTTCTGCATGCTCACGCTCGTGAGGCGGCTCGCCGGCATGCCTCCGAGGAGAATGGTGAAGGCACCGGTCATGTGTCGCGACGGACCCATGACCGTGGCGGACGCCACACCGGTTGCGAGGCCAGCGTTGTCGCCGTTCGTGAGTGGAACCACGGTCGCGAGGTTGTGCGCCGGGGCGTACATGAACATGACCTTGACGACGGCTGGCACTCCCATGGGTCCCATGGCCATGTTTGGATACGGCGTGGGCACGGGTGGTGCGGGGGGCGCTGGCGTCAGGCAAACGTCCGGCCCTCCTACGTCCTGGCCACCCATCTGTGTATTGGCAAACATGTTGTTATTCCATCAACCCATGTGGATCTGTTTGCCGTCGACCTTCACGAGTGACATCGCGGTGATGAGCGCGTTCTTGGCGTGCATCCGGAGGGTGTCCTTGGCCGACATGTCGAGTTGACCGACCCGAACCTGCTCGATGTCGTCAATCGTGCGGTAGGCGCGCTTGGCTTGCTCAACGAACCGTTCCGCGACCGTTTCGAGGGCCCCAGCGACCAGCAGTCGGGCGCCGCTCGCCACAAGCTCGAAGCGGCGCGTGGTAATCGATATCGCACTGGGCGAAACCATCTCCAGGCCTTCCGAGGCGACCATACGCAGGCGCCCCGATGGCGCCTCGAGCGAGATGTCCCCCTCGATAGACAGCTCGGCCGACGACGTGTCCGACCGCTCTAGGATGGACAGGACGTAGGTCCGTCCATCGCCGAGGCGGGCAACCCAGACTTCGTCGCCGACGTTCGGCTGAAGCAAACACGTCGCCGCTCGCCGAGCGCTCACGTGACGCCCGTCGAGCTCGGTCACGATATCGGACCCCGCCACCGCGACGACGTGACCGGACGTTTGATGTTCGATGGCGTCGCGTTGCTCCCGCCTCCGTGAATCGATGGGAATGGGTATCGCTGTCATGTCTTACCTCTTGTCTAGCTTTCTCGACCCTCAGCCGAAGATGCTCATGATGGCATTCTTGATCGCCGTGCCGCCGCTCGTCAGTTGTGTGCCGAACGTGGTCAGTTCGGTCCCTGCGTCCTCTTTCTTGGCAATGTCCTGCGACATGTTGAGCCCCGTGACACCCATGGACATGTTGGTCATCTCGAACTTGTTGATGACTGCACCCACGCTCAGAATGTAGGTGAGCATCTTCTTGAGAGCGTCGTCGGTTTCGTCTGCCGACGCCACCCTCACCGTCGGAGCCGTTTGCTGAATTCCGGCCACACCATTGATTAGCACCTGCCCCGATGTAGAAGTGAGCGAAATATTGCCCCCGGTGGCCGTCGCCGTAATCCCGCCGCCGGTTACCGTTTGCGTAATCCCGCCACCGGTCACCGTCTGCTGGAGATCGCCTGTGATCGTGTCGGTGACCCCGCCCGCCTGGACGGTGCGCTCGACGCCCACGCCGACCGTTTCTTTGAGTGACCCAACGATGTCACGCTCTTCGTTCTGTTCGACCCAGTGGTTGTTCGACTGAGCGGAGAAACTGTTCCCGCCGTCGATGGCCATGTTCTGGTTCCCCTCGACGTGAACGTTCCGGAGATTCTTGACGGTAATCCATTGGTTGTTATCGACCTTGATGTCTTGATCGTCACCAACGGTCATCGCGTGCTTGGCCAGCACCTGCTCTCGCAGATTACGCTGGGCGCGGAGGTAGACCTCTTCCTTGCCTGCCGCATCCTCGAAAGAGAGCTCGTTGTGACCGCCGCCACCCGGGCTGCTTTGCGTGCGGATGGTACTCTTGGTCATCTCGTCGGGCATCTCGTATGGCGTGAGGTTTTCACCGTTGTAGACAGTGCCGGTGGCAATGGGCCGATCCGGGTCGCCCTGCACGAACGCGACGGTGACCTCCATACCGATTCGCGGGATGAACACGAAGCCCCAGCCTGGGCCCGCCCAGGGCTGAACGACACGCATGAAGCAGCTGCTGTGCTCGTCTTTGTTGCCCTCGCGGTCCCAGTGGAACTGCACCCTGATGCGTCCGTGTTTGTCCGTGTGGATCTCCTGGCCACTGGGCCCCACCACGGTGGCGGTCTCGATCCCCCGGACCCGCGGCTTGGGTGTGCGTCGTGCGGGTCGATATGGGGTTTCTGTCGGGATACAGACGAAATGGTTGCTGTAGTTGGCAGAGTCGCCATCGGACGAGATGGAATGGCCGACCCGAGTTAGGAGGTAGTCGCCCTCCAGATTGTGCTCGAGGAGGCCAAACAACCCGCCCGCGCTAAACCCGACAACCGTCCCGCGACCGTGCATGACGAGCTTGTCGCGCGCCGAAAGCTCACGCCGAATCTGGCATTGATCATTCGCATCGTTGGATTGATAGCCGTTGTTGTCCGTGTAGTCATGAAGGGTAGGGGGGAAAAGATCGTGTTGATAGACCTCGCGCTCGGGTCCGATCGCCGAGCCATCCACGGCATCGCCCCCGGCCTCGCCCGTCTTGTCTTCCTCGATCGGAAGCGATGGGAAGGTCCAGTCGAAGTGGCGCATCGTTTGCTTGGTGGGGCGGAGCGCGGAGTAGCGGACGAAGCTCTGCACGCATTCACGGACGCCCCGGTCCTTTGAGAAGTGCACGTCCTTTCCTTTGACGGACTCGACATCCACGCTGCTGTGGGGATCGTCCGCCAGAAACATTACTTCTGCCGAGCCTTCGCGATCGAATCGATAGATGATCCCTTCCTCCTCCATGAGCCGCTCACAGAACGCGAAGTCACTTTCATCGTACTGAACCCGGTACTCGCACTTTGGATACGTTCGACCAAGGTCCGTGTCGTGCTTGCGCTCGTAAGCAGACAGCCCGTCTCCAAGCACGTCGTCGAGGATTTCGGGCACGGTCATCTCTTGAAAGATCCGAGTCTGCCGGTTCTGCGACAGCATCCAAAAAGCCGCGGAAGCCTCCACCGAGACTTTCAGGAACCGGTTGCTCGCGGCTGCGTCCTCGATTTGGTGCACGATGGCGGGGTATTGGCCCCTCAGCTCGCCGCGCTCGATGATGACGGCGCACGGTTCGCCGAGCATTTCGGTCGGGTCCGTGTCGACGTCCTCGGTCTGCAGAGACAGCGAGAGATGATAGGGCTCGTTGAGCTCCTCGGTGATCGTCGCGTCGACGATCTTCCACTCCGCGCTCGAAGCTTCACACTCGAACGTGCAAAGTACGCTTCCGGCATCCTCTGGAGATTCTTCGACGGGACTCATCATGCTCTCCTATTCCGCGTGACTATAGATCAGCGCCTCATGGTGTTGCAGTGTCGGCCTTCCGCCGAGCGTATCACGACCCCTCTGCATGGTGGCTCGTTGCGGAGGCGACAGAAGGCTTTCCCCTGTCGCCTCCGCCAGGGCTTCCGCGGAGGTCGTTGCCCTCGAGGCGGGGCCCTATCTCTGGTCCCTGAAGCTGTCCTCGTGCGCCGCGCCCGTGGCCTCGTAGGTCTGGGCCATATTGTTGAAGACGAAGACGATCGACTCGGTCGGCGGCTCCGCCTGGCCGGCGCCGCCCATCGCATCGGGCGAGCTGAAATCGATTCCCGCGATCCGGGCCTCACTGATCTCGACCGTGTAGAACTCCTCCGTGGTGCCGTCACCCGCGGGAGAAGGCCGGTAGAACTTGAAGACGCCCTCGATTTGTGCGTTCTCGCACAGGGCCTTCCAGAGAAGCGGGGTCGCCTTGTCGACGCGCTTCACGATGCGAATCGGCTCATAGTTACGCGCGCCCGACGCGGTCCCCGAGAACGACTCAGAAGCCGACGCAACGCCGTAGTCGAAGCTGAAGCACTCGATGGTGTCTTCGCGATCGAGAGTGGTCACCGTGCTCTCGCCTTCAATGTCTTCACCGCCTGCCTTGAGCTTGAGATGAACTGTCATTGCCATGGGAATATCCTCCGTGTTGTGTGTTTGCCGTCTCGAGCTCTTCGGCGTTCCCGCCTCGACCTCACTCCCATCAATAAGCACGCTTCGTGCCGACCCGAAAACGCAATGATTTCGGCTGGGGTGGCCCGCAATGACCCCAAGCGACGACGGTCGTCGCCACATCGCGACGAGCCGCGTCGCGCTAGCTGGACTTTGAGCGAGCCGAGCTCAGTCGCAGGGGCGCTGCCCGGCGGCGTGAGGGCAGTGCTCGTTCGGATCCCCCGCGGCGGCGAGGCCCAGATGGTTGATCACGCAGTCCTGATGCCCGGCATCGAAGGAATCGAAGTCGCTCAGGCACGCGCCTACGCTCGGATAGCGGCCCACCCCCCCGAATCCACATGTGGATTGATAGTCTTCGCAGAAAGCCACCGCTTCGGCCGAGCCGTCCGGCGTTTCACACAGGCCGTTGATCAGCTCCTGCCCTGGCGGGCACGGCGCCGGATCAGAGCCGCAACTACCGAGCAGAAGGGCAATCAGAGTCGCCGATACGGCGCAGGCCCCTGGGACGGTCTTCACTCGGTGTTTGTCACACAACGCGAGCGCCTCGACAAGCCCTCACTCGGATGCGTCTTGACTTCGAGCTTACTCTTTGACTTCATGGCGCCGTTCGTCGCCTGAAGGGAGAGTTGCCATGAAGCGGATCTGGCTCGCCTGGCCTCTGTTGCTGTTCGCGCTCGCGCATTGTTCGAGCGCAGCCCCGGTGTGCCCGGAGTCCCAGCTGTTCGTTGATGGGCGGTGCGTCGACCTCTGCGAGGATATCGACTGCGACGACGACAACGGTTGCACGTTCGAGGAATGCGTCGTGAATGAGCAGGCGCTCACCGCCTCTTGCGTTCGGACCGATGCAGAAGACGGCAGAGCTTGCGACACTCCCGAGGGAGCTCCGGGATTCTGCACGACGGGCAGATGCGCTGGCGCCTGCGACCCTCCAGATTGTGATGACGGCAACGCATGTACTATCAACGGAACGTGCAACGCCTCGACAGGTCAGTGCGAAGGTGGTCGAAACGCGCAGGAGGACACCGAGTGCAACGATACTGGTGTCTGCGACAGCACAGGCAGCTGCGTCGAATGCAACCGTCCTCAACAGTGCGACGACGCCAACGAGTGCACCCAGGACAGCTGCGAGGGAGGCTCCTGCGGCCACGAGAACATCGCGGGCCGCGCGTGCGACTACATGGGCGGCAGCCAAAATGGCATTTGCGACGCTCAGGGCGAGTGCGGCGCGCCGCCACCCAACTGCGACCCCAACCCCTGTACCGACACGGGCAACGACTGCACCGAGAGCGTGTGTGACCCCGCAGATGGGTCGTGCTCGGCCAGGGATTTGGGGGACGGCACAGCCTGCAATGATGCCTCTGGAGGCTTTCCGGGCACCTGTAGCTCCGGCGCTTGCGTGGGGTTGTGTGCTGGCAAGCAATGTCCCGATCCACCGGTGTGCCTCATGCCGGGAACGTGCAATCCGCAAGACGGAGTCTGCGAAGAGGGCGACCCCGTGATGGACGGCACCGATTGCGAGGTCGGCATGGTGTCGGGCGCGTGTGTCGAGGGCGTGTGTGCGGCCCCCGACGACGAGGTGGACCCCGTGACCCCACTCATGATGGAGTTCGACCGGGGGCCGGATTCTTCAACGAACACTGTCTCTTTTCCGCTGGGGGACACAGAAGACAACGTCCCTTACCGAGTGCAGCCCACGGGCTCCATAGGGTTCTTTGGGAACCTCACCATCAGGGCGGATTGCACAGGCCCAGGGACCGAGCACGTCAAGTTCTTCTGGGGAGGGAGGCCAGAGGAGCATGCGTGCGGAACAATCGTGGTGGACGCGATCGTCACCAACGATAGCAACAACACCGGCTCGGTGAACGTTAGGGCGCTCGGCGGAGACGCCACCCTGGTCGAATGGACCCTGACGGGCGAGGCCAAGTAGCCTCTCGTGCTTCGGGTGCGCGCCGCTAACCCATTGCAATCGTTAGGCGGAATCTCTACCATCGGCCCCTAAATGGTGATGCTACGAATTCTCGTCTGTTTCGGTCTGGTGTTTGCAACGGTGGGCTGCAACAAGTCCACGGTCTGCACGATACCCGAGCCGGCCAACCTCTGGGTTCGTGGCACGGACGAATTGAATCCCAACGCCTCCGGGGATCCCCTGCCCACTCTCGTCCGCGTCTACCAACTCAGCAATCTTGGCGAGCTCGAGCAAGCCTCGTTCGAGCAGATGATGCAGAAGCCGGCCGAAGTCCTGGGAGACACGCTTCTCGCGACGGAGGAAGTGACCGTCTACCCAGGACGGTCGGCGTTTCGCTCATTCGAGCGGGACCCGGGCGCCAACTACGTCGTGGGCGTGGCGGTCGTTCGACAGCCCAGCGGCAATCAATGGCGCGCGGTCATGACGATGCCGAGTTGCGGCAAGAACGCCGGCGCGCGGCCCATGCTTCGCTTCCTCGTCGATGGCTACGCGATTGAAGGAACGGTCAATCGAGACAGCAAACCCGAGGGCTGCGACGACGACGATGAGGAATGTCTGCAGGAGCGCTCTCAGTAAGCAAGGCATAGCGATGAAACCGCCGCAGAGAGTGATTTGGAGTGAAGGGCTGCTGATGACGCCTCAGCACATGCAGCAGCTCGATCGGTTTCACGAGGGGCGCCTGAACGCCCGGCTCGACGCGATCGATCGCGACAGCTGGGGAGTGCTTGCCTGTGACCTCGACATGCCCGCACTCGAGTCGGGCATGATCGCCATCCGTCACTTCGAGGGGGTGCTTCCTGACGGGACGCCGATCGCCTTCGACGCAGCAAGTCGCGAAGCCCCACCGTCTCGACCGGTGGAAGGGCACCTTGCGGCGCATCAGGCGGTCCTCGAGGTTTTCATCGGCGTGGCTAGGACGCATGAAGCGCGTAACAACGTTGGGGTGAGCAAAGGCGGGCTCACGCGGTACTACGCCGAGAGCGATTTGACCCACGACCGTTATGGCGAAGCGCAGCCCCAAGAGGTGGATCTCGCCTACGCCAATGTTCGCCTGCTCTTCGGGGACGAGCCGCGGGAGGACTTCAGCGCCATCAAAGTGGCGGAGATTCAGCGTG
>Ga0316191_10000939_pt1 | contig 19902 bp, 22 predicted proteins | sample Eddworburr2cm_MG_FD_204928 | JGI IMG/M metagenome (GOLD analysis project Ga0316191, IMG submission 204928) | Coastal sediment microbial communities from Maine, United States - Eddy worm burrow 2 cm | ecosystem: Environmental > Aquatic > Marine > Coastal > Sediment | place: USA: Maine... | reverse complement strand
TGACGTGGTAGCCACAATCGGCGTTTGCTGAAAACACGCCCAATCGACTATGCGCGCCTGGGGCTATAGCCCGGACGATCGGGTGCTTTTGTTCCCGAAAGTTCTATACGAGAATGGTCGAGGGAAAGCGGGAGGTCCAATGCCAAACGATACAGACTATTACGAAGGCGGCTGCGCCTGTGGACACATCCGCTACAGAATGCGGTCGCAGCCACTCATCGTTCACTGCTGCCATTGCAGCTGGTGCCAGCGCCAGAATGGATCCGCATTTGCCGTGAACGCCCTGATCGAAGCAGATCGGGTAGATATTCTCCAGGGCGACGTTGTAGACGTCCTCGTGCCGTCCCCCAGCGGCAAGGGTCAGAAAATCTCCCGCTGTCCGGACTGCCAGGTTGCCGTGTGGAGCTACTATCTGGTCCTGCATGGCGGCAGCATCGGTCATGCTGTTCGATTCATTCGTGTCGGAACACTTGATGATCCCGGCAAGTTACCTCCGGACGTCCACATCTACACGTCAGCAAAACAGCCGTGGCTCACGCTGCCGCCGGGTGCCCTGGCGGTAGCTGAGTACTACGTTACGGAAGAGGTCTGGTCCAAAGAAAGCCTTGAACGTCGGGCGGCGCTGCTGGATGCAGCAGATAAGCAAATGCCAGTCGACTAACGACCCGAACCCGACAAATGTGAAAATTGCTATGCGCGAACGTAAGCTCAGATTAGAGACCCGGGCTCTTCCCAAGTGCCCTCATTGCTCCGGCGTAACAGACGCCCCCTAACGCATCGTGACCAGTTCTTCCGAGCTTGTCGGGTGGATTGCGACGGTATCGTCAAAGTCCTTCTTTGTTGCTCCCATGCGCATCGCAACAGCAAAGCCCTGCATCATCTCATCGGCACCCTCACCGATAACGTGGCAACCGACAACGCGTTCATCATCACCGGCCGTGATCAATTTCATGACCGAGCGCTGCTTCTTGTCGCCAAGCGCGTAGTACATGCCCGTAAAGCCGGACATGTACACCTTGATGTCGTCGCCGTATTCAGCACGTGCTTCGTCTTCTGTCATACCTACTGTGCCGATCGTCGGGTGGCTGAAGATCACTGTTGGGATTAGCTCGTATTCCAGATGCCGCCCCTCCATACCGCCGTAGAGACGGTCTGCCAGGCGCCGACCCGCTGCGATTGCAACAGGGGTCAACGCGGCTCGGCCGGTGACATCGCCCAGCGCGAAGATGTTCTCGACGTTGGTTTGCTGAAACTTGTCCGTCAGGATAAAACCGTACTTGTCCTGTTCGACACCCGCACTCTGTGCGCCTAGTGACGCTGTGTTCGGTGTGCGGCCTATTGCCCAGACGAGGCAGTCGACGGGGCCGAATGTACGTCCATCCTCTGCGTGCAGTACCAGACCTTCTGTGGTTTTTTCGACCGACTCCGGTATGACGCCCGTGTCGAGTTCGATGTCCGCCCTGTCCATTGCCTCCATGAGCTCCGCGCTCAGCATATTGTCAAAGCTGCGCAGCACGCTGTTCTTGCGCACGACAAGCTGCACATCGGAACCCAATGCATTGAATACCCCGGCCAGCTCAACCGCGATGTATCCGCTGCCCGCGATCAGGACCCGCTGAGGGCGCTCTTCCAGTTCGAAAAAGCCATCGGAAGTGATACCGAGCTCGGCACCAGGAATGTTCGGCACCGAGGGCCTGCCACCTGTTGCGATCACTATCCGATCGGCTTTGTACTCGCTGCCATCGACATCGACCGTATTCGCATCCACAAGGCGCGCACTGCCCGCAATATAAGTCACACCACGCCGATCCAGATTCTTGTTGTAGATGCCGTTAAGCCGTTCGATGTAGGCATCACGTCGTGCCTTCAACGCCCCCCAGTCGTGGCCCTTGACCTCAATGTCGAAGCCGTAGCTACCCGCATGATGAAAGCCATGCGCGTGATGCGCCGCGTACCACATGACCTTCTTTGGCACGCAACCGACATTGACACAGGTACCGCCGAGCGGGCCGTATTCAATGACTGCGGCCTTCGCACCATACTCGGCCGCGCGTTGTGCGTGAGCAAGTCCGCCGCTTCCACCACCGATTACCAGAAGGTCGTATCGTTCTGCCACTCTTTATTCTCCCTCGTATGTACTGTTTTGGCCTCGGGGGCCGCATAATCGCCTGTGCTAATATGCGGCGCCAGAAAAGGATATCAACCAGCCCATGATCAACCCCTTGCTCGACACATCGTCACTGCCTCGCTTCGACGAAATCAAACCCGAACACGTATTGCCAGCGATTCAGCAGGTCATCGCCGATAATCGTGCCCGGCTTGAAGACCTGCTCGGCTCCAACAAAACACCCGATGTCGACGAAATCGTCGTCCCGATCGAGCACATGGAACATGAGCTGGGCCGCGTTTGGTCGCCGGTCAGTCACCTGCAGAGTGTACTTGGATCGAAAGACTGGCGTGAGGCCTACAACCAGGCCCTGCCTTTATTGACCGAGTACGGCACCGAAATATCACAGAACGCGGACCTGCAGCGCGCGTACGCCCAAGTCAGCAAGAACCTGCCTGACGATGCGAGTGAGGCGAGTCGCAGTGCCGTGGATCACGCATTGCGGGACTTTCACCTTGCCGGCGTCGATCTCGAGAAAGAAACCAAAGATCGCTTCAAGACCATAATGCAGGAGCTCGCCAGGACGCAGGCAACGTTTGAACACAACATTCAGGACGCGTCTGACGCCTGGACGCTGAACATCACTGATGACGACAACCTGCGCGGCCTGCCCGATGCGGTTCTGGCCAGGGCCGCCGAAGATGCAAGGAAAGCGTCGCTCAGTGGCTGGGTGCTGTCGCTCGACTATCCAACCTACGATGCGGTGCTAAAGCACGCCGACTCGCGTGACCTGCGCGAGGCCATGTATCGCGGCTGGGTCACGCGCGGCTCGGACCAGGGCCGGGACCCCAAGTGGGATAACAGCGAGAACATCGAAAATATTCTCGCATTGCGCCACGAGGCGGCGAATCTCGTTGGCTTCAAGAGCTACGCCGAATATTCACTCGCCACGAAGATGGCCGACACGCCCGAGCAGGTAACGGGCTTTCTGCGCGAACTGGCCGGCCACTCTCGGGCCGCCGCCGAAAAGGAACTCGAGGAACTGACCGAGTTCGCGGGCATGCATCTTGAGGCCTGGGACATGACCTACTGGCTCGAGAAGTTCAAGCAGGACAAGTTCTCAGTATCCAACGAGGAGCTGCGCGCCTACTTCCCGGCGACGACCGTGAAGGACGGTTTGTTCAAGCTCGCATCACAACTCTACGGCGTGGAGCTGCAGCAGAGCGAGGACGTAACGACCTGGCACGAGGATGTTCGCTATTTCAACGTGCGTCAAAACGGCGAAGTGCTTGGCGGGTTCTATACCGACCTGTTTGCGCGCAACGGAAAACGCACGGGAGCGTGGATCGACGAATGCATCTCGCGACAAGACCTCAACGGCCACTCGGCACTACCCGTCGGTTATCTCGTCTGCAACTTCCAACGACCCGACGAACGCGGTGTTTCGCTCCTCACGCACGATGATGTCGTCACGCTATTTCATGAGTTCGGCCACATGCTGCACCACCTGCTGACAAAGGTCGATTTCCCGAGTGTGTCCGGTATCAATGGCGTTCCGTGGGATGCCGTTGAACTGCCAAGCCAGTTCATGGAGAACTTCGCGTGGAGCTACGACGTGCTGACGCGCTGTTCCTCCCATCATCTATTCAACAAGCCGTTGCCGCGCGACCTGTTCGACAAACTGGAGAGCAGCCGCCATGCGGGTGCGGCACTTGCCATGCTGCGTCAGCTCGAACTCGGGCTGTTCGATTTCCGCGTACACGCAGAATATGGCCCGGACACGCCCGTTCCGGTGCTGCAGGTGCTCGCCGAAGTGCGCGATGAAGTTGCCCTGATCAAGCACCCGGACATCAACCGCCTGCCACATGCGTTCTCGCATATATTTGCCGGTGGTTATGCCGCCGGCTATTACAGCTACAAATGGGCGGAGGTGCTTGCGGCTGATGCTTTCAGCGCTTTTGAAGAGGCCGGCATTTTCGATGAGGCAACGGCGCAACGATTCCGGCGCGAGATTCTCGAAGTTGGCGGCAGCCGGGATATCATGCAGGCATACATCGCTTTCCGCGGTCGCGAACCAACAATTGATGCGCTACTGCGCCAAACCGGCATCGAAGTCTGATGAAAATAGCGACCTGGAATGTGAATTCGATGAACGTGCGCCTGCCGCACGTTGTCGAGTGGCTGCAAAGCAATGAGCCCGACGTGCTCGTGCTGCAAGAGATCAAACAGCTTACTGAGAAATTTCCGACGGACACCTTACAGGAAATAGGCTATCACTCGATCGCGAGTGGGCAGAAAACATACAACGGCGTAGCGATAATCAGCAAGACGCCGGCGACTGACCCGATCACCGATTTTCCGGATCTCGACGACCCGCAACGGCGCATCCTGGCGAGCACTGTTGGTGATGTGCGCGTCATTGACCTGTACATACCGAACGGGTCGGAAGTCGGTTCGGAAAAGTACGATTACAAACTCAACTGGCTGAAGTCGCTGCGCAAGTTCCTTGCGGCCGAGATGCAACAGCATGAAAACATCGTCGTGCTCGGTGACTTCAATATTGCGCCAGCCGATGCCGACGTTTACGACCCCGAGAAATGGGGTGACGCAATTCTCTGTAGCCCGCTGGAGCGCCAGGCGCTCAGCGAGCTAATCGACCTGGGCCTGACCGACGTGTTCCGGAAGTTCGATCATCCCGAGGGAACATTCAGCTGGTGGGATTACCGCGCGGCCGGGTTTCGCCGCAATGCGGGCCTTCGTATCGACCTGATTCTGACCAGTAACAACATGACCGAGCGCTGCATCGCGAGTTATGTTGACAAGGAACCGCGCGCCTGGGAGCGGCCGTCTGACCACGCCCCCGTCGTAGCTGAGTTTGACAGCTGATCTTACATATTCCCTGTTTTGTCGGTGTGGCCCCACGGGGTCGCGTGTAAAATGACAAACAAAAAAGCGCAGGAAAATATGTCTCAGGATCGCCGTAACGATTACGACGTCACGAACACCGTGCAGGTAAGTGAACCTGTCTCGGTGCGCAATGCTGTGCATGAGCTTTTCGCCGAGACCTTCCCGGGCATGTCATTTGACAAGCTGTGGCTCGCTTTCTACGACTTCGAGCGCCTGTTCACTGGCCGCTATCCGGGCTACAGGGGTTGCGATACAACCTACCACGACATGCAGCACACGCTGGATATGACACTGGCGCTTGCGCGCCTCGTATCGGGCTACGAGCGCAGTGTTGAGCCACCTGACCGTCTGGGCGCGGCACGCGCGCAAATGGCGATCATCACATCCCTGTTTCACGATGCGGGCTACATTCGCCACGAAACCCGTGACAGGGATTTCACCAACGGGGCCCAATTCACGCTGTACCACGTATCCCGCAGCGCCGACTTTCTGAGGCGCTATCTGCCCGAGCTCGGGCTTGCGAAAGACGTTGGCGTCGCCAGCATGATCGTGCACTTCACGGGCTATGAACTCGATCTCGACAAAATTGAACTTGAAGATCCGCGTGACATCATCTGTGGCCACCTGATCGGCACGGCAGACATGATTGCTCAGATGGCAGACCGCTGCTATCTCGAGAAGTGCCGCGATCGACTGTACAACGAGTTCGTCGTTGGCGGCGTCGCGGTCGAAAACGCAAGGCCTGGCGAGTACATGGTGCGTTATGCGTCCGGCGAGGACCTGTTGAAGAAGACCCCGACGTTCTACCAGCACGTCATGCGTGATCGGCTCAACTCCAAGTTCAATCGCGTCTACCGCTATATCGAAGTGCTATACAACGGCAAGAATCCTTACATTGACGCGATACGAACGAATATCACGCATCTCGTGCGCATTCTCGAAACGGGCGACTGGTCGCTGCTGCGCCGCAAGCCAGGCTGCTTCGTGGGAATTGCCGCCGCCGTGCACGATATCGAGAAACTTGTCGCAGCCCAGCTTGCCACTTTCAAGGGCGCCAAGACTCGCCCCGACGACACTCTGCTAATGCCCGTCTGATTGCTCACGCCACAGGCGCAACGCATAGAACTCTGTCCGATTGAGCCTCCGGTTGGCAAAGAAGGCGGCGAAGGCGGCCGCAACAACCGCATAAAAACTGTCAGCAATAGTCCAGACTTCATCGAAGAAGACGGGCCAGGTCATGGACGTGACCGCCTGCAGGATTTGAAACGTCCCCGTGCCGTACTCTGCGGCAGTTGTAGATGCAGCCAGCACAATGTTGCCAATAATGGACCCGATGATCGCCATGACGGCCGCCAGGGTCGGAAAGCGCCAGTCCACGCCTTTGCCGGCGCGACGGACCAACAACCCGATCGCCCCGCCGAGAATAACGGTCATCCACGGAAACACGCGGTTGGTCAGCGATGACAGTGATATCCAGACAACACAGAACAGGATGATCGCAATCAGGGACGCAGCGACAGCGTTTCGAAGCGACTGTGCCCGTACGAGCCGCGCACCGTCGGCTGCGGTGACGTCGGTTGGCCGGCCTTCACCGTGTTTCTTGCGAAGCCTGAGTACATTTTTGGGGTTCGGCATACGGTGTATTTTAGCGCGTACTTCTGGCCAACGGTCGAACATCGACGGCCTGGCCATCATGCTTGATATGATAAGCAGTCAAGCGGAGTAACGGTCGAGATAGTACGTGAAGTCTATTTGCGCCAGACGTCGATGGCCACACCGAATGACTTTGCAACTGGCTCGACTGATCCGAGCCACACCAGGAGTACAAAATAATGCGCGCAGCGTGGTTTGAATCATTCGGGTCCGCACGGGACGTCCTGCAGGTTGGCGAGAGAGACACGCCGGAAGTTGGCCCGGGGGAGGTGCTCGTCCGAATGGCAACCAGCGGCGTGAACCCTTCTGACGTAAAGAAGCGTGCGGGTTCGTTTCCGAACCTGCTCGATCTGGGGTACGTCATTCCGAACAGCGACGGCGCGGGCGTAATCGAAGCCGTCGGTGACGGTGTCGATGCCAGCCGCATCGGGGAGCGAGTCTGGATCTACCAGGCACAGTACGGCCGCCGCTTCGGTTCAGCAGCAGAGTATGTGGCTATCGACGGCAGCCGCGCACCGCGACTTCCCGACAACACGAGTTTGGAAGTCGGCGCGTGCCTGGGCATACCTGCGATGACGGCGCACCGCTGCGTCTTTGCGGATGGTGATGTTGCTGCTCAGACCATTCTCGTGACAGGCGGTGCAGGCCGTGTGGGCCACTATGCAATTCAATGGGCCACCCAGGCTGGCGCGACTGTAATAGCAACAGCCAGTAATGACGACGACAAGGCAGCATGCGTGGCGGCCGGAGCCACGCACGTGGTGAATCATCGCGAGGAGGATTTTGTAGACCAGGTTCTTGCGGCGACTGATGGTGCACCTGTCGATCGCGTCGTCGACGTGGAGTTCGGCGCAAATCTTGCGACATCTATCGCCGTTCTCCGGATTGGTGGCACCATTGCTGCGTACTCATCGACGCAGGTCACCGAACCAAATCTGCCGTTCTACGAGATGATGTACAAGGACATCACGCTGCGTTTCGTCATCGTCTACGCAATGCCCGAAGCCGCCAAGGAGCTCGCGATTGCTGATATCAATGCGGCGCTGGCAGGTGACAAACTACAGCATCGGCTTGCCCATACACTGCCACTCGCCGAGATCGCAAAGAGCAACGAACTTATCGAACAGGGCAGTATTCGTGGGGCAGTGGTTCTGACTATCGACTAGTCGACAATAACAACAAGCGGGGCTGGATGGAGCAAACCCAAATAGACCGGTCAAGACGCTTCGCTCTGACATTTCTGCTGGATCATAGCCCCAAGCTCACCCTGCACGGCGATTCTGACGGGCGGCTCCGCAAACAGGTCAAACTGGCTCTGGTCACCTTTTTGTTTCACGAACCTGACATGCGTGCCCGGAACCTTGATGCCTGCTGCACAGTCATCCGGGAGCGGCCCCTTGTAGACCAGCCAAAGACCAAAGTCATCCAAAGCGGCATCAAACTTGCCGAAATCGGTGAGCGGCTTGAGTGCGCCGCGCGTTGCACCAAACAGGATGCTTACATCAATAAAAGTGAGCTGTGATGGCCGTCTGTCCGTTGCGTAGCGGTCGACGAGCCGCAACCACGGTGCCAGGGGGTGTTTCGGCTCGAAAGATACTGCGGCGATCGCCACCACGGCAATGACGGCGATCGCGATAAATGCCTGAGTGAGATAGGCCATAATTGGCGCTCCAGGGTTTTTGCTATTTTCGCATGGTGCAAGGCATCGTTGCGATCTATCTGCCTTGAACAGTGCATCGTACCTGATGCTTAATTAGGAAAGTGTAAGGAGTCTCTCTTGGCCGGTGCCAGTCTTTTAACCCTGCTCGACGATATCGCCACGCTGCTGGATGATGTGTCGGTGCTCACCAAGGTTGCAGCAAAGAAGACCGCCGGTGTCCTCGGCGACGATCTCGCGCTCAATGCTCAGCAGGTGACTGGCGTCCGCGCCGAAAGGGAGCTTCCAGTCGTATGGGCGGTATTCAAAGGCTCTGCCCTCAATAAGCTCATCATGGTACCGATCGCGCTGGCACTAAGTGCCTTTGTACCGTGGATCATTACGCCGCTCCTCATGCTTGGCGGCGCGTTCCTGTGCTACGAGGGTTTCGAGAAGGTAGCCCACCACCTGTTGCATCCTGCCTCGGAGGACGAGGAAGAACACAAGGAGCGTCTGAAAGCGATCGTCGACGAAAAAGTAGACATGGTCGCCTTCGAGAAAAAACGCATTCGCGGTGCGATCCGCACCGACGCGATATTGTCGGCTGAGATCATTGTTATCGTACTCGGCACCGTGCAGGAGGCTGACTTGGTTACCCGCATCGCCGTGCTGTCGGTCGTCGCCGCGTTGATCACGATTGGCGTGTACGGCCTGGTCGCCGGCATCGTCAAACTCGATGACGTCGGCATGCACCTTATCGACAAGCGTGGCGACTCGAGATGGATCCGCTTCCAGCACTGGTTCGGAGAATGGATACTGCGGTTCGCGCCCAAGTTCATGAGGGCGCTGTCAGTGCTCGGCACTGCAGCAATGTTTCTGGTCGGCGGTGGCATCCTGGTACACGGCATACCGTCCGTGGCCGAGGCATTGCATCATGTCGAGGAGCTTGCCCACGGTCTGCCCATGGCCGGCAACCTCGCCGCCGTTTTCGCGACAGTAATGTTTAACGGTCTTTTCGGTATCCTCGTTGGTGGCTTGCTGGTTGGTGTGGGCAGCGTCAAACGATTGTTCGTCGGCCGGAAAAAGACCACGAACCTGTGAATAGTTCCCGGCCAGCGCGGCGATGAGGTAACAACATGTGGGATGAACGCTACAGCGGCGCAGGCTATGCATACGGCACCGAACCTAACGACTTCCTCAAATCGGTGACGGACAAATTGCCGTCGGGCAAGGCACTTTCCATCGGCGAAGGTGAAGGCCGCAATGCGGTGTGGCTGGCGCAACAGGGCTTCGATGTTACTGCGGTTGACGCTTCAAGCGTTGGTCTGCAAAAAGCCAGAAGGCTCGCGAGAGAGCGCGGAGTCACGATAGAAACTGTTCACGCAGACCTTGCCGACTATTCGATCGAACCCGTTACGTGGGATGTGATTGTGTCCATCTTTTGCCACCTTCCGCCTCCGCTTCGTCGCGACGTGCATGCGCGCACGGTGGCCGGGTTGAAGCCTGGTGGTGCATTTGTACTGGAAGCATACACTCCCGCACAGTTGGCTCTGGCGACCGGGGGTCCGTCCACAGAAGAACTGATGATGAGCCTGCGACTGCTGTCAGAAGAATTGGCGGGCCTGAAGTTCATTCATGCGGCGGAACTCCAACGCACTGTCACAGAGGGCAACCATCACGATGGTACCGCCGCGGTAGTTCAGGTCCTGGGCATTAAGCCAAGATAATTCCGTCGAATGCCAACATTAACTCCAGTCGTACTGCTCGCCGATCAAGTCAAATAGTTGTTCATTGAAAGGCTCAAAATAGGCCTTTAGAAGCTGTCTGGTATCAGGGTTCATTGCCGCATAATCGCCTGGTTTTTCGTGGTTGCTGGCGCCGCCGCCCCAACTGTGTTGTATGTCTTGAGTCGTAAATTCATAAGGTTGAAGGTTCAGGAAACTCACGACGTCATGCATCACTGCTTCACGATCAGTAAACAGCTTCTCTGCCTGAATGATCTTGGTTTGTTCGCGGGAAAACAGCTGCAACCAGCGCCATAGTTGATCGTGATATAGAGATCGAAAAACGTAGCTGGTGCCGTAAAATCGAAACAGTTCCTGGTCGGAAAGTAGTGGGTGCTCTGGCCAGTTGCGGTTGTGTTCAGCAACGCTTATAGGCGTGCCGTCTGGCAATGAGCGGTGCGCGTTTGTGCGGTAGTCAGGATCCAGGAACCCCCGTTGATGGGCAGCGAGCAAGCCGGGAATCTCGGTGATCTCTTGGCGCACAATCTCGTCAAATGACTTGAACGGCTCCATACCCTGACGTTGCGACATGATGTAGTGAGAGTAGGCCCGGTCAATGGGATTACGTAATAGAACGATCACTTTCATGTTTGGCAAACGCGCCTGAACGCGGCGAGGAACCAGGGGATGAATAAGTGACGACGTGGAGTATTCACCACCTATTTGTTGATGCGCTGCCGGATTGAGTAATGGCTCCGGATTTACAAAAAGACTCTGATACTGAGATCGAGTACACAGTTGCCAGGACCAAAAATTTGGCTCTTTTATCTGGCACTGTTTTACTTGTGGGTGACAGGGCAGATAGGTGGAGAACGACGTAGTGCCGCATTTGGCGCCACCAATCAACATGAACTCGGGCTTGGGCCTTGCTGACAGCAATTTGAATTTCGGGTCAAAAATGCCAAGAGATTTTTTCGCGGTAGATTGATCAATCATGCTGTGAGCCGAATTACTGTTAACAATGGCCGCTTTGGGTTCAGTAGCAGTCGCTCAGCAGTTTATCACCTGGATGTCTGCCGTCATTTTATGTTGGCGTATAGAAGTTAGAGAAACCGGATAGAAATTAGTGATACGAATCAATAGGTTGTGCGCCGGCGGTCGAGTGATACACTGCTGGACGACTGCTTATGACCCAAAACGGATGCTCTCCACCGGCGGGTGTCTCTCCAGAACATAAAGAAAGGATTACTTATGAAGAAAGTAAAAAACGAACTACCGACTCGTCTCGAAGCTGGCGGCGTCTGCTTTCAGGGCGAGGACTGGGGCGATATTAACGTCTCTCGCGTCCGGTTCCCTGCTGGTGCAGACGCCACTCCGCTGCTCGAGGGATTACCGAACAATCTATGCCAGTGCCCGCACTGGGGAACCGTGGTCAAAGGTTCTATTCATGTGACCTATGCAGACGGCACTGAAGAGACGGTAAACGCCGGCGAGGTTTACTACTGGCCGCCAGGACACACGGTTAGAGTTGACGAGGATTACGAGGCAATTGAATTCAGCCCAAGCGACCAAATGGGTGAACTTATGAAGCACCTTGAAGCGAAACTGAAAGGCTGAATGGGCTAAATGTATGAACGCATAGGGCCCCACCTAAGTCGGGGCCCTAGCTGCGCATATCAGGGCGTCCTTCGGCGCTGTTAGACTTCACGAATGACACTTGCATTCATCGGCGCAATCATCGGCTTGCTCACAGGTGGCCCAGTCGGGCTCCTTGTGGGTGGAGTTATCGGCTATCTCGCTGGCAATGTGCTGCAGCGAACTGTGGTCGGCGGACTGCGCGTTGCGCAAACAGCGCTGATCGAATCCGTCTTTGCCGTAATGGGCGCTCTCTGCAAAGCGGATAGCGTCGTTACACGCGACGAAATCAAGACCGTTGAGCAGATCTTCGGCATGTTGCGCCTCACAGACGAACAGCGCCGTCTGGCCAAAGCCGCTTTCAGCGAAGGAAAACAGCCGCATTTTGATCTTGATGCTGCAGTGGATCGATTTGTGGCAATCAGTCGCGGGCGGGCGCCGCTCATTCAGCTCTTTTTGCAATTGCAGTGCATGGCAGTTGCCGCTGATGGGCAATTCCACCCGGCGGAACACGCCATGCTGGTTCGTGTTGCGGGCCGGCTGGGACTGACTGAGGGAGACGTTGCTCAACTCGAGTCGCTGTTGCGAGCGGCAACCAGTGGCGCTGCAGGAGGTCCGTCTGGCAGGCCTTCTCAAGATCGGCTCGCCGATGCCTATGTCGCATTGGGTGTGCCTGCGGACGCCGCTCCAGCGGACATCAAGCGTGCCTACCGTAAACTTATCAGCAAGAACCATCCGGACAAGTTAGCCGCTCGCGGCCTCCCCGAAAGCATGCGTGCCGTGGCTGAAGAACGATCACGGGAGATAAACGCAGCATATGACTTGATAAAGAGTTCGCGAGGGTTCGTTTGAGAAGAGACTGTTGGTCTCGATGAACGGCCGCATCTGTAAGCGAACGTTCGAGTGCTAAGATGACGAACGACTGCTACTGACTACTTTGCGGACATATTTCACTTAACGGGGATACAGGATGGCATTAGATATTATCGGGGCTGGTGTTGGACGGACGGGCACATATTCGCTGAAGCTTGCCGTTAATCAGCTCGGGCTAGGCCCGTGCCACCATATGGATGAAGTACTTCATAACATGCCTGTGCACGTACCGCTTTGGTCGGCAGCGGTAGCTGGAGAGCCGGACTGGTCGCAGGTCTATAATGGCTATCGAAGTGCTGTTGACTGGCCCACTGCGTGTTTCTTTCGCGAACTGGTAAAGGAGTTTCCATCGGCCAAGTTCGTGTTAACTCAGCGTGATCCGGAGAGATGGGCAGATAGCTTCAATGCGACGATCTATAAGTTGCTTGCTGGTCGAGACCAGGCACCTCATGAAATGCGGGCTTGGCTTGGCATGGCGAATGACGTCATCGCCAAAACCGGGTTTCCTGCTGGCCTGGATCTCGACGGATTAGTCCAGGCCTTTATAGCGCATAACGATGCAGTCAAAGAGGCAATTCCAGCCAGTCAATTACTCGTGTTTGAAGTAAAGGATGGGTGGGAACCACTCTGCGCTTTTCTGGGTGTGCCAACACCAACCGAAGCTTTCCCACGCACCAATCATCGAGAAGAGTTTTGGGATCGCGTGAACGGCGAGATCTGACGCTAGAACAGGAACTGGGGCTGTTCGCGTCTGGCCGAAAGCGGGCTCTCGCGCGTGCGCAAAATCTGGAGATTCGCGAGAGTGTACCAATCGATTTGGATGCGATTGAGTCGCTGTATCCAGAGACATTCCCAGACGAGAATCTGCTTCCCCTTGTGCGGGACTTGTTGGCGGATGCGGCGGTCACTACATCGCTCGTCGGGACGATTGACTCGCGGATTGTTGGACACGCAATCTTTACAAAGTGCCGCGTGAGCGGAAGTAACGTCAACGCTGCCCTTCTCGGACCGCTGGCCGTCGCACCCGCGTGGCAAAGACGCGGCTTCGGCAGCGCAATCGTGCGTACCGGCTTAAGGCGGCTGGAGGAAATGGAGGTGAGCCTGGTTTATGTGCTGGGTGACCCCGCGTACTACGAGCGCCTCGGATTTCGGCCAGAGTCCCTGGTTGAGCCGCCATTCCGCTTGCCACCTGAGTGGGATGGTGCATGGCAGTCGCAGAATGTGGGCGACGTGGCGGCGCTTTTTCCTGGAAAACTAATTGTCCCCCGACAGTGGCTTCAGCCAGCTTTGTGGGCTCCTTGAGGCGTCCGCTATCGGTCGTGTGGCCATTTGGTGGGCCATGTTTTGGTGGAGCGGCCAACAAGAGTGGCAGTACTTCCAGTTCTTAATGTTAATTCTGTACGCCATATTGCTTTTCTTGTCCGCATCGCTGATGGCCACCTGACGAATTTCTCTCATTTGGGCCGGCCAAATGTACTGGTTTACGTCGATACGATAGACTCGGTTTATCAATCTTGGCCTGATCAATAGGACTCATCATGAAAAAAATAGCAATGACAGCAGCAGCCATCGCTCTCTTGTCTTCAATGTCAGCAGCAGCTGAACACCAATATATCGAATTTTCCAAGGCTGGCCATATGGTTATCGCTGGTCCGTTTAACGCCGTGATACCGGTACCGCGGGGTGCGCGAGTTGGCGAACCGGAACATACAACGGAGAAGTTCCTGTCCGAGACACTCAAGGTGTCGAAAGCGGGATATTTTGCTGACGATCAGTTCGTCATGGTTCAGGTCGAGACGACTAACGCGCCGGCAGGAACGCTGACAAACGAGAATCTCCCGACTTACAAAATTGGCGACAGAGATTTTCGAGCCCGCACACTCTGTATTGATATTAGCCAGGAGGAACTGGATGCGGATGATGCTCCGCTGCTTGAATATGTTGAAGCCTACAATGTCCAGATAGTGCCGGCCGTACGCGCGGTGCAGCTTTTTGTTACGACCGACGACGGAACTGGCGAAGGCAATATTATCTACATGCGCAATGTTCCGGGAGGGTGTGACGCGATGACGCCAGAGTTCGAGGCTGATTTTGATGCCGCCTTTGGCAGATTCATCGAATCTATTCAAGACAGGAACTAGATTCTTCAGGCTTTCTTGATCCCGAGCTCCGGTCATGTGTCCGACGCTCTCGGGGTTAGTTGCGATGCAACAGTATTCGACAATCACTTGCCCCGAATGCGGGCACTCAAAGCGAGAGCTGATGCCCACGGATGCGTGCCAGTTTTTCTATGATTGTGAGGGCTGCGGTGCATTGCTAAAGCCCAAAAACGGTGATTGCTGCGTGTATTGCTCTTACGGTGATACCAAGTGTCCGCCCATTCAAGAGGGAAACGACTGCTGCACGTAGTTGCCATACGACGATCGCTGCTGGCCAGAAGCTGCCGTCCGGGACGTCGAGATCTTGTCGGGCATAACCAACTGCCTGAAGAGAAACGGGTTGCATGGAATTCAATGGACGCACAGCGCCGTCACTTTGGCGGTATTTTTTGGGCTCCTGCAAACATTCTGAGAAAGTTGGGGGCTCCGGTCCGTCGAAACGTGGTCATTTCCGGCGATGCTACTCATGCTGGGATCTCCAATTTTCCTTTATCTGATGGCACACATACTCTTTCCAGAGCGCGAAGGTCCAGTGAGCCTGGACGATTACTACTTTGAAAAAGCGAGATTGCTCTGGCCACTGGTGCTTGTATTCGTCCTGCTCGACACACTGACGTTTAGCCACTCGATCGGGTAGTTCGACTGCACGCAATGCCTCCCCATCATGTTTATCGCTGTGGGTGACAGCGACTCATTGCTTGCGCGCAGTGGTTTTGCTGCCCCGGTGAGCTCTCAAAGCCCACACCAGAACCGCAGCTGCACATAACATTAATCCGCTAAGGAGTCCCAGAGGTTCATCGCCAAATTTGGCGAGCATCAGCGAACCTGAAAGAAGATAAGCAAGAGGAAGAAACTGATATAGCCTTGGGGGGAGCCAGATTTTCCACATTTTCGTTTCCTTCCACATGGGCAGGTCAGGTTAAGCGCAACTACCCAAGAATCGATGCGAGGCGCGTCACGTTTCTATCCTGGTAACCGATGAACGGCCGCTATCGGTGAAAGCAGAAATGCCCGGTCGTGGGTAAAGTCAAGGGTGATTAATGAGTGACGGAGTGATCAAAAAAAGCTAACGGGTTCGGTTTTCAATCGGTAGGCGAAATACATAAGGATGTTTCCTTATTCCAAGTGTGGCAAGCTACACGCGCGTTCCAGGCCGTGTCTGCCTGGTTTTCAACATAGGGAATAAATAATGAGAAAGAACTTCTTCAGAATATTTGCTGTTGTTTTATTGAGTGTCTCTGCGATGAGTATCGCGCAGGCGCAGGACGAGCCTCCGTTTATCGGCGGCGACTACTGGGAAGTGACCGGTATCAAGACAGCAGATGGCGCAGGCTTGAAGTATTCACGATGGCTTGCGGGTGAATGGCGCAAGAACAGCGAGTTCGCCAAGTCACAAGGTTGGATCAAGGAGTTCATGGTCATCAGCAATGTTCACGGTCGCTCCGATGAGCCGGATCTGTATCTCATCCGGGTATTCGAAAACATGGCGACCGTCGAAGAGGGCGAAGAACGCCGCAAGGCATACATGGCCTGGGTTAAGAAGAGCATGGACAAGATGCAAGAGGAAAGCGGTAATCGCGCCGAGTATCGTACTGTCATGAGCACATCTCTGTTGCAGCACATGAAGTTCCGCAACTAGTTCAAGAATCGGGTGTGAAATGAGAGGCAGGCACGTTGATGACGTGCCTGCCTTTTTTTTGCAGTCGGCATCAGCCCCCGAACCCGGTCCTGGTGGTGGGTTATAATTTCTGCGGGTATCCGTTTGTGGCCGGAAGCAGAGGAAAAACACAACGATGAGATTAGCACCGGCAATTGTGGTGAGTGGTCTGCTAATTACGGGCTGCGGCGGTGGCGGTGGCAGCTCTCCAGCCTCGCAAATCCCGAATCCTGCTCCGGGGACCGTCCAGTCGCCAGGTGGTCATTGGTTTGTACTCGACAACAATTCCGACCCCGTGCATCTCTATGTTTCTGAAACAGGCAAGGTTCGGTCAGTCTTTTATGTCACAGCAGTGACGGACGGACCGACGTTTGGGGCCGGGTCAGTAGACATTACGGGCACAGACGGGGTGCATGGCGAATTGCAAGCACGAGGTATTCAACCTTCAGGAGGGCCATCTCCGGTTGACTTGAGTTGCTCTTTGTCTGGAACCGTTAGGGAGCGGTCAACGTTAATGCTGAACATTGTGTGTTCGGACAGCGCCGATATTGTCTATGACGAGAATTTCACGATGACGCCACAACCAGGATATGGGGCAGATTCGTCGTTGAACAATATTGCTGGAAATTACACATTGCCGTCCAGACCTAGTACGAACATGCTCAATATTACATCCGATGGAACGCTGTTTGGCATGTACGACAATGGGGCGAAATGCATAGTAAATGGCATTGTTTCGATCATTGACTCTGATTACAGTTTCCTTGATGTTGAGTGGACGATGGCAAATTGCACCGACTCCATTGGAATTTATGAAGGTGCGGTGGTAAGCGGCTTCGCGATGGAGAGCCCCAGTCCGAATGATCCGCCAGGAAGTTACTACTTCCTTCTCACAGGCGTGAACGCCTTGGGCTTTTATTCGATTAGCGTCACGTTTGAACCAACTTGAGGTTTTGGCGCACGATGAGTGACCGACTGCTACCGACCCGAAGAGCGGACGTTCGATGGAAAGCAGTATGGCTGCAGCGAGAAAGTTATGATTAAAAAGTCGATTGGGGTTCTGCAATCAAGAAAGGTCGTTGGTTTTCTATGGCTGCTGGCGGGCGTGCTGATGATGATTCCTTCTGTGCTGTCTGATGGTCATGAAACGAGCGTCGGTGTTGGCATGATGTTCCTGATTCTTGGCATAGTTTCGCTGAGTCGCGAACGCCAGTCCTAACCACTCTGCCTTATTGACGAATAGAGAGTCTGCACTTCGATTGACACGAACCAGGAACTAGCCGACGCTTGGTCATGCCCTAATCGAACGGGCTCTTACAGCTGATGGACTCCCACATCTATTGGCGACAAATCAACCGAAAAAAGGAAATATAGGAATGCGAATAATCACTAAACTCGTCTGTGCATCACTTCTGGTCTTGTTCTCTGCCGGAGCTTACGCACAGACTACCGCCGAGCAGGCGGCGTTGAACGTCATAGAGGCGTACTGGCAGGCACGCAATGATCAGGATTTCGAAAAGCAGGTCGCTCTGACCAGCGATAGAGGAACCCTGAATGCCAACTCTGACGGCAGCTTTTTCCGTTCGGGTCCCAAAGTAAGCGCAGCAGAACTCGAAAGGCTGCAGCCTGGATCGCAGACGACGCAAGTTTTCTATCCCGAAGCAACAGAGCTTAGTAAGGATGTCGTGATGGTACGTTACTACCTGGAGGGCGTCGTCGAGTCGCCAGCGGGAACGGTACCCAATTACCGCACCCGGGTAACGACGGTACTGGTCAAGGAGTCGAGCCGTTGGACAATTCGCGCCTGGCACTTCTCACCGTTGCACGACGGTGGGCGCCACTTGACGTCGAAGACTGACTTCGAGGATTAAGCACACATCATTTTCATTCGTTAGGGGGACAGTGGCCATAACTACCCGAGGGTAAGGTCGCTGTCCCCTTAATCGCAAGCAGCACCGCATAGTCGCGTAAGACGTGAACTTCGCTCGATCTTGCGTACGCTGCGCGACCGAATTCAATCGACCATTGGGAACCAGGAACGCCTCAGTGCAACAGCTAATGAACTGACTGACTATCTGCAGCGGTAATCTCAGGAGTCAATTGTGTTGGCCCACAAAGATTGAAGGGCTCATTCCGCGGCGAGAGTTTATAAATCTTCAGCGTCCGCTTAGGTGAGCGGCGCATGAGGGTAATCCGGCTCACGGTTTTGAAATGACAAAATAATCGGTTTCACAATAACGCCGGCATCGATATTCACCGCCTGGTGAATGGTTTCATTCCCCCGCCAACTGGCACGCCCCTCGATCACCGTTGGCAAATATACAACGAGTGCGGCAGAAATCGAACGAGATGCACTTTCCCAGAGATAACTTGGCGTGTGATCAACGGCGTAATAATCTGTCTTGCCAACTTTAAACATCGGATTCTTGAACGTGGTTGGCTTGGCAAAATAGAACCCCATACCCTCGTCGCAACTGACGTCAATGATCAAGCTTCCAGGCTTCAGACATGTTTTTTCGGCTTCGGTTACGAAATCGAAAGGGTGATCGGGTTCCTGAAAGGTACCGTTTACAATAATATCTGACTCGCCAATCAGGTCTGATAACGCTGTCTCGCTGCCATCGTGCTCGACCACCAGGACTCGCGCTTCACCTTTGCCGCCTTCCCGAATACGGACGTAGTGGCAATCAAGCACCTCTTCGCGTACTTCGTGATCAGCGCGTTGAATGCAAATCGTAATATCTCTGAACCCATGCGCCTTCAATGCGTAAATCGCCCCGCGACTAACTGCGCCAAAACCAAAAATGATTGTTTTACGCTGGTTGCCATAATGCCCATCAATTCCTTTCAAACTGAGAGCATGCAAGATGGCGCAATAACCCGCCATTTCATTATTCTTATAGAATGTGTGGCGACCGATTTGCCCGGAAGGGCCCCAAACAAACATATCTTCGAATGCTATAAGGGTCTGCTTGCGGTCAACTGCCGCCTGGGTAATGGCGCGCTGCTGGGCGCAATGGGGATAACCCCAAAGAATCCCTCCCTCACGAAGATTCTCTAAATCCGCCAATATGGGCTTCGTCAAAATCACATTCCCAAGCTCTGCCAGGAGTTCGCGCCGCGAAGCAATGCCACCCGTTTGCGAAACCAGGTCTGAGTCTGAAACGCCAAAAGGTGCGCCATACCCTTCTTCAAAAATCAACTGTCGTCGGTATTCTTCAGGTATTCGTGGCAAATGATCCGGATGAATTGGCACGCGTCGTTCATCTTCCTTTTTGGAAGTCCCAATGACCCCAAAGGTTAATTTGCTCATATCCTTCCTTTTGTGGACAAACCTGAACCCGTTACCTTATCAGCCCGGCGATCTTGGGTCCTTCGGGAAGGCACCCATGGCTACTCGGAGGAAGCGTGGACCCGTGGCTTTATGTCACTGACTTTGGCCAAGACTGCCGCCCTCAGAATTATTATGAGGCATAGAAGAAACGGGTCAATTCCGGGAAGTACTTAAGACTGACTGATCCCGGCAGCGCACGCGCAGCTCATAGGTCGGT
>Ga0316191_10000938_pt1 | contig 19905 bp, 18 predicted proteins | sample Eddworburr2cm_MG_FD_204928 | JGI IMG/M metagenome (GOLD analysis project Ga0316191, IMG submission 204928) | Coastal sediment microbial communities from Maine, United States - Eddy worm burrow 2 cm | ecosystem: Environmental > Aquatic > Marine > Coastal > Sediment | place: USA: Maine... | reverse complement strand
ACCACCGGCAGATTCCGGATCTGCCGCTCGTGCATGATCTGCAGGGCGTCACACACCCGGTCCGTCGGCTTCAGTTTCACCAGCCGGAAACTCATAATATTCTCAACGGTCATGTTTTTTACTCCCCTTATGCCGGCGCAACGAGCCTGTTTATCGTCGACATTGATTTGATGAATGCTGGGCGCTCAGCCATGCCGACATCCCTATTCCGTGCGCAGCCCTCGCTGTCGCTGGGTAGGCAAATCACCGGGACTTATCCTCGGCTGATCAACGCAACCGCCGCCAACACTACCGCACTTGCGCCGAAAAACGCTGGACTGTGGCGCGATCGGCGTTTCGGTTTTCGGAAAGATCCGCGCCGAGCATGCTTGTCATCATCAAAATACAGGCAGAATGCTTTAACTGATCGTGGTGCCGGCCCGGTCCTGGCACGGGTGGGCGATGACCGTCCGATCGGACAATGGCCGCCAATCGGGGTGCACGGGTATCGGGTGGCGGCGTTGCCAGCGTCGCCACACCAACCGATACGATGCCCCGCCGGTCGCCGGCGCGCTGACTATTCGGCCGTCGCCGGGGTTTCCTCCATCGGGACGGTTTTCGCCATACGTTTCGCGAAGTAGTAGATGCGCTGCAGCTTTTCCGCGATGTCGATTTCGATCGTGTAGGCCTCGATCCGATTCGGCTCGTCCGCGACCAGGCGCCGGGCCTGATGAATGGCGGTGGAATTGGCGATGCGGCTGATCTCGTCTTTCATTTCGATCACCGACGCCGCGGCCTCCGGGTCTTTTTCTGCGACCGCCCGGATTGCGGTATCCACTGAGTCGACGACGACGCGGTGGAAGGCATTCAATACCTCCTGGGTAGGCGGGCTCATTGTGACATTCTTATCGGCGAAGCTCAGACCGAGGTCCACGAGGTTGGTCTCGACGATATCGCCGATGTTCTCCAGGTTGTTTACCGCCTCCATCAGCCGCATGAACTCTTCATTCTGCGTTTCGGTCAGTTCCAGTCGGCTGATCTTCCCCAGGTAGCTGAGGATCTGGGCCTGCAGAACGTCCACGCGCTCGTCCAGATCGCGGATTGCTGTCAGGGAGATCCGGTCGCCGCTGATGATCGCCGGCATGATCCGCGACAACATATCGCTGACTTGCTCGCCCATGTGCTGGATCTCCAGGCGTACCCGCTCCAATGCCAGCGATGGTGCAATCAGCAGTTCGTCGTCGAGGTACTTGGCGCGAATGACGATGTCCTCTTCATCCAGGGGCCGGTCCGGTACCAGCCACTCGACCAAACGGGCGATCTGCGTAGTGAAACCAATGAAAATGAGTGTGTTCGCGATATTGAATACCGTATGGGCATTGGCGATCTGTCGGGGTGTCTCGGCCGCGAGTCGCGCGGCGCCGGACAGTTCCGGGTGCGTCGGCGAAACCGATGTGACAAATGTCGCCAGTGGGTCGATGAAGCCGATCCAAACCAATACACCGGCGACGTTGAACAGGATGTGCACCACGGCGGCACGAAACGCCTCGCGCGTCTTGCCGATCGAGGCGAGCAAGGCCGTTACGCAGGTTCCGATATTGGCGCCGAAGGCCAACGCAATGCCGGCCGGCAGGGTGATGAAACCCTGGCTGGCCATGACGATGACGATGCCGGTGGTAGCGGAAGACGATTGGATCAGGGCGGTGAAGGCCGCCGCGGCGAGAATTCCGATGAAGGGATTCTCCATAGAGATCATCAGATCCAGGAAGGGCTGGAACGTGCGCAGCGGCTTCATCGCATCGCTCATGATGCTCATGCCGAAGAAAATCATACCGAGGCCCATCAGTATGTTGCCGTAGTGTCGGATGTTGTCTTTCTTCGAGAAGAACGACATGCTGAAACCGAGCGCGATCATCAGCAGTGCGGCCTTCGTCACCTTGAATGCGACGATCTGGGCGGTGATGGTCGTGCCGATATTGGCGCCCATAATTACGCCAACCGACTGCGACAGGGACATGAGTCCGGCGGTGATGAAGCCCACGACGAGTACGGTGGTCACCGACGAGGACTGGATGATGGCGGTGACGAACGCGCCCGTGACCGCTCCCATGTAGCGGTTCGAGGTGAGTTTCGCCAGAATTCCCTTCATGCGCTCGCCGGCGACTGCCTTCAGCGCGTCGGCCATTTGCTCCATGCCGAACAGGAAGAGGGCGAGGCCGCCGAGCAGCTGCATGGCCATCTGTCCCGCGGCGATCTCCTTGCCGGATGCGTCTGCGGCAAACGCCGGCAGCCACCAGATCAGGCCGCCGGTGGCGAGTGTGGCGAGCACCACCATCCGGAGTGTCTGCTTATCCATTAATTTGTTCATGGCCTGGTCCCCTGTCGTCGTGTGCTTCATTTCTTGTGTTTCACGATGGTCACGGGCAATGGGCACAACTGAACCACCTGTTCCGCCTTCGATCCAAGAAACAGGTGCTTGAGCCCCGTGCGGCCCTGGCTGCCCATCACTAACATCATCGGCTCCACCTTCTCCGCGACCTGCAGGATGCGGGTCACCGGCAATCCGGTGACCATCAGTTTCTGTGCCTTGCGGATGGCCTTGTGGTCCCGGTTTCTGTCGATCGCATCCTTCATGAACTCGTCGAAGACTTCCTTGGCGATATTCGCGATGAGGTCCACGCGCTTCTTCTTGACGAGTCGGGAGTAGTAGCCGGGCATCTCCCCCGGGTCGTGCACGACATGCAGCACGATCAGGCTGGCGGATATCGACTCGGCAAGCTGCGCGGCAAACACCAGTGCGGCTTCGGAGTGCGGGGAGAAGTCGACCGGGACAAGAATCACCTTGCCATGACTCTTCTTCATGGCCGCTTTTGTCGCCTTGGCGAGTGCTTCCTTGTCGCCCGCGACGTGGACCTGGTGGCCCGACGCGTTATCGGCCGACGCTTGGCCACCCTGCGCCGCGGAGGGCTCGGTGTCTCCCTCGACAACGTTCTGGGTCGTTTTTGCATCTTTATCTTCCGACATCGGCTCTTCTCCGGTGGGCAGTTCAGCGCGGTTGCAAGGCTTGAAGCGCAACAACCTGGTTCGTGTTTTTCTCGGCCATCCAAACAGAAAGTCAGGCTCGCTTAGGGCGAGCCGATCGCCCGAGGGGCGTCTGTCTGGCGCTGGGCGCCGGCACTAACCGGTCGGCGGGCACCAACGCCGTCTCTGCGGAGCAGCTCAGCAATCAGCATTGCCCTTCGCATGCCTTTTTGTATGCACAAAGTCACACAAATATAGAGCTTATCTTATTCCGTAACAAAAATGTCACGAATTTTTAACCCGGGGTGGGGAATGGCGGTCGGATACGGGTGACTCGCCGGTCCACGGCCGGCTCCCGGGCGTGAGCAAGGCACCCCCTGAGTCCCGCCATTCACAAAAACTTCACGAAAAATTCATTTGGTCTTAATGAGCCGGCAATATCTTTAGTAACACGAGAGGCCGTTAGAAGCCGCGCAGTCAACCGGTACCGTCGGCGCTGACGCCCAAAAGTCAGGGCCTTGCAGTGGTGCAGCCACAATCAAAGATTTCCGTTCCAAAAGGAGTGATCCGAATGTATCTCAACAAATCGACGAGCCTGCTCGGTGCGCTACTGGCGCTATTCGCGATGGGCGCAGAAGGACGCACAGTGATTCAGAACAAGGGGTCGGACACCCTGGTGAACGTGGCCCAGGCCTGGGCCGAGGCCTACCAGACCGTCAATCCCGACGTCGCTGTCGCGGTCAGTGGTGGCGGGTCGGGCACCGGGATAGCCGCGATGATCAACGGCACCGTGGATATCGCGAACGCCAGCCGCAAGATGAAGGACAAGGAACTGAAAATGGCGCAGGACCGCGGTCACAACCCGGTGGAGCATGTCGTCGGCTATGACGCGCTGGCGGTGTACATCCACCACGACAACCCCGCCGACACCCTGACCATCGAGCAGTTGGCCCAGATCTATGGCCGCGACGGCAAGGCGAAGAAATGGTCAGACATCGGCATCACGGTACCCGGCTGCAAGGACGAGATCGTGGTCGTGAGCCGGCAGAACAATTCGGGCACTTACGCCTACTTCCGGAAGGCGGTGCTGGGCAAGGAGAAGTACCGCACCGGTACGCTGGACATGCACGGCTCGAAAGACGTCGTCGACCTGGTGGAGAAGACGCCCTGTGCGATTGGTTACAGCGGTCTTGCCTATGCGACCGATCACATCAAAATGGCCTGCATTTCCAATGATGACAAGCCCTGTGTCTCGCCGAGCGTGGAAACGGCCGGCGACGGGACCTACCCCATTGCCCGGCCGCTGATGATGTACACCAACGGCGAACCCGAGGGTGACATCAAGGCGTACATGGATTGGATCATGAGTGACGAAGGGCAGTGCATCATCCTGCAAAAGGGTTATGCCCCAGTGCGCCCGGTTCAGTGCAACTGATCTCCGGTCATTCCACGCGACACGCAACCCCGTCGGGAACCCCGCTATGAAGCACTACGAGAAACGTCTGGAACAGGACGAGGAAGACATTCGCTCCAGGACGGCGGCCGTTGCCGGGCTGGTCCGGGAGGCGCTGAAGAACGCAGTGCATGCCTTACTTACCGGAAACCACAAGCTGGCCAGTCTGACCATTCTCGGCGACGGCGATATCAATCGTGAGGTCCGCGCGATCGACGGGGCCTGTCATCGCTTCATCGTCCGCCATCTGCCGAGTGCCGGGCATCTGCGCCTGGTATCGGCCACGATCCGCGCGGTGATCGAGCTGGAGCGGATCGGCGACTATGCCGCCAATATCTCCAGGGTGGCGGCCCATCTGTCGGCGCCGCCGGGGCAGCGCCTGGCGGCGGCGGTCGAGAACATGGCCGCCGAATCGGGCGATATGCTCGAGCGGGCGGTTCAGGCCTTTGTCGATCGCAATGCGGATCAGGCCAATGCCACCATGATCATGGCAAAGCAGGTCGAACGGCTGCGTGCCGCTGCACTGAGTGACCTGACGGCGGCCAGGGAAGTCTTGCCGATCGACGATCTGTTCGCGATGTTCAGCGTATTCGGCATGCTCGAAAGGGTCGCGGACCAGGCGAAAAATCTTTGCGAAGAGGCGGTGTTCGCCGCGACCGGCCAGACCAAGGCACAAAAGGTCTACCGCATTCTCTTTCTCGATCGTGACAATGCCTCCATGGCACCCATGGCAGAGGTCATCGCCCGGCAACACTTTCCCAACAGCGGTCGCTATGAGAGTGCCGCATTGACGCCTGCACCGACGCTTGCCCCCGAAATGGTTGCCTTCATGGCGGCGCGTGGGGGAGATGTCAGCGCGATGACGCCGCACAAGTTCGACAAGACGCCGTTGGAGTTGGCGGACTACCACGTCGTGGTGAGCCTGCAGGGGCCGATCGGCAACTATCTGGAAGAGATCCCGTTCGCTTCGCCAATTGTGACGCTGGAGTGGGATCTGGCCCAGTCGCCCGATGACGCCGATCTGGATTACGAAGCGCTGTATCGCGCGCTCAGCGTTCAGGTGAGGCAGCTCATGGAACTGTTGCGCGGTGTGGAGGCGGACTGATGGCCGGGGTGGAACAGGTCGCGGTGGAGGCCGCCCGCGGCTCCTTCGATCGCCGCAATACCGACTGGTACATCGACAGGCTGGTACAGGGAGTGGTCTTCCTGGGGGGTATCTCGGCGATCCTGTTCATCATCGGGATATTCGTCTTCATTACCAAAGAGGGGCTCGGTTTCATATTCGATACCCTCGATCTGAAGGAATTCTTTACCTCCGTGTACTGGGAGCCCAGCGACGAGGATGAGCCGGAGTACGGCATCCTCGCGCTGATCGCCGGGACCGCCAGCGTCACGGGTCTGGCGATGATCGTCGCCATCCCCTTCTCGCTGGGAGCCGCGATCTACATAGGCGAGTTCGCCACCGGTAAGACGCGCGAGTTCCTGAAGGTCCTGGTCGAACTGCTGGCCGCGATCCCGTCTGTAGTCTGGGGATTCATCGGGCTGTCCATCATGAATCCGCTGATCATCCAGCTGTTCGACGTGCCAGTGGGCCTGAACGTGCTCAATGCCGGCATCATCCTCGGCCTGATGGCCGCGCCGATCATGACCTCGATCGCGGAAGACGCTCTCAAGGCGGTGCCGGACCGCTATCGCGAGGCCGCCGAAGCGATGGGCGCGACGCGTTGGCAGGTGATCTACAAGGTGGTGTTGCCGGCGGCCAAGAACGGCCTGCTGGGCGCGGTACTGCTCGGCGTCGGGCGTGGCTTCGGGGAGACCATGGCGGTACTGATGGCGACAGGCCACTCGGTGAATATCCCACACAGCGTGTTCGATTCGGTGCGTGCGCTGACCGCCACCATTGCTGCCGAACTCGGTGAGACCGCTGTCGGGTCGGACCACTACAGCGCGCTGTTCACGATCGGCATCTTCCTGTTCGTCATCACTTTCATCATCAATCTACTGGCCGATCTCATTGTCCGCGGGGTGCGTAAAGGATGAGCGCGATGTTCGAAATATCTGCACTGAACCAGCGCAACAAGAAGGTCGAGCGGCTGTACAGGATCCTGTTCCTGATGATGGTGCTGTTGCTGGTCCTGCCGGTGCTGGTCATTCTGGGTACGTTGATCGTCAAGGGCGGCTCGATCATATCGTTCGAGTTCCTGTTCACCAGCCCCACGGATGGGATGACCGCGGGCGGTATCCTGCCTGCGCTGATAGGCACCGTGTGGCTGGTGTCGGTGGCCCTGCTCGTCTCTGTGCCACTGGGGGTGGCCGCCGCGGTCTATCTCAACGAGTACGCCGGCGACAACTGGTTCACCCGGGTCATCAACCTGGCGATCATCAACCTGGCCGGCGTGCCATCCATCGTGCATGCCTTGTTCGGGGTCGGTGCCTTCGTGATCTTTTTCGGTTTCGGCACCAGCATACTGGCCGCCAGTCTTACCCTGGCGATCATGACCCTGCCAGTCGTGATCGTCGCGACCCGCGAGTCGCTGGCGGCGGTCCCGATGGCATTTCGCGAGGCCTGCTGGAACATGGGCGCCACCCGCTGGCAGACCATCCGAAGGATCGTGCTGCCCAATGCGGTATCGGGCATCCTCACCGGCGTCATCCTCGAGGTGTCTCGAACCACCGGGGAGACCGCGCCGATCATGTTCACCGGGGCGGCATTCTTCCTGCCGTTCCTGCCCGAAAGCGTGTTCGACCAGACCATGGCGCTGTCGCTGCACCTGTTTGTGGTCTCCACCCAGGTGCCGGGTGTCCCCGATGCATTGCCTTATGGCGTCGCGCTGGTATTGGTGGCGCTGGTCCTGATCATGAACAGCCTCTCCATCGCCTTTCGTATGTACCTGCGGGGTAAGAAGAAATGGTAAGCGCCCAGGCCGCGGTGGAGACGCTGCCCGCAGCATCCAAGAACCTACTGAAAATCACCGTGAACGGGCTTTCGATCCGCTATGGTGGGGCGCTCGCCCTCGGTGGCGTTTCCCTCGATGTCAAGGAGCACGAGATCTTCGGTATCATCGGTCCGGCCAATGCCGGCAAGACGTCATTCCTTAAGGCCCTGAACCGAATGGATGACTTCACCAGTGGGATGCATGTCGAAGGGGACATAAGGTTCGACGGTCAGCCGGTCGACCGCCTGCGCAACGTGTACGCGCTGCGCAAGCGTATAGGCGTGGTATTTCCGCTGCCGGTCGGGTTGCCGATGACGATCTACGACAATGTGGCATTGGCACCGCGCCTGTCGGGCACCAGGGATCGGGCCAGCCTCGACGTGATCGTGGAACGTTGCCTGGCGCGCGCCGCGCTTTGGGATGAGGTCAAGGATCGGCTGAATTCGCTGGGCAGCCTGCTGTCCGGCGGTCAACAGCAGCGGCTCACCATTGCCCGTGCACTGTCGCAGGAGCCCGAGGTGCTGATGCTGGACGAGTTCTCCATCGCGGTGGATCCGGTGACGACGATGCGTATCGAGGAGGTGCTGAAGGAACTGCGCAGCGAGATGACCGTCATCATGGTGACCAACCTGGTTCAGCAGGCCGAACGCCTTGCCGATCGCACGGCGTTTTTCCTCGCCGGTGAGTGCATCGAAGTCGGCCGTACCGCTGAGATCTTCGCCGGACAGGTCCAGGACGAACGCACCAGGGACTATATCGAAGGCAAATTCGGCTGATGGATGCCGTACCGAACCCGCCACACCATCCGGAAGAAGACGCCATGAGTACGCAAGGGGAGCCGACCTACGCCATCCAGACCGAGGACTTGAACCTGTGGTACGGCACCTTCCAGGCCCTGTTCGACGTGAACCTCAACATCCGCAGCGGGCGCATCACCTCGTTGATCGGGCCCTCGGGCTGCGGCAAGTCCACCTTCCTGCGCAGCGTCAACCGAATCAACGAGCGCCTGGGCTATGTGCGGATCGACGGCAGTATCAAGGTCCACGATCAGAACATCTATGCCCCGGCGGTGGAACTGCTGCAGGTTCGCAAGCAGATTGGGATGGTCTTTCAGCGCCCGAATCCGCTGCCCCTCCCGATTCGCGACAACGTGCTGTTCGGCCACAGGATTCATCTCAGCGACAAGAAGAACAGTCGGGCGCAGGAAGACGAGATCGTCGAGCAGGCGCTGCGCCAGGTGTTGTTGTGGGACAAGGTGAAGGATAAGCTCAAGCGCAAGGCGACGGAGTTGTCGCTGGAGGAGCAGCAAAAACTGTGCATCGCCCGCCTGTTGCCGGTAAAGCCACGGGTGTTGCTGATGGACGAGCCGTGCTCGGCGCTCGATCCCAAGGGTACCGAGGCGGTGGAGGAACTGATCTGGGAACTGAGTGGCCAGTACACCATTTTGATCGTGACCCACAACATGGCCCAGGCCCGGCGCGCCAGCGAAGAGTGCATCTTCATGCTGATGGGAAAGGTCGTGGAGCACACTGCCACCGATGAGCTGTTCCTGGCCCCGAAGCAGCAACAGACAGCAGACTATATCGAGGGGCGTTACGGCTGACGCCCCTCGCTACGAGGAGCTGGCGTGGATGCGACCCAACCGACAGTCCTGATCGTGGACGACGAGGCGCCGATCCGCGAGATGGTGCAATTTGCACTCTCGGTGGACGGCTTCGGCTGCGTCGCTGCGGCGACTATCGCCGAGGCCCGGGCGCGTATCGCCGAAACGTCGCCCGACCTGATATTGCTGGACTGGATGTTGCCGGGTGGGGAGTCCGGCCTCGAGTTCGCGCGCTCGATGCGCACGGATGCCCGAAACGGCTACCTTCCCATCATCATGCTCACCGCGCGTGCCGACAACGCCGACAAGGTGGCGGCATTGGATGCCGGTGCGGACGACTACATCAGCAAGCCCTTTTCGCCTTCCGAGCTCAAGGCCAGGATCCGCGCGGTGCTGCGTCGCTGCGGCCTGGCTGTGGAAAAGGCCGACGGTGAAGTGATCGAGATTGGTGGGCTGTGTCTGAATGCGACCACCAGGAGGGTCACTGTGGACAGCGGACAGATCCAACTGGGTCCGACCGAGTTCCGGCTGCTGCAGTTTCTGATGCAGCATCCGGAGCGCGTGTACAGTCGCGGCGAACTGATTGCCTACCTGTGGCCCCCCAATACCCAGGTCGAGGACCGTACGGTAGACGTACACATCCGCAAATTGCGGCTTGCGCTGGAGGCGTCGGGGCGGCGTGACATGATCCAGACAGTGCGCACCGCCGGCTACCGTCTGTCCTGCTGCTAGGGCCTGTTAACACTAATCCGGATCGCGTCGTTGCTGCCCCAAAATGGGCCAATCAAGGCGCGAGGAGTGAAGTTTGGTCATTCCAAATGAACGACGAGTAACACCGAGTGGCCCATTTTGGGGCGCAACCCGAAGGGACGGGGCCATTTTTCCACAGCTCTGCGTTGCGCCTCGCTTATGTAGCCTGCTACACAGCGCTCGTTACGCCTTGATCTGCGAAAAAATGGCCTCCGGCGACACGGTCCGGATTAGTGTTAACAGGCCCTAGGGCGCGCGGCCATGCCCGAGCCCCACTGCGGATCCCCCCGATGTTGCTGAGCCGTCGGGCCCTCAACGAAGAGCTGTCGGTGCTGGTGGTTTTTGCCGCGGTCGTGGTCGGCGCGATGCTGGTCGGCCTCGACGCCATGCCCGCGCTGGGTGCGGGCCTGGCAGGCTACGCTGCCTGGCAACTGGTGCAGGCCTTGCGTCTGCTGAGCTTTCTTTCACGCGGTCCGAACCCGGACCCGCGTCCACGTCGGGTCTGGGGTGTCTGGCGCGACGTCTTCGATCAGGTGGCTTGGCTGATGTGGCGCGATCGCAGGCGCAAGCGTCGCCAGAAGCGCTTTTTCTCGCGCTTCCGCGAAATCGCTTCGGCGATGCCGGACGGCGTTGTGATCCTCGGTAGCGCCGGCAAGGTGAGCTGGCTGAATCATCAGGCCGAAAGGTATTTCGGCATAGACGATGGCCTGGCGGTCGGTCGCAGACTGCTCGATCTGGTGGACCACCCGGTACTGCGAGACTATCTCGAGACCGCTGACTTCAGTCGCGTCCTCGAGATCGAGGCGCCGGGGGATCGGGCACTGGTGCTTGCGATCAGCGTGACCCGTTTCAAGAAGGGGCGGCAGCGCTATCTGCTGGTGGCCCGCGATATCACGCAGCTGTATCACCTGAACCGGTCCCAGCGTGACTTCACACTCAACGTGTCGCATGAACTGCGAACGCCGCTGACGGTATTGCACGGTTACCTGGAGACCCTGTTCGATGCGGCAGACGAGCAGGCGCCCTACAGGCCCCCCTTACTGCGGATGATGGACCAGACCCGTCGCATGCAGGACGTGATCCAGGACCTGTCGATGCTGTCCCAGCTGGAGGACGGGTCGGAGACCGTCCGGCACGAACCGGTACCCGTGCTCGACATGCTGGAGGCCGTCGTCGGGGAAGGCCGGGAGCTGGCACGCGAAACGCAGCACGTGCTGGACCTGAAGGGTGACCCGGGCCTGTTGCTGCTGGGTGACGAGTCGCTGCTGCGCAGCGCCTTTTCCAATCTGGTCTTCAATGCGATCCGGCATACGCCTGGGCGCACCCGGGTCGGCATCACATGGGGCATGGACGGCGACCGTGCCGCACTGCAGGTTCAGGATAACGGTGCAGGGATCCCGGCGCGCCACCTGCCGCGCCTGACCGAACGATTCTATCGTGTCGATGCCGGCCGCTCGCGTGATGCGGGTGGTTCCGGATTGGGGCTGGCGATCGTGCGACAGATCCTGGAGATGCACGACGCCCGCCTGCTGATCCGCAGCGAGGAAGGCCGCGGAACCCGCTTTAGCTGCCTGTTCCCGGCGCACAGGAGCGTTCAGGTGCCGGGCGAGGGCTGAACCCGGTTCGCGCGTGCCGCACCCGGGGCGCCTCCTGTGGCGTCTTACATCACCCCGGCAGCGCTTTTTGCTTTGTCCCTGGTGCTTGCCAGATCTTGGGTCAACGCGAGCAGGGGTTCGACCGGGTACTTCAGTGGCCACATCTCTCCGCCGATCCGGGCAAATACGCCGACCCAGGCTTCGTTCGCACTGTACAGGATATGGTGATTGTCGGCCCCACCGACGTTCAGCCAGTAGGCATTGGTCTGGTCCATCGGGGTGTGGCCGACGATGAATGGCGTCTGCGGCGGCATCCCCAGGGTCTTGCGGAAGCGCCGCACATCGCCCTTGGTGTAACCCCCGGGACGGTTGGCGCGAATCATGCGGTTGCTGAGGAGTTCCGGCACAAGGCCGGGATAGCGACCGATGTCGATCAACATGTCCTCTGAGACCTTGCTGCGACACGGTGCGGCATGTGCGGCGCAAAAGTCGGGCGAGGCGACGACGTAGGGCAGCAGATCGTAATAGCGCTGCATCGCCTTGCGATACTCCTTGCCGCGCGCCTTTTTCAGCGCACGCTTCCACAACAGGCCTTGTGGGACACCGCCCTTGGAGATCTCCTCCGCGAAGCTGTCGTGATTGCCCCGAATGAAGAAAAAGTGTTCGGGGAATCGCAGTTTGAGACGGAAGATCAGATCCATCATCAGTATGGAGTCGTCCATCTGATCCAGTTCCCCGTCGCGCTCCGAATGCACGGCGTCACCAATGATTACCAGGCAGGCCTCACCCTGTTCCAAGGCCTGCAGAAAGCCGTTGTGACTCAGGATCACCAACAGGTTGTCGACCCGGGCGTGCAGGTCGGCCACGATGATCGGGGTCAATTCTGCCGGAATTCGCAAGAGTCCACCGGGAAGGCCGCGACTGTCGCGCGGACGCATGGCCTCATGCTCCATAAGCTGATTCACCTCCTGGATCAGCGCCAGGGCCTCGTCTTGCGGCAGCTGCCTCAACGGGCCACCGAATATCTCCAGCACGCGTTCCAGACAGGCGATGCGATCGGTCTTTTCCTGGTTCAGCGCCGGCGAGAGGCAGGTACCGAGCTCGGTCTTGTCCTCGAAAATCATTGCGTCGCCGTCATGGGTCAGGCGCAGATGGCGCGGAGCCACCGCTTCGGGGTAGTTGAACAGCGCCTGTTGTCTCGGGTCATGCCGGCCGAGGGTGAGCTCGTCCCCGGGCGCCAGGCGCAGAAAGCCATGGATCGCACTGCCGGCATGATCAGGGTCGTCCAGCAGGAAGTTCGGAGGCGCGCTGGCGTTGTCCCCGCTCTGAAGGGGATATTCCGGGTAGAGGTGCAGTCGCTTGCCATCCTCGCCCAACAGCAACTCCATCGGAAACCCTTCGTAGGGAACCCGCACGCTGTCTCCCACCAGACGGTAGGCTTCGCGCAGCTTCAACTGGCGGCAGCGACTGAGACCGGAAAAGGCGCGGCGAAGCCGTTTCAGCAGATCCGGCTTGGCCTTGGGAGACTTATTCACCGGGGCGCCCCTTTTCAACGATACACATGGGGGGGGCGGCGGTGCCTTCTCTGACGTACACGCGCAGGCCCTGTCGCGAAAGGTATCCGGCGCAGCGGCGAAACACCTCGCGCTGCGCGGTGACCAGTTCCAGACTCAGTTTGCGGTCTACCGGGTGTGTGCCCTTATGGGCGCGGTGGCTGCGTTGTTCGAACAGCACCTTGGGCGGTGGCAGCAGAAACTCGAATACATAGCGATTGCGCCAGTCTACCGACAGGAAATGACGCTTGGGTGGCGGGATCTGGATGCGTTCCAGGTCCAGGCGAGGATGGGGGTCGGCGTCCAGCCACTCGGGATCGAAGACTGCCAGCGCCTGCTTAAAGCCGGTGAAGGGAAAACCCAGATGAATCTCGCGTGGACGTATCGCCAGCGCCTGGTTGGTCCACCAACGCGGCCGACTCAGATCCAGGTAACCCTCTTCCGACCACCCGCCCAGCTGTCGTATCAGCGTGCTCTTGCCGGCCCCCGGCGGGCCGGTCACCAGCACGTGACGAAACTTGACGTCCGCAGGGAAGGCCAGCCCCTTCATCTGGTGCGCGCCCGGACATGGTGCTGTGTCGTACTCTTGCATGCCGCTCACGAACGCAGGGGATGGCCGTTGCAGAAAGACGCGGGCGTCGGGAACCGCTGGTTCTGCGGTCCCCGACGTCTCCGTGCCTAGCTGAAAATGGCCTTGAAGATAAAGAAGAAGATCGCCGCCAGGATGCCACCGGCGGGTAGCGTGACCAACCATGAGACCACGATGTTGCCGATCACGCGCAGATCGAGAGCACCCAGGCCGCGTGCCAGGCCGACCCCCATCACTGCGCCCACCGCGATGTGGGTGGTGGATACCGGCAGGCCTGTCTTGGAGGCGAGCACCACCGTGGTGGCCGCTGCCAGCGTGGCGCAGTAGCCGCGGGTCGGGGTCAGCTCGGTGATCTTGGTGCCGATGGTCTGCATGACCTTCCAGCCCATCGTGGCCAGGCCGACCACGATACCCACGCCGCCGAGAACCAGGATCCAGAGGGGCAGGGACGCCTTCTGGCCTACCTCGCCGCCGCTTTCGACAATCGCGACGACTGCTGCCAGCGGGCCGATACCGTTCGCCACATCGTTGGAACCATGCGCGAAGGCCATTGCACAGGCGGTGAATATCATCATCGGCACGAAGGCCTTTTCGACGCTCGCATAGTGGAAGTCACGATCCGCGGTCTCATCCACCTGGACCCGGTTGATCATCAGCTTGCCGATGAACGCGACAATGAGGCCGAAGACAACGGCCAACACGAAGCTCTCCCCCATCGAGAACTCGAGGTTGAGGTGCTTCAGGCCCTTGAACATGGTGACCAGGCTGACGATGAAGCCCACCAGGAACACGTAGATCGGGCCGTAGGTCTTTGCCTTGGCGAATGGATTCTCGGCGTTCAGTATCAGCTTGCGGATGCTCAACATCAGCAGCAGCGCGATAACCCCGCCGATCAGTGGCGAGACGACCCAGCTGGCGGCGATCTGACCGATCTTGTCCCAGTGCACCGCATCCATTCCGATGCCGGCGATGGCAAAACCGACAATGGCGCCGACGATCGAGTGGGTGGTGGACACCGGCCAGCCGCGGTAGGACGCGACCATCAACCAGATCGCGGCCGCCAACAGGGCGGCCAGCATGCCGTAGACGAGTAGTTCCGGACTCCCCTCTATCGCCGTGGGGTCGATTATCCCCTTGCGGATGGTCTTGGTGACGGTGCCGCCGGCAATGAAGGCGCCGGCGAATTCGAAAATGGCGGCGATCAGGATCGCCTGTTTTACCGTGATGGCACCAGAGCCGACCGAGGTGCCCATGGCGTTGGCGACATCGTTGGCGCCGATGCCCCAGGTCATGTAGAGGCCGAAGACGATCGCCATGATCATGAAGATCGTGCCGTATTCGGAGATGATTTCCATTGCTTTTACCTATTCTTTTGGTCGTGCGCTGCGTTGAATGGCAGCTGCGGGATGGTTTCAGGCGCTCGCGTGCGGAGGGCCCGTATTCAGCGTGCGATCAGCAAGCGGAGTCGGTCGCCGACCTTTTCCGCATAGTCGGCCAGGTCACCGATCCACTGGATCAGCTGATACCAGAACATCACCGATACCGGAGACATGCTGTCCTCCTGGGCGAACAGGCTGCGCGTCAGCTGCATGCCCATTTCGTCGGTTTCGTCCTCGATCTGGTTGAGTTTCGCCATCATCTCTTCGACCTGGTTCGCCTCGCGGCCGCGAAAGCCCATCTCCACCAGCTCGTCCAACTCCTGGATGATTTCGCCTGCCGCGTTGCAGGTATCGATACAGCGGTTGACCAGGGCCACCAGGGGCTCGCCCATGCCCTGCGGCACCTCCATACGACGTTCGACGAGAAGGCCGGCGATATCCTGCGCGGTGTCTGCGATGGAATCCTGCATGGCCAGCACCTCGAGCAGGTCTCGCCGGTCGACCGGCATCAGGAGGCTCTTGGGCAGTCGCCCGCGCAGTTCGTTCTTGATCTCGTCGGCGGCCTGTTCCTTTTCAAAGATCAGGTCTTTCTGGATTTCCAGCTTGCCCTGGTCACCATCGATCAACGCCTGAAACAGCGGCGGGACCTCGGCTACGCATTCGACAACGACACGCATGTGCGCCTGTATGGGCTTGAACGGTGACTTGCCGAACAGGGCAGCCATCGGGTTGGTCGATTTCATCTTTAATTCTCCTTTCGGGTGATTCGGCGGATTGCACAAACGCCGGGCCGAGTGTGCACCTTGCGGCTGTGTGCATATTTCAATTTTTGTACCGAGACGGATTTTGTGGCGTCCACTGTTCGTAAAATGCGCCAGTTAACCCGTTTCGGCAATCGCCGCAGGCGACCGGGCGGCGTTTTCTGACACTTTTATGACTTCGAGCAAATGCTGGCGCCTGGTAGCGGTCAACCGGTTCGACCGGCAACCCTGACGCCCGCCCATCTCTATGATTACCATTGAAATCCGGCGAGAGTTGGCCCGGCCAAGGGTGATGTCGGCAGGCTGGTCCGGGGCCTGGTCTCTCAGTAGTTGGAGAACAGCTTGTTCAGCCTCGTCCCCAGGCGTTCCAGCTCTGAAATAAGGTGGTCATATTCGAGCTTGTCCCGTGTGAAGCGGGAGCGGCCGTCGGATCCAGGATCGCGGTATGCCGATTCGTCCTGCTCCAGGTTCGCAAAGATGTTGCCCAGTCCGGCCATGGCCTTGCTCAAGACCCTCGTGTATTCGAGCAGCATTTGGCGCAGCTCGCGCTCGGTCCCTCGGGCGGATTCTCGCTGCTCGAGATCGGTTACCTGCGCCTCCAGCGTGGCGAGCTCGATCTGCAGGTCTTTCAGGTTGCCCGAGAACTCCTGATACGCGTGTCGGCGTCTGCCGAGCAGTGCATCGATGATGAGGTGAAACGAGGCAGCACCGAAAATGGCGCCGTGGATCTGGTGATACCGATGGTGCACATCGGCAACACCGCAGGCCAGGTCAATTATCTTGGCCACGTGCGGATGCCTCTGTGGGCTCGTTGCGCAGATGCAACTGGTACCGGGTCTTCAGCCACATCCCGATAACCAGCATGCCGAGGACGATCGAGGTGAGGATCAGATTGACCTTGCCGTCGATGAACAACACGACTCCCCAAACCGACGCACTGACCCAGAACGCGACCACCGAAGCGATCCATTTGGTTTTGAGACTGTCCCTGGCACGAGCCCATTCCGACCCTGTATCCAATGCGTTGTCGCCAGGACCGCCGGCGTCGCCGCCGGCTGGGCCAGCGCCTGTGCGAACAGCTGCCTGCCGCGTGTCGTGAGGCCGGGTGTCCTGCTTGTCTTGTGTGTCTGTCATCTGTGTCCTGCGCAAAATCAATGTGTCGGGTAACGGCCGAAGCCGCGGCGCGGACGTTCACTGCAGGGTCCATACGCGTCGGAATACTGGCGCTTGGCCCGCCGATGCCCGCCATGCGCATCGGCCCGGCTTTTTGCCGGTGGGCAGGCCAGTCGCACGATACGGCTGGCCCTGTTCCACCGAAACCCAGTTCGCACCGGACAGGCTTCGCCCCTTCTCGCGCCACCCGGTCCGCACACCTTACTACTCCGTCCAGCAGATGCGGACTTCCTGTATCGCCCTGGCGGTGCAGCGGTGTACAGTGAGAGTGCAGCGACCCTGTTCGATGTGTGTGCCCTGGGAGGGGATGCTGCCAGTCTTGTGTAAGATGAAACCCGCGAGCGTCGAATAGGCCCCCGGGGGAAGCTCTACTCCCAACCCCTCGGCGAGCTGGGTCAGCTCGGTACGGCCGCTGGTGAGGTAGTCGCGTTCGTCGAGCCTTTGAAACAGGTCCTCCGGTGGCTCCGGGTTGTCGTACTCGTCATGCAGGTCCTCGACGACCTCCTCGACGATATCCTCCACGGTCACAATGCCTTCGGCCGCCCCGAATTCATCGACCACTACCGCGACGACCTCGCCCGTATTGCGCAACTGCACGAGCAGATCGCGAATGCTCTTGGTGGCAGGTACGTATTGGGCCTCGCGGACGAAATCCGCGATTGGTCGTTCGTCGGCTTCGCCGAGCAGGTCCAGCACATAGAGCATGCCGCTGACACGGTCCACCCGCTCCTCGTAGACCGGCAGTCGGATATGCGCAACCTCCGCTGCCAGACGCCGCGCCTCCCCGCAGGTGGACTGTCGGTCGACGGCCGCCACATCAATCAGTGGACACATGGCATCCTGCACCCGAGTCTCGGTGAAGTTGAAGGTGCGCCGGATCATCTCTTTCTCCCCCGGCTCTATGTCGCCACGGGCGGCAGCCGGCAGGCGCAACATTGTCATGATTTCTTCGCGCAGCGTGAACGGATTACGCTCGATGCCCCCCGCCAATTTGGCCAGCAGGCGGGTGAGCAGGGTGAAGACCAGAAGGATCGGGTAGAACAGGTAAGAAAAGAAACGCAACGCAAAGATGACGTAGGGGGTCAGCACGTCCGCACGCTGCTGAAAAACACTCTTGGGGACGATCTCACCAAATATCCATATCAGCGGTGCGGCGAATATCACCGCCAGCCAGCTGCCCTGTTCGCCAAACAGGTGGATCATCAGTGCGGTGACCATGGTGGTGTTCGTGACCACCGAGATGTTTGTTCCGACCAGGGTCGTAGAGAGCAGCCACTCGGGTTTCTGCAGCATGTAGAGTGCCAGTTTCGCGCCCTTGGAGCCCTTCGCGGCATCGTGGCGCAGCTTCATCTGGTCGGCACTGACCACGCCGATCTCGGACCCGGAGAAGAATCCCTCCAGGATTAGGCAGATCAGTATGATCAGCAGGGTGGTCATTATGTCCACGGTGTGCTCGACTCCCGGTATGCCGGCACGGGCGGCGGCCCCACGCACGCCGTCGTCCCCGGTCTTTTCACTTTGGCTCCTCCGGGGCGCTGAGCCCCCGCGCCAGTGAATCGTCCATCGGTGCTGTCTCATCCTCTGGCTGCGAGCCGAACGGCGACTGCTCGATCCGGGGCGGCTCCGCTACCTCGACGGCCAGCTCCGCGATCCGGTTGACCTCCATGCGCTGTGCGCAGAACTGAAATGGGCCTATTTCGATGCAATCGCCCTCTGCAGGCAGCTCTCCGAAGTGATGCAACACCAGTCCTCCCAGGGTCTTCACCTCGTCGACCTCGAGCTCGGCACCGAATCGGGCATTGAAATCTTCGATGGGGGTCGAGCCGGGGAGGGTGAAGCGGTTTCCCGGCAACTCGTGCACCCAGTCTTCTTCCGCCTCGTCGGACGGGGTCGGGATATCGCCGAATATCGCCTTCAACAGATCGCCCATCGTTATCAGGCCGGTGACGCCGCCATATTCGTCCACCACGATCGCGAACGACCTGTGGCGCTCGCGGAAGCTGTCGAACATATCCGCTGCGGATTTGGATTCCGGTACGAAAAAGGGTTTTCGCAGGATGCCGTGCAATGGCCGCTTGTCGCTTCCCAGCAGGGCGAGATCCACCTTGAGGAGGTCGCGCGCGTGCAGGATGCCGACGACGTTGTCGCGGTGGTCCTCGAACACCGGCATCCTCGATTGCCTGCTCTGACGGAAGATCTCGACGATTTCGGCACCATTGGCATCCTCCGGCACGAAGGTGACGTCCGCCCGCGGGGTCATCAGATCCTCGACGGTCCGGTTGCGAAATTCGAAGATGTGGTCGATGAGCTGCGCCTCCATGTCGTCCAGGGTCCCTTCGCCGACCGCCTCGTGAGCCAGGGTGCGGACCATGTCCTCGGTGACGATGTTGCCCGGGGAGCGTTCGGCTCCGACGATCAGGGTGGTGAACCAGTCGGCTACCGCCCGCACCGCCCAGCGCAGCGGGGCTATCAGGCGCGCAAACAGGTCGATCGGGCCGCTCTGATAGGTCGCGAAAGCGACATTGTTGCGGATCGCAAGTGTCTTGGGCGTGATTTCGCCCACCAGCAGCAGGATGGGCACCATGATGAAGAGGTTGAACATCTTGTTTTCGGCGCCCATCAGCTGGATGACCATCGCGGCGGACAGCACCGAAGCGGCGACGTTGACGAACTCGTTGCCGATCAGGATGGTGACGATGAGTCGCCTGGGTTCACTGAGCAGACGCTCGATCAGGCCGATGCGGGGGTTCCCGTCCATGCGCATTTTCTCGATCTGCATGCTGTTGAGCGAAAACAGCGAGGTCTCCGAACTCGAAAAGAACGCGGAGAAGCCGAGCAAAACGACAAAAAGGACCAGCTCGATCCAGAAGGTGAAATCCAATGTTGCGCAGACCTTTAAAGGTGAGGCCGGCGAGCCCAGAGCGAAGCCCCCAGCACGCCAGTGTCACAGAAACGTAACAAAAAAACCGGGAAACGGCTATTGGCAACACAAAATGCCGCGGCATGCGGGTCGGCTTTGCCCGGCGGGTCAACAGACCGGCCCTTCGCTGGAAGGCTCCGTCGCTTATCCCTCGAGTACCGAGGCTATCGGATAGGGGTTCGACCTCGACCGG
>Ga0316191_10000937_pt1 | contig 19911 bp, 17 predicted proteins | sample Eddworburr2cm_MG_FD_204928 | JGI IMG/M metagenome (GOLD analysis project Ga0316191, IMG submission 204928) | Coastal sediment microbial communities from Maine, United States - Eddy worm burrow 2 cm | ecosystem: Environmental > Aquatic > Marine > Coastal > Sediment | place: USA: Maine... | reverse complement strand
AGCCGGCACAATTGACAACGGTGTTGCAGGTGATGGACATCGGCTCGGCACCGCCGACTTCAAGTTCAATACCATCACTGGTCACCCGGCCTGATTCGATCGGGCTCTTGAACACCGTCATTGCGCCGGCGTTTTCGGCGTCGCCCTGGAGGCTGAGCATCAAGGCATGGCTGTCGATAATGCCGGTCGATGGCGAAAAGACGCCCGCAATGCAATTCAGCGCCGGTTCCATTTCCGACAGTTCCTGTGTCGATAGCATGCGCAGATCATCAACACCATTGGCGGCAGCCTTGTCGATATAGCCGGCAACCGCATCACGCTCCGATTCATCGGTTGCAACGATTACCTTGCCGATTTGCTGATGGGGAATCTCCCGCTCGCGACAGTAGGCATAGAGCATCTGCTTGCCTTCGACGCAGAAGCGCGCTTTGAGTGAATTTGCCGGGTAGTAGATCCCGGCGTGTATCACCTCGGAGTTGCGCGAACTGGTGTGCGTGCCGATCGCGTCCTCGGCTTCCAGTATGATGACTTCGCGTCCGGCCAGCGCCAGCTCACGGGCAACGGCCAGGCCGACGACACCGGCGCCGATGACGGCGCAGTCGATTTTTTCGGTCACGATAGAATTTCCGAATGCGATGTTTCGCACGTGATTTTGCTGCCGCCAATCTTAACCGATGATGCCGACGTGACGCCGTCTTCTGGACAATGGAATCCTGAATGGCCGGCTGTGTCAGATCTGTTTGCGCCCTTGCGACCGGTTGCCCGGTTTCTGTCGAAAGACGCGTGGCCCGATGTCAAAGATCTCAATGCCCTTGGCCGGCAGTGCGCGAGGTGGCCGGTCAACGCATCGGGTACGCCCGTTCGCTTCGTTGCCCAGCAAGGCAAGCCGACGCGGTTCGAAGACGCGTTCGAGCCGAGGACATACCTGAAGGGTGAGGTCCTGGTTCGTGAGGCGAATTGGCACGATCTGTTCAATGCCCTTGTGTGGACAGTGTTTCCAGCCAGCAAGGCGGCGATAAACGCCCGCCATTTCGCGTCACTGACGGCGCAGGGCGGCTCGCAACGCTCGCGACAGGGCGATGCACTGACCACGTTTGATGAAGACGGCATTGTGGTGCTCTCCTCGAACGCCGGCTTGCTCGACTTGCTGCGCCGGTTTCGCTGGCAGGAGTTGTTTGTGGAGCAACGCGAGGCAGTGTGCAGAGAAATGCGGTTCATTGTGTTTGGACACGCGTTGTACGAAAAAGCGCTGAAGCCATTCGTGGGCATGACGGCGAAATCGGTCTTGCTGTCGGTGCCGCCCTCTGTCGTTGGTCTCGAAGCGGCGAAACTGAATGCAGAAGCCGATCGATTGCTATCAGCCTACGTCGCTGATCCGGTCAATCTGCGCCATGGAAAGTCGCTCTCGCCATTGCCGGTGCTGGGGGTTCCCGGCTGGTGGCCGGCCAACGAATCAGCCGCGTTCTATGAGGATACTTCGTACTTCAGGTCTGGCCGGCTCTCGGGGAATGCGTGTGGATCGTCCTCGATCTCGTAGAGCGCCGTCTGGTTGCGGCCCAGGCGTTTGGCGCGGTATAGCGCCTTGTCCGCCTTGTCGACAATAACGTCCACGTTGCTGCCGTCTTCCGGATAGCTGGCCAGGCCAAGGCTGATCGTAACGCCGAGGTTGTTTCCGCGGTATTCGAAACGCGACGCTTCGAATGATTTGCGGATGCGTTCGGCGGTTTCCAGAGCGCCGTCGCGCTCTGTTTCGGGCAGCAAAATGATGAACTCGTCGCCCCCGTAGCGCGCGACGACATCGGTGCGCCGCAACTCTTCCCCGATCTTGCGAATCAGGTGCTGGAGCAATTCATTACCGGCATTGTGACCGTGCGTGTCGTTCACGACTTTCAGGTTGTCGGAGTCGATCATGACGATTGATAGCGGGTGCTTGTGCCGGACTGACTGCTGGAATGCCCGGCGCATTATTCCCGAGAACGAGCGCATGTTGTATGCGCCAGTCAGTTCGTCGGTGTCGGATATTCGTTTGATCTTCGCCATCGCATAGCGGATATCCGCCGATAACATCGTTGTGATATAGGCTACCAGCACGATCGGTGCGATGAGTGCGAAGAGCATTACCCAGTAGGACAATGAATCGGGTTGATTGATCTTCGATTCGTAGGCCATTGCCACGTAACAGAGGATCACCGCGACTGTTTGAACGGATGTGACCAGTTTGCCGAGAATCAAGGAGCTGGCAATAACGGGCAGCAGGTAAAGATTAAGGAGAGGACTTTCTATTTTCCCGGAGTACCAGGCGACCCATGTGATAAACGCGATCATGACCGTTGTCTCGATGGCCAGCTTGGTCAGCGTTTCTTTCCTGTAGAACTGTATGTAATGCAGGGTGAGGATAAACGCACCCAGCAGTCCCAGAGCGGTGTAGATGGCGACGCCACCTTCGCTCTTCTGGTCCACGGCAACCAGATAGACGAGAACAAGCACCACGAGTAACCACTGGATCTCGGCGACGGTTCGCCCGAATCCTTTCAACTCATCCTGATCGGGCGTGGCTACGATGGCCTGCGGTTTCAACATCTGAAATGAATTTTGGCTAGGAACTGGATCAGTTCGGGCTGTTTATCGGGTCAGTTAGTGACACGGGGCCGTAATCGGGCGCATCGTGCTCCCGGTTCCGGTGCAACATCTGTACCCACGGCATTGGCGGCCAGTGTTATCGGATAGGCCGGGTGGATACCTGGCTAATTTCGAAGGCTTTGTCCGCGCTGCAGGAGTCTGGGGGGGGCTGAGTGCTTCTTGATACACTCCCATCGCCAGAAGTGAGCACACACAAACCGGCTTCGTTTGACAGTACGACTGGAACCGACCTAAACTTCGGCCACAGATTAGAGTTAGTCTAATTCCTGTCGTTGCCAGCGATTGCATCGAGGGTAACGTTTTGGACGTCTATTTATCCTAATTTAGTGAGGAGTGTTCATAACATGGCCGCATTGAAAGGTTCGAAGACCGAACAAAGCCTTAAAGACGCATTTGCTGGCGAATCGCAGGCAAACCGCCGTTACCTTTACTTCGCCAACAAGGCCGACGTCGAAGGACAGAACGACGTTGCCGCTGTATTCCGCTCAACGGCGGAAGGCGAAACCGGCCACGCCCATGGCCACCTTGAGTATCTCGAGCAGGTCGGTGATCCGGCAACGGGACTGCCGATTGGCCGTACGCGCGACAACCTTAAAGCATCGATTGCCGGCGAGACTCACGAGTACACGGATATGTATCCGGGTATGGCGAAGACTGCCCGCGATGAAAAATTCGACGAGATTGCTGACTGGTTCGAAACGCTGGCCAAGGCCGAGCGGTCGCATGCCAACCGTTTCCAGAAGGCCTTGGACGCACTGGAAGACTAAGTTGCGGCTGCGAAGCCCTCTCGCAGCTGCTGCCTGACTAAATCGCGGGGCGCCTGTTGACTGACACGGGCGTCGCGCGGTTTCTCGTTTTTGTTTCGACAATGGTGACCTGCCCCTATGCGCGAAGGAAATCTTGAAGCACCAACACGGCATCCCATCGACTGGAAGTCGAAGGATTTCTATGACGAAGCCAAGTTGTTCGACGAACTGGAGCGTGTGTTTGATATTTGCCATGGTTGCCGGCGATGCGTGAGTCTGTGCACGGCATTCCCGACGCTTTTCGATCTTGTTGACGAGAGCGAAACGTTCGAAGTCGACGGCGTCGACAAGAAGGACTATTGGAAGGTCGTCGACAAGTGCTATTTGTGTGACATGTGCTACATGAGCAAGTGTCCGTACGTCCCACCGCATGAGTGGAACGTCGATTTTCCGCATCTGATGCTTCGGGCCAAGGCACAGAAGTACAAGAAAGGCGAAACGCGCTTTCGCGACAAGTTGTTGTCGAGTACCGATGCGCTTGGCAAGCTGGCCTCGATTCCGGTCGTTGTGCAGGTGGTCAACGCGGTTAACAAGAATGGTGCAGCACGAAAACTGATGGCGTCGACACTGGCCATTCACGAGGAACGCGAGCTACCAGAATATGACAGTGCAACGTTTCGCAAGCACGCGCGCGTTCGCAATGACTTTCCGGTCAAGGATGGCAAGAATACCCCCGGAAAAGTCGCCATCTTTTCTACCTGCTACGTGAATTACAACGAACCCGGGATCGGCCAGGATCTCGGGCGGATTCTCGAGCACAACGAAATTCCCGCCAGGATTGTTGAAAAGGAAGCCTGTTGCGGAATGCCCAAGCTGGAACTCGGCGATCTCGAAGCCGTTGCCGGCCTGAAAGAAAAGAACATTCCGTTGCTCGCGTCGCTGGCGCGCGAAGGGTACGCCATCGTGACGCCGGTGCCGTCGTGCACCTTGATGTTCAAGCAGGAATTGCCCCTGATGTTTCCTGATGATGCCGACGTCAAAGACGTTGCCGAGGCGATGTTCGATCCGTTCGAGTATTTTGTATTGCGCAACCGCGATGGGCTTCTCAAGACGGATTTCAAGCGCTCGCTCGGTAAGGTCTCTTATCACATTCCCTGCCATCTCAGGGTACAGAACATTGGACAAAAAACCCGTGAGTTGCTGGAGAAAGTGCCCGATACGGAGGTGACGACCGTTGAGCGTTGTTCCGGTCACGATGGCACCTGGGGTGTGAAGAGTGAATATTTTTCCGACTCGATGAAGATCGGGCGGCCGGTGTTCAGGCAGATGGCCGAACCGGCGCCGGACTATATCAGCTCGGACTGCGCGATTGCCGGCCGCCATATCGCCCAGGGGATGCGTGCGGCGGACTTCCCGGCCGCCGAGAAGCAGCATCCTTTGACTCTGATACGTATTGCCTACGGTCTTTAACGTACTGATTGGGAGATGTAATTGATGCCGACGATTACCCGCAAGAGCCTGATGCCGCTGGAGGAATACGCGGTCAAGCGCAACGACTTCCGGGCACGGGTCATGGCGCACAAGCACAGCCGCAAGATTCACCTCGGCGAACATGTGACCTTGTTGTTCGAGGATGAACTGACGATTCGCTATCAGATTCAGGAAATGCTGCGTGCAGAACGCATTTTCGAAGCGGAGGGGATCGTAGAAGAACTGGAGGCCTATAACCCGCTGGTCCCTGACGGAAGCAACTGGAAGGTCACGATGCTAATCGAGTATCCGGATGAATCGGAGCGTAAACAGGCGCTTTCGCGGTTGATCGGTGTTGAAGACAAAGTCTGGGTTCAGGTGGCGGGCTGTACCAGGGTATTTGCGATCGCAGATGAGGATCTGGAACGTGAAACCGAAGAAAAGACGTCTTCGGTGCATTTTCTGCGTTTCGAGCTTACTGCCGCGATGAAAGACGCGTTGAAGCAGGGGCAACCGTTGGCGATGGGGATCGATCATCCGAATTACGGCGTATCTGTGGAAAAGGTGGCTGAGGCGGTCAGGCAATCCCTGATGAACGATCTGGTGCTTTAGACGCCGGAGGCATGTCCAACGGCGCCGGACCTACGTAAAATGAGGGGGCGGCCACCTGATGGTGGTCAGTCGGTCTCATAACCAGATAGGCGTGGGTTCGTGCAATGAACATGATCAGCGAGATTGAGCACAGATTGTCGCGGCTTGGTTTGCCGGTCTCGGTGTCATTGTGGGATGGCAGTACCATCTACCCCCAGGCCAAGCCGAAAGTTCACCTGACGCTGAAGTCGCCAACTGCCATTTCCTCTCTGGTGCGCCCCAGCCTGGGCAAAATCGCCAAAGCCTATGTTGAAGGCCAGATGGATATTGAAGGCGACGTTCGCGAGACCATGGAAATCGGCGAAAGACTGGTTTCAGAACATGCCAGTACTTACCAGCGCCGCTCAGGCTTTTTCGGCTGGTGGCAGCACACGCGACCAGCAGATCGAAAAGCGATTCAACACCACTATGACGTTGGCAACAGTTTCTACGAATTGTGGCTTGATCGAAACCGGGTCTATTCCTGCGGCTATTTCAAAGATGCTGAAGACAGCCTCGACCTCGCTCAGGAGCAGAAGCTCGAGCATATTTGCAGAAAGCTGCAGCTAAAACCAGGTGAGCGATTTCTCGATATCGGCTGTGGATGGGGAGCCCTGATCATCTGGGCAGCGCGCCACTACGGCGTGAAGGCAATCGGAATCACGCTGTCGGACGAGCAGCACGCGTATGCAACCCGGCGGATCAGGGAATTGGGCCTCGAAGACAGCTGCGAGGCGCAACTGATGGACTATCGTGACGTAGCGCCAGAGAGTTCCTTTGACAAGATTGCCAGCATCGGTATGTTCGAGCACGTCGGCAAGAAGAACCTGCCTGTCTACTTCAAGAAGATTCACTCGCTACTCAAGCCAGGCGGTGTCGTGCTGAATCACGGAATCACCACCAATTCCCTCGAAGACGGCGCGCTCGGAAGTGATATCGGGAAGTTCGTTAATGAGTACGTATTTCCCGGCGGACAGTTGGTCCACGTTTCCCGCGTCATCCGTGAAATGGCGAACCAGGGACTGGAAACCTGGGATGCTGAATCATTGCGCCCACATTATGCGAAGACGCTTTGGCATTGGGTTCGCAGACTGGAGGCCAACGCCGAACGAGCCCGCGAACTGGTTGGAGAGCGGCGTTACCGGGTGTGGAGAATTTACATGGCAGGCTCTGCGCATGCCTTTGAGCGCGGCTGGATATCGATATTTCAGATACTGGGAGCGAAACCACTGGCGGACGGATCCATGCCTTACCCCCTGACGCGGGAGCATGTATATGCGGTTGAAGATTCCTGAACGCTACGCGGCAATAGCCGCTTGTTTGCTACTGGGTGTTCTGGCATCGGCTTGCGAGCCGACCGGCCCCCCCGTTGACCGTGACGTTGAAAAGCGCGAGTCGTTTACTCGCGAGGTGGCGCCAGAAGGGCCATGGCGGGAATCGGAAGTCGTGCTTCCCGCATACCCACGCGATGAAAACCTGATCGAAGCGGAGATTTCCGGTCCCAAGAGCTTCAAATTCCTGATCGATGCAGAATCCATTAGCGTGAATGGGGACGGCGTGGTTCGCTATGGACTGGTTGCACGATCGTCGACCGGCGTTGATTCCGTAAGCTACGAGGGAATGCGATGCGAGACCAGTGAATATGCCACCTACGCCTACGGTACTACGGATCGAGCCTGGTCACCGGTTCGCAACGTCAACTGGAGTGCAATCCGGGAGTTGCGTACCAATAATGCGCGTTACGACATACACAGATTCTATTTCTGTCCCTATTCCATACCGCAGTCGAGCAGTGCCAGGGTACTCGACGCGCTCGAACACGGAATGCCGCATCCAGCGAGTCGCTGAGCACGGCCGACGCAGTGGAGTTCCGGCCGTTGTCAGGCGCGAATGTTAAGTCTGCACCGTAATCCAGTGCACCTGCGAATACCTCACAAGGTGTGGTGATTATGGCTTCGACGTCACATTCGCTGCGCGAATATGAGTCTGCACCGTAATCCGGTGCACCTGCGAATACCTCACAAGGTGTGGTGATTATGGCTTCGACGTCACATTCGCTGCGCGAATATGAGTCTGCACCGTAATCCGGTGCACCTGCGAATACCTCACAAGAGAACCAGATTATCCCGATGGATGAGTTCGGGTTCATCGACGTAGCCCAGTTTGGCCTCTATTCCCGAAGACGGCGTCCGGAGTATTTTTGCAGTCTCGGCCGCGTTGTAATTAACCAGCCCTCTTGCAACTTCGGTTCCCGCCCCGTCCAGGCAACTGACGACCTCTCCGCGCTCGAAATTGCCGGACACTTGCACAACACCGATTGGCAACAGGCTCTTGTTGCCATCGATCAGCGCCTTGATGGCGCCATCATCAAGCGATACCCGGCCGCGGACCTGTAAATGGTCGGCGAGCCATTGCTTGCGTGCCGCTAATGTCATGGTCTTAGCCCGCAGCTCGGTACCAACTGTTTCACCTGTGGCAAGCCGGCCCAGGATGTCGGGTTCCTGACCTGAAACGATAATGGTGTGCGCTCCGCTTCGGGCTGCACGTTTCGCAGCGAGTACTTTGGTAATCATGCCGCCACTGCCGAGGTGTGTTCCTACGCCTCCAGCCATTCGCTCCAGTGCAGGGTCGCCGGCATCGGCGTTTGCTATCAGCTTGGCGTCGTCATGGCGGCGCGGGTCCTTCGTATACAGGCCGGGTTGGTCGGTCAGAATGACCAGAACGTGCGCTTCGATCAGATTGGTGACCAGTGCCGCAAGCGTGTCGTTGTCGCCGAACCGTATTTCGTCTGTAGCGACCGTGTCGTTTTCGTTGATGATCGGGATTGCACCGAGCTGGATCAGGGTGCGCACGGTTGACCGTGCATTCAGGTAACGGGTTCTGTCAGACAGGTCATCGTGCGTCAACAGAATTTGCGCGGTGTGCACGTCAAAGGTTCGAAAACACGATTCGTAGGCCTGCACCAGACCCATTTGCCCGATAGCAGCCGCCGCCTGCAGCTCGTAGACGGCGCGCGGGCGCTTGGTCCAGCCAAGGCGCTGCATCCCCTCAGCGATTGCACCGCTTGAAACCAGAACAACCTCGTAGCCACGCTGACGCAAGTCCGCTATTTGTTTTGCCCAGCGGGCAAGCGCATCATGGTCCAGCCCCTGACCGCCGTTGGTGATCAGGCTGCTTCCTATTTTGACGACTATCCTGCGAGCGGATGTAAAGACTGTGCTCATTTCCCGGCTGCTGTCGGGCTTGCCGGCAGGTCCGGCACCGGTGTCTCGTTTTCAGGCGCAGCTTCCGGGGTTTCAGACAGACTATCCATGATGGCGTACGTGAGCTCGGCACAACCGTGACCGGTCAGCGCGGAAATGGCGAAGCTTTTTTCCGGTTCGCCAATATTCTGACGGTAATGATCCAGAAATTCTGCAATGACCTTGCTACGAGTCTCTTCCGGGATGAGATCCGTCTTGTTGAGCACCAGCCAGCGCCGTTTCCTGAACAATGCCTCGTCATACTTGCGAAGTTCTTCGACGATGGATTTCGCGTCAGCCAGTTTGGAGTCACTGTCGTCGTAAGTAGGCGAAATATCGACCAGATGTAACAATAGTTTGGTCCGTTGCAGGTGCCTCAGGAATTGATGGCCAAGGCCTGAGCCCTCGGCCGCGCCTTCAATCAGCCCGGGAATATCGGCAACGACGAAACTCCGGTTCATGCCAACCCTTACGACCCCCAAATGCGGTTGGAGGGTTGTAAAAGGGTAGTCGGCAACCTTCGGACGCGCGGCGGAGACGGCTCGAATGAATGTCGATTTGCCTGCATTGGGTAAGCCCAGCAAGCCAACATCTGCCAGCACCCTCAATTCAAGACGCAGCCGCCGGCTTTGCCCCGCTTCTCCCGGCGTGCACTGCCGCGGTGTCCGATTGACACTGGACTTGAAGTGAATGTTGCCGAGGCCGCCATTGCCGCCCTTGCAGATCAGCTCGGTCTGCGCGTCAGTCGCCAGGTCGGCCAGTTGTTCTCCGGTCTCCGCGTCGCAGACAACGGTGCCGACCGGCACGCGCAGCACCACATCTTCAGCAGCTTTGCCATAGCGGTCCTTGCCCTGGCCGTTTTCACCGTTTTTCGCACGATGAATGTGTTTATAGCGAAAGTCGATCAGGGTATTGATGTTTCGATCCGCCCGCATGAGCAGACTTCCACCGCGGCCACCGTCACCGCCACTGGGGCCGCCGCGCGGCACGAATTTCTCGCGCCTGAACGCAACTACCCCATCGCCCCCTTTGCCTGAGTGCGCTTCGATGATGGCTTCGTCTATGAACTTCATGGTTGGATTTTCGGCGGCTGAGCGCTCAATGGCATGATGGCAACAAAAAAGCCCTACCGTAACCGATAGGGCTTCTTCCCAGGTAAGTGGAAATGCCTCAGGCCGGAACGACGCTTACCGTTTTCTTGTTCAATGGGCCTCGGTGGCCGAATTCAACGCGGCCATCGATTTTGGCAAACAACGTGTGATCCCGCCCCATTCCGACGTTCTCTCCGGGATGAACCTGGGTGCCGCGCTGCCGGATGATGATGCTTCCGGCCGGAATCACCTGGCCGCCATAGCGCTTTACACCGAGACGTTTTGCATTGGAATCGCGACCGTTACGTGAACTTCCGCCTGCTTTCTTGTGTGCCATTTTGCTGCTCCTTCCTCAGGAATCCTGGTGCCGGTCAGGCTGAAATCTCTTCGACCTGGATCTCGGTAAAATTCTGCCGATGACCCTGTTGCTTTTTGAAGTGCTTGCGTCGGCGCATCTTGAAGATGCGAATCTTGTCACCGCGGCCATGATTCACCACGGTCGCCTTCACAGACGCGCCCTTGACGAGCGGCGTGCCGATCGAGACCTTGTCGCCATCCGCCACCATCAATACCTTATCGATGGTAATCTGGCTGCCAACTTCTGCAGCTAGTTGTTCTACCTTGAGTTTTTCGCCGGACGACACGCGATATTGCTTGCCGCCGGTCTTGATGACCGCATACATGTACGAGCTCCTGACAGGGCCTCGGGAAAACCGGGCATACTACAAAAAAAGAAGGTCTTGGGCAAGCCAAACGCTATTGTGCCTGCAATCCCTTGCAATCGGCACTGCTCTTCCTTGAAACTGTCTGTCGCCTTTTCCTCCCACCCCATGAATTTGCAAACGACTGTGCCTGCGGAACGCTTTACCGAACTGATTGCCGAGGATATGCAAGCCGTGAACACGGTAATCCGCGAACGGCTGCACTCGGATGTTGCCTTGATCCGACAGGTCGCGGAATACATCATTTCAAGCGGTGGGAAGCGGCTCAGGCCAGCCCTGTTAATACTGGTGGCCGGCGCTTGCGGTTATCAGGGCCGGGCGCATCATGAGTTGGCCGCTGTGGTGGAGTTTATACACACGGCGACCCTGCTTCACGACGACGTTGTGGATGGTTCAAGTATGCGGCGGGGGCGCGCTACCGCGAATGCTGCATTTGGTAATCCGGCTTCGGTGCTTGTGGGCGACTTCCTCTACTCGCGCGCGTTCCAGATGATGGTGAGTGTGCGAGAGATGCGGGTAATGGAAGTGCTTGCTGATACCACCAATACCATTGCAGAGGGCGAGGTGCTGCAGCTGCTGAGTATCCACAACATTGAAATCACGGAGGATGAATATCTTCGCGTCGTGCGGTCCAAGACGGCCAAGCTTTTTGAGGCCGCCGGCCGCCTCGGTGGCATCATTTCGGGTGTGCCGGGTGAAGTAGAAGAGGCGCTCGCCCGCTATGGGTCGCATATTGGCACCGCCTTCCAGCTTGTTGACGATATTCTTGATTACTCTGGTGAACTGAAGCATACGGGCAAGAACATTGGCGACGATCTTGCCGAAGGCAAGGTAACGCTGCCACTGATATTTACGATGCGCCACGCCACTCCAGAGCAACAGGAACGCATTCGCAAGGCTGTCGCGTCACCCGCCGAAACCGACTTCGAGACCGTGGCGGCGGCAATACGCGAATGTGGTGCGTTGGACTATGCCCGATCAAGGGCGGTTGCCGAGTCGCAGCGCGCGACCGCGGAGCTCGAATCGTTGCCAAATTCAAAACACCGGGATTGTTTGCTAGAATTAGCCGCCTTTGCGGTTAGCCGCAATCACTGAACAGATCACACCGTCGGGGTGTAGCTCAGCCTGGTAGAGTACTGCGTTCGGGACGCAGGTGTCGGAGGTTCGAATCCTCTCACCCCGACCACACCGTAGGCTGCAGAAATCATCAGCCTCGGAATTTTGCGACACAAGTTCTATCCAGCCTCGCCTCTGCTCATGCCCACCTGCCCCGGCATCGCGGAGTCGGCCCGATTGGCCCGCAACACCCCCATAGCTACGCTCTCGGGCGTCTGCGTCTTTCGCGGATGTACAATATGCGCCGCTCGACCTCAGCAGTCCTTGACGATTGCCGATGATCGTCGGTGATTTCAAATTTCTCGTGAATGGAGAGGTGCTTGGCCAAGTTCCTGCTTCTAATCGCTGTTTTTATCGTTGCCTACGTGGTGATCAGGAACGGCGCACAGCGTCGGGGTGCCGGTCAGAATCAGTCTCCGCCCGGCACGGAAGACATGGTCCGTTGCAAGGTTTGCGGGATCCATTTGCCGCGCAGCGAAAGCCTGACATCCGAAGGTGAAATTTTCTGTAGTGAGGAGCATCAGCGCATTGCGAAGAAGTGACCTGGTTCGATACGCGGCGATAACGCACCCTCTCGGGAGCGTCAATTGACCGCAGTGTTGCCTGAATCTGTATTGCAGCCGGGAGGCGAACCAGGAGAGGGACATTGGCATTCGCTGATGTACTTCAATTTCTACCGCCTTATCGTGGCCTTTGTGTTGCTCGGCTCGATCATCTGGCTGTCCGACAGCATTCCATTTGGATCGTACAACTGGAGCGTTTTTCTTTACTCCAATCTGATCTACATTGCACTGACTGTTGTCGCTTTCGCTCCCATCCTGCTGCGGCAACCGAGGTTTGATCTCCAACTTACGGTCTATGTCGGTCTCGACGTCCTTGCGGTTACCTTGATGCTCCACGCCAGTGGTGGCGTAACCAGCGGGCTTGGGCTGCTGTTGCTCCCGTCTCTGGCTGCGGCCGGGCTGATGGCGATGGGACGGTTGACGTTGTTCTACGCGGCGCTTGCCTCCATCGGCATCCTTGGCGAACAGTTGTATGAAGTGCTGTTTCTGGACGGGAACTCCGCACTGTTTCTGCAGGTTGGCCTGATGAGCGCCGGCTACTTTGCCACTGCATGGCTCGGCCACTCTCTTGCGAGCCGGGCGGTCGCGATTGAGGCGATCGTTGCGCAGCGAGAGGTAGATCTCGCGAGCATGGCGGAGATCAATAAACTGATCATTCAGGATATGCAGGACGGCGTCCTCGTTGCCGACGAAGAGGGTGTAGTGCGCCAGATCAATACGCGCGCCGAGCAGGTGCTCGGCCCAGTGGCGCTGGATCAGGACACGAAGCTTGTAGACTACTCGCCAAAGCTGGCGGCCTACCTGGAAGAATGGAATCGCAACCGGTTGGTGCAGGCGGAGCCGATGCAAACGCCGGATGGAGGGCGGTCGATTGCCCCTCGCTTCCGCACCGTAGGGCAGGGCCGCAGCGCCGGGGTTGTCGTCTTTCTGGAGGATCTGTCCCGTGTTCAGCGCCAGGCGCAACAGATGAAGCTGGCCTCACTTGGACGACTCACAGCCAATATTGCGCATGAGATTCGAAATCCCTTGTCGGCTATCAATCACGCGGCAGAGCTTCTCATTGAGGAGACCAACCAGGCTTCTGGAGAAATGCGGTTGCTGCAGATTATTCACGACAATACCCAGCGTCTGGACCGGATGGTCCAGGATGTTCTCAGGCTCAACCGGCGAGACCGCGCCCTGAGAGAAACTTTCAGTGTGGTCGATTATCTGCGCACATTCGTCGGTCAGTTTGCAGAGATTGAAAAAGTGGCCGACGGTGTGATTCGCATTGACGCGCAAATTGAGCCTGACGTCACTTTTGATCGCAGCCATCTGAACCAGATCATGTGGAATCTATGCAGAAACGCATTGCGTTACTGCCGCAAGGAAGCGGGGAGCATCGTCCTTTCGGTGCGCCGGACAGGTCGAACGGGCAGCATAGAGTTGAGCGTTAAAGACGATGGTCCTGGAGTGGCTGAAGCGCTACGGAGTAATTTATTCGAGCCATTTTTCACGACCGCTTCGAGTGGCACCGGCCTGGGCCTGTATATTGCACGCGAAATATGTGAAGCCAATGGCGCAACACTGGAATTTGTTGATGATTCCGGTGAAGGCGCGCAATTCAGTGTTATTTTCAAGGGGACTCAGCAGTGAGACGCAGGGAACAAAGCGGCGGGGTTATCTCGCGCACGGTGTTAATTGTCGATGACGAGGAAGATATCCTCGAGTTGCTTGAGCTGACGCTGCTTAAGATGGGGTTGGATGTCGAGCGCGCCTCCTCGGTCAAGGAGGGTATCAAGCAAGTCAAGGAAAAATCCTTTGACCTGTGCCTGACCGACATGCGCTTGCCGGACGGAGACGGGTTGGAGTTACTGAAGTACATCTCCGAAAACGATCAGGATCTGCCATGCGCAGTGATAACCGCGCATGGCAATACCGAGAATGCGGTGGCCGCGCTAAAAGCAGGGGCATTCGACTACCTTGCGAAGCCGGTTTCGCTTGAGCAGCTGCGCACGCTGGTCAAGTCGGCATTGTCGTTGCCGCAGCCGGGCGCAAGCCCGAAGTCCAGTGGCGGACATACACTGCTTGGCGATTCGGCTACCATGCAGGCGGTTCGCGATCTGATTGAAAAGCTCGCCCGCTCCGAGGCGCCCGTGCAGATCAGTGGTGAGTCGGGCAGCGGCAAGGAGCTTGCTGCCAGGCTTATTCACCGTAAGAGTGCCAGAGGCGAAAAGGCTTTCATCCCGGTCAATTGCGGTGCCATCCCGGAAAATCTGATGGAGTCGGAGTTTTTCGGTTACAAGAAAGGCGCGTTTACAGGGGCGGATTCGGACCGGGTTGGCTTCTTTCAGGCTTCCAATGGCGGCACATTGTTCCTTGATGAGGTTGCCGATCTGCCACTGCCGATGCAGGTAAAGCTGCTCAGGGCGATACAGGAAAAGAAAGTGCGTAAGGTCGGCTCCACCCAGGAGGAAGCAGTTGACGTACGCATTATCAGCGCCACGCACAAGAAGCTGGGCGAGCAGGTCGATGCCGGTAAATTCCGGCACGATCTGTATTACCGGCTCAATGTCATTGAGCTCAGGATGCCAGCAGTGCGCGAACGCCGGGAAGATATACCGCTGTTTGTCGATGCCATCCTTGAGAAACTTGCCGTAGCGGTCAGTGCGAAAAAACCGATCGTCAGCCCGGAGGCGCTGGAAGCGCTTTCCCGATACGATTTTCCCGGGAATGTCCGCGAGCTGGAGAATGTGCTCGAGCGAGCGCTGGCGTTGTCGAGTGACAATTCCATCAACCTGGACGATCTACAACTCACGCCGCCGGCGGTATCGGACGATATGCCGCCATCTGTGGGTGCCAACGGCAAGTATCCGCTTCAGGATTATCTGGATCACGTTGAGAAAGACGCGATTCTGGAGGCTTTGGAAAAGACGCGATTCAACCGCACAGCGGCGGCCAAGTTGCTCGGTATCACCTTCCGGTCGATGCGCTATCGCATGGAGCGTCTGGGGATCAATTGAAAGCAGAGCACCACCGCATGCGACTGGTGATATGGGCCGGAAAGACTGGGTAGTTGATGCCGCTGGTGTGCTGCCTGCTGCGCACCAGATCCCATCCCCGAACTGCGATGCTCGTCCTCCGGGCAGTGGCATTGAACTGGTTGTGGTTCATAGCATCAGTCTGCCACCCGGTCGCTTTGGCGGCAATGCGATCAAGGACCTCTTCACGAACTGTCTTGACCCGTGCGCTGATCCCTATTTCGAGGCAATTGCGGGCTTGCAGGTTTCTTCGCATTTTCTGATTCGGCGCGATGGCGAGCTTGTCCAGTTCGTCCCGTGTCTTCAGCGCGCCTGGCACGCCGGTGCCTCGCAATGGCGGTCGCGTGAGCGTTGCAATGATTTTTCGATCGGAATCGAACTGGAAGGCAGCGACGACAAGCCGTTCGAGGACCGGCAGTACCGCGTGCTGAGGCAACTGATTCATTCCTTGCGCGAGGCTTACCCGATCACGGATTGGGTGGGCCACTGCGACATTGCCCTTCCCCGCGGACGAAAAACCGATCCCGGGCCGCATTTCGAATGGGCCCGGCTCGGAACGCCGGAAAGAACTGCACGCCGGGACGACTGATTCCGGCAGACTAGCCGGTTTATTGCCAACCGGTTGCGAACGGAGTGTTTGCCGTGCAGATTTTCTATACCGATCATTTTGTATTGCCGCTCCCGGACGGTCACCGCTTCCCGATGGTGAAGTACGCTTTGTTGCGCGAACGGGTCGAGGCAGCAAATCTGTCTCGCGGTGAGGCTTTGCGCGTACCGCCGGCTGCGAGTGATGATGACTTGCTTCGTGCGCACGATTCGGCTTATCTGCAACGCGTGCTGACCGGTAGTCTTGAGCCCTCGGAGATTCGCGCAATCGGCTTTCCGTGGACCTTGCAGATGGTTGAGCGCTCTCGTCGTTCAACTGGCGCCACGATAGAAGCCTGCCGCGCAGCGGTTGAAAACGGGGTGGCGCTCAGCCTCGCGGGCGGTACCCACCATGCTTTCAGGGATCACGGCGCCGGATATTGTGTATTTAACGACGCTGCCGTTGCTGCGCTTGCAATGCAATCCGAGGGGCGGGTGAGCCGGGTGGTGATTGTTGACTGCGATGTTCACCAAGGCGACGGAACTGCAGTGATTCTGACCGACGACAGGTCGGTTTTTACGTTCTCGATACACGCGGGCAGGAACTTCCCGTTTCAAAAGGTCGAGAGCGATCTTGATATCGCGTTACCGGACGCTACGGGTGACGACGCTTATCTTTCTTCGCTTCGGCACGGGCTTCTTCATGCATTCTCCGCATCCCAGCCGGACCTCGCGATCTATCTCGCAGGTGCTGACCCGTTTGAAGACGACCGCCTCGGGCGGCTCTCGGTAAGTAAAGGCGGCCTACGGTTGCGAGACGAGATGGTGTTCACCATGTGCGCCGATCTGGGCGTACCCATCGCCGTCGTGATGGCGGGCGGATACGCGCGCCGTATTGAAGATAGCGTCGATATACATTTCAACACGGTCCAGGCAGCCGCCAACTACTGCAAGTAGGCGCTTGCCGGTATTCCCTGCTTGTGCAGCGAGCATACGCGCAACACCCGCATCGCATTTCCTCATTGCCGAATGTACAGGCGCTGCTGGTGTGTTCGTGCGTTACCTTCGCAATCGTGTGCGCAGCGTTTAATACAAAAGAAAAAGTCCTTGACAGAAAAATGACGACCACTAGAATTAGTGCCGATCGAAGCCAGCAACACAATATATTGTGTTTGTCAGCCCGGCCTTGTTCTGCCACCACGCCGGGATGGCTTGTTAAACAGAAAAGCCAATAAAAAAGTGTTGCCGATCGGCGACACATTAGATGAAGGAGAAAGAATGCAAGTGACCGCCAGCGTTTCGTCGTCCAGCGTCGCAACCAGTTTCCAGACGGAAACACCGGGGACAGACGACCGGCAGCCTCAATACGAAGATTACAAGGTCATTCGGCGCAACGGTGCTGTCGTCGGTTTTGAGCCGGCCAAGATCGGTGTTGCGTTGACCAAAGCGTTTATCGCCGTGAGCGGAGGCCAGGGTGCGGCGTCGGCGCGCGTGCGTGAGGTCGTTTCCAGCCTCACTGACAATGTTGTCAAGGCGCTGGTGCGCAGGCACCCCGGAGGTGGCACGGTACATATAGAAGATATACAGGATCAGGTCGAACTCGCGTTGATGCGATCGGGTGAGCACGAAGTCGCCCGGGCCTACGTTCTGTATCGTGAGGAACGCAACCGGGAACGCGCACGGCAGCGAGAAGAAAAAGCCGCCGAGGCACCGGCAGGAACCATCAGTGTCGTTGACGGTGGCCAGCGGCGGCCGCTCGACATTGCTGCGTTGCGAGCACTGGTGAAGGATTCCTGCGAAGGTCTTGGCCATGCGGTGGATGGTGAGCAGATCATGGAGCTGACCTTGCGCGACCTGTACGACGGCGTGCCGATGGAAGAGGTGCGAAAGAGCGCGATTCTCGCGGCGCGATCGCTGATCGAGGAGGAACCGGCGTTCAGTTACGTTACCGCCCGCCTGCTGCTAAACAGCGTGCGCTATGAGGTGCTGGGTAGCGAAGTGTCCAGATCGGAAATGCATGCCAGATACGCTGACTACTTTCCGGGTTTCATTGAGAAAGGGGTTGCGGCAGGGTTGCTCGACGAGCGGTTGATGCAGTTTGATCTTGCTGCGCTGTCCAGTGCGCTGGACGCGACCCGCGATCTGAAGTTCGGGTATCTAGGCTTGCAAACCTTGTACGACCGCTATTTCCTGCATATCGACGAGAAGCGCATCGAGTTGCCTCAGGCGTTTTTCATGCGCGTGGCAATGGGCCTGGCGCTTAATGAAGTCGAGCGCGAGGCGCGGGCGATCGAGTTCTACAATGTGTTGTCGAATTTTGACTTCATGAGTTCGACCCCGACCTTGTTCAACTCCGGGACGGTACGTTCCCAGTTGTCGAGTTGCTATTTGACGACTGTCGCAGACGACCTTGACGGGATTTACGAAGCGATCAAGGAAAATGCGCTGCTTTCAAAGTATGCCGGCGGACTTGGCAACGACTGGACGCCAGTTCGTGCCCTGGGTTCGCACATCAAGGGCACGAACGGCAAGTCACAAGGGGTCGTTCCCTTCCTGAAGGTGGTTAACGACACCGCGGTTGCGGTAAACCAGGGGGGCAAGCGCAAGGGCGCGGTGTGCGCCTACCTGGAAACCTGGCACCTCGATATTGAGGAGTTCCTGGAGTTGCGCAAGAATACCGGCGACGACCGCCGTCGAGCGCATGACATGAACTCCGCCAACTGGATTCCCGATCTGTTCATGAAGCGTGTGATCGAAGGCGGTGACTGGACGCTGTTCACGCCGTCCGAAGTGCCGGATCTTCACGAGAAGTTCGGTAAAGCCTTCGAGGCTGCATATGTCGGTTACGAAGAAAAAGCGGCAGGCGGCGAAATCAAGCTGTTCAAGAAATTGCCGGCAGTGCAGCTATGGCGAAAAATGCTTTCCATGTTGTTTGAGACCGGGCATCCATGGATCACGTTCAAGGATCCGTGCAATATTCGTTCTCCCCAGCAACATGTTGGGGTTGTTCACAGCTCCAATCTGTGCACCGAGATCACGCTCAACACCTCGGAGACGGAAATTGCCGTATGTAATCTGGGATCAGTCAACCTGGTGGCGCACCTGAAAGACGGAGCGCTCGATCAGGAGAAGCTGAAATCCACGATATCGACCGCCATGCGCATGCTGGATAACGTTGTGGACATCAACTATTACGCGGTCAACAAAGCGCGCAACGCCAACTACAAGCACCGGCCGGTGGGAATGGGAATCATGGGTTTCCAGGATTGCCTGCACCAGATGCGCGTCTCCTATGCGTCTGATGAGGCGGCCGAGTTTGCCGATCGTTCCATGGAGGCCGTCTGCTATTACGCCTACTGGGCGTCCACCGAACTCGCCGAAGAGCGTGGCCGCTATTCGACGTTCGACGGCTCGTTGTGGTCGAAGGGAATCTTGCCGCAAGACTCCCTCAAATTGCTAATGGACGAGCGTGGTGGTTACGTCGAGGTCGACATGAGTTCTACGCTCGAGTGGGACGCGTTGCGCGAGCGGATCAAGAACTACGGTATGCGCAACTCCAACTGTGTGGCCATTGCGCCGACGGCTACGATCGCCAATATTGTCGGCGTTTCAGCGTCGATTGAGCCGACTTATCAGAACCTCTATGTGAAATCCAACCTTTCCGGCGAATTCACTGTCACCAATGAGTACCTGGTCGAGGACCTCAAAAAACGCAATCTCTGGGATGAGGTCATGATCGCCGACCTGAAGTACTTCGATGGCTCGCTGTCTCGAATCGATCGAATCCCCCCTGAGCTGCGCACGCTGTACGCAACAGCATTTGAAATGGACCCGTCGTGGATAGTCGAAGCCGCATCGCGCCGGCAGAAGTGGATTGATCAGGCGCAGTCACTCAATATATATATGGCCGGAGCCTCTGGAAAGACGCTTGATGAAACCTACAAGCTCGCCTGGAAGCGTGGACTGAAGACCACTTACTATCTGCGTACGCTCGGGGCTACATCGGCCGAGAAATCAACCGTTCGCTCAGGAACGCTGAATGCCGTTCCTTCTGATAGCGCAAATGACAGCATGCAAGCGCAGCCG
>Ga0316191_10000935_pt1 | contig 19931 bp, 12 predicted proteins | sample Eddworburr2cm_MG_FD_204928 | JGI IMG/M metagenome (GOLD analysis project Ga0316191, IMG submission 204928) | Coastal sediment microbial communities from Maine, United States - Eddy worm burrow 2 cm | ecosystem: Environmental > Aquatic > Marine > Coastal > Sediment | place: USA: Maine... | reverse complement strand
GATCGCTGCCGCGCTGACACTCTCGCCCGCTTCCTGATGACCACCCGGCAGCGCGTAGTAGCCGTCCATGAAGCCGGTATTTGCACGCCTCAACAGGAACAGCTCGCTACCGCGCAGCACCAGCACATGCACCACCACCACAAACTGATCTCTAGACACTGATTGTTCTCCGCTGACCCGCCGTCGCAGGCTAGCGCAGTCGGCAGTGCTATGACAGTTCGCGGGTCGTTGCTATCTTGGCGTCATGAACCAGCATGGCGATCACCCTGGGACCCAGGCAAGCAAGACTGAGCCGTTGACCGCTCCGGGGCTTGCGCTGCGCCGGGTGGAAGAAGCCTCACTCAATGCCTGGCCGGCCATCCGCCAGATTCTTCTGGATGGCTGGCTGTTGCGTTTTGCGGGTGGTTTCACCAAGCGGGCTAACAGCATTGTGGCCTTGTATCCGGAGCAACAGCCGATGCTTGAGAAAATCCGCTACTGCGAAAACGCCTACGCCCGCGAGCAGCTGCAGACCATATTCCGCCTGACCTCTATCTCCGGGCAGGCGGAACTCGACCAGCTGCTGGATCAGCGGGGTTATACGCTGGCGGACCCGACAGATGTTATGACACTGGCGCTGCCGTCCCGGGCGGCCCCTGATAAAGACGACGTGCTGCAGCTGCTGCCACGCGACCTGTGGCTCGACGTTTACGCTGAGCTGACCGGCATGCCGGCAGCCGCCCGCGCGCTGCACGGAGCCATTCTGAAAGGCGTACCGGGGGAAAGCGCGTTTGCCATCATCGGCACCCCTGAGCGGCCACAGGCCTGCGGGCTGGCGGTTCTGGAACATGAACTGGTGGGTCTTTTCGACATTTACACCCACCCGGACCACCGCGGTCTCGGGCTCGGCAAACGCCTGGTGCAGGGTCTGTTGGACTGGAGCGCGGGCAGCGGTGCCACCACAGCTTATCTGCAGGTGATCGCCGACAATCACCCCGCCCACGCCCTCTATGCCAATCTGGGCTTCGCTCGCTGCTATCGCTACTGGTATCGACTTTCCGGCTAACTTGATTCGTCGCCGCATTTCTGAGATGTTTCGTCTCCGCGCGAGATTAAGCCGCGCCTGTCTGCGTCTGAGTTGAACCGATTCAACTTACTAAATGGCTGATAAAAGCCATACGAAATAATCAGTTACAGGTCCAGGCACAACCGACATTCGCTAACTCGAAGTACTGGATGCTCTCTTTTATGAGAGCTGACGGCCAGCTTCGCGCCCGAAACCTGCCAGCGAATTGATCCGCCAGCGGAACGCAGCCGCGGCAATGAGCATGCAACTTGGCATGTTTTTTAGAGAGAGGGACACGCATGAGCGAGTTTGGACTGCCAGAAAAGCAGGGTCTGTATGACCCGGCCAACGAAAAAGACGGCTGTGGCGTCGGCTTTGTCTGCGACATCAAAGGTCGCCCGAGTCGACAGATTGTCGAGGACGCTCTGCACATGAACTCCTGCATGGAACATCGCGGCGGTGTCGGCTACGAAAAGAACACCGGAGATGGTGCTGGCATTCTGCTTGGGTTGCCCGATGGTTTTCTGCGTAAAGCCGCGGCCCGGCTCGGTTTCAACCTGCCACCCCAGGGCGAATATGGTGTCGGCAACGTATTCCTGCCCAGGAACGATGCGGCCCGAACTCACTGTATTGCCACTTTAGAAGCTCAGATTGCGACAGCTGGTCAGGAACTGCTGGGTTGGCGGGAATTGCCCACCCATCCGGACGGCGCAGGTATCGGCAATGCGGCAAGAGCGGCAATGCCCAGTTTTGCTCAGGTTTTCATTGGGGCTCGCGGTGCCGCTGGTGATGACTTCGAACGCAAGCTCTATCTGATCCGCAAACACTCCACGCATCTGCTTCGAGGCGACGAAACGCTCGAGCAACGCAAGCTGTTCTATGTGGCCAGCCTGTCTTCAAAAGTCATCATCTATAAAGGCATGCTCACGCCGGATCAGGTTCCGCTGTTTTTCCCGGATCTGCGCGACAGCGAGTTCGAGTCCCATCTGGCCATGGTGCATTCGCGCTTCAGTACCAACACCTTTCCATCCTGGGATCGTGCGCAGCCGAACCGCTTCATGAGCCACAACGGTGAAATCAATACGCTCCGCGGTAACGTGAATTCCATGAACTCACGCGAAGGCACGCTGCACTCACCGCTGTTTGGTGATGACCTTACGAAGCTGTTCCCGATAGTCGAGCCGGACTGTTCCGATTCCGGCACATTCGACAACGTGCTCGAATTCCTGCTCATGGGCGGGCGTAAGCTGCAGGAAGCGGTGCTGATGATGATTCCGGAAGCCTGGCAGCAACATCCGAACATGGATGCGCAGAAGCGGGCTTTCTATGAGTTCAATTCCTGTCTGCTGGAACCCTGGGACGGCCCCGCTTCCATCGCCTTCACCGACGGCACCTATATCGGCGCGGTCCTGGATCGCAATGGTTTACGGCCCAGCCGCTACTACATCACCGACGATGACAAATGCATCATGGCGTCAGAGGTGGGCGTGGTCAGCGTGGATCCTGAGCGTGTGGTCGAAAAAGGCCGGCTCAAGCCGGGCCGGATGTTTCTGATCGATTTTGCCGCTGGACGAATGATTCCGGACGAAGAAATCAAACAGGAATGGGCATCTGCGCAGCCTTATAGCGAATGGCTGGATCGCCAGCGCATCGACCTTGAGCAGTTGGACTCCGCGAAACCAGAAGTTTTCGACCCCACCAGCCTTACTGCCCGGATGGCCACCTTCGGGTATACGATCGAAACCATGCAGATCATGCTGCAACCGCTGGTCAGGGAACTGCGTGATCCGCTGGGCTCAATGGGCAACGATGCCGCCCTGGCAGTCATGTCAGAAAAGCCGCGCATGCTCTACGATTATTTCAAACAGCGTTTCGCACAGGTGACCAACCCGCCGATCGATTCGATCCGCGAAGAAGTGATCATGGCGCTGAACTGTTATATCGGTCCGGAAGGCAATCTGCTGGAAGTCGGTGAAGAGCATTGTCATCGACTGCGCATCGATCACCCCATCCTGTCGAATCAGGAACTGGCGGCGCTGAAGCAGATGGATCATCGCGGCTGGAAGAGTCAGACCATCGATATCACCTTCCCAGCCAATTCGTCGCACCAGGGCCTCGTCAATGCGCTCGACCGAATCTGTGCCGAAGCAAGCGAAGCCATCGCTGACGGGTATAGTCTTATTGTGCTATCCGATCGGGCAACCGGACCGGACAATGTGCCAATCAGTTCGCTGCTGGCTGTGGGCGCTGTACATCACCACCTGGTGGCCTCCCATGCCCGAACCCGGATTGGTCTGATTATCGAATCCGGGGAAGCGCGCGAAGTCCATCACCACTGCCTGCTGGTAGGTTATGGCGCAGACGCAATCAACCCCTACCTCGCCTTCGAAGCACTCTGGGACGCCCGGCGCCAAGGCGCTCTGGACGATGCAGACCACATCAGCAACGACGACGACGTGGTGGCCGCCTACCGGAAAGGTACGGCCAAAGGCATCCTCAAGGTCATGGCCAAAATGGGTATTTCCACCCTGCAATCTTATAAAGGCGCACAGATTTTCGAAGCAGTCGGTCTGGCGAAAGACGTGATCGACCGAGCGTTTGTAGGCACGGCCTCCCGGGTCGAAGGCGTTGGCCTTGCGGTATTGACCGAAGAAATGACCCGACGACACGAGCTCGGCTATCCGAGTCGCGCCGACAATGTCAAAGTGCTGCCAAACCCCGGAGACTTCCACTGGCGACGCCACGGCGATACCCACATGTGGGACCCTGAGGCAATTGCCAATCTGCAGGTCGCCGCCCGAGGTAACAGCGAAGAGGCCTACTGGAAGTTCTCCCGGCACACCAACGAAGACAATACCCGGCAATCGACTCTGCGCGGTCTGCTGGACTTCAAACCGGCAGCCAATGGCCCCAGCATCGACCTCGATGAAGTAGAAAGCGCGCAGGATATCGTCAAGCGCTTCGCCACTGGCGCAATGAGTTTCGGTTCCATAAGTGCCGAGGCGCATGAGTCACTGGCCGTCGCGATGAACCGGCTCGGTGGCAAGTCCAACACCGGCGAAGGCGGCGAAGATCCGAAGCGGTTCATCCCGTTGACGAACGGTGACTCGAAGCGCAGCGCAATCAAACAGGTGGCCAGCGGTCGTTTCGGCGTCACCATCAACTACCTGAGCAATGCCGACGAGCTGCAGATCAAGATCATTCAGGGCGCCAAGCCTGGGGAAGGCGGCGAGCTGCCGGGCCACAAGGTCGATGACGTGATCGCCAGCATTCGCCATTCGACGCCTGGCGTGGGTCTGATCAGTCCGCCACCACACCACGACATCTACTCCATTGAGGATATGTCTCAGCTCATCCACGATCTGAAAAACGCCAACCCGAAGGCACGCATCAGCGTCAAACTGGGCGCGGAAGTCGGGGTGGGCACCGTTGCCGCTGGCGTTACCAAAGCCCGCGCCGATCATCTGGTCATCGCCGGAGACACCGGTGGTACCGGCGCATCGCCACTGACGTCCATCAAACATGCCGGCGTGCCCTGGGAGCTCGGTATCGCCGAAACCCATCAGACCCTGGTAATGAACAATCTGCGCTCCAGAGTTGTGCTGCAGACCGACGGTCAGCTGAAAACCGGCCGGGATGTAGCGATCGCAGCGCTGCTCGGCGCGGAAGAATTCGGTTTCGCCACAGCACCGCTGATTGCGCTTGGCTGCATCATGATGCGCAAGTGCCATCTGAATACCTGCCCTGTGGGGATTGCCACCCAGGACCCGGAGCTGCGTAAAAAGTTCTCCGGACAACCCGAACATATCGTGAACTATTTCTTCATGGTGGCTAAAGAGCTGCGCATGATCATGGCGGAACTGGGTTTCCGCACTGTGAATGAGATGATCGGTCGAGTGGATGCGCTGGAAATCAACGCCGCCATCAATCACTGGAAAGCGAAGGGACTGGATCTGTCCGCGATCATTCGACCTGCCGAAAAGCCTCCGGAATTTCTCGGCAATTATGCGATTCATCAGCAGGATCACCAGCTGGGCCGGGCGCTGGATAATGAGCTGATGGCCCTTGCCCTGCCGGCGATTCAACGGGGTGAGAAACTCTATGACGAGCTGACTATCGTCAACACCAACCGGGTCGTAGGTGCAATGTTGTCGAACATGATCATCCGCGAAGTGGGCCCTCAGATGCTTCCTGATGAAAGTCTGCACTTCAAATTTTACGGCAGTGCCGGACAGAGTTTTGGTTGTTTCCTGGCCAAGGGCGTGACCCTGGAAGTCGAAGGGGATGCCAACGATTTTGTCGGCAAAGGACTGTCCGGCGGACGGGTAATCGTCTATCCACCCAAACGCAGCAAGTTCAAGCCTGAAGACAACATTCTGATCGGCAACGTCGTGATGTACGGCGCAACCAGCGGTGAGTGTTACTTCCGCGGTGTCGCCGCTGAACGATTCTGCGTCCGCAACAGCGGTGCCAGCGCAGTCATCGAAGGCGTAGGCGATCACGCCTGCGAATACATGACCGGTGGCCGGGTCGTGATCCTGGGCCCCACCGGGCGCAATTTTGCCGCCGGTATGAGCGGTGGTATCGCCTACGTCTGGGATCCGCAGCAGGCCTTCGGTGAGCGCTGCAATATGGAAATGGTTGCGCTGGAAGGCGTAGTTGATGCACAGGACATTTCTGAATTGCAGACTCTGATAGAAAAACACCTACGCCTGACCGGTTCGGACGTCGCCAGGCATATTCTCGAGAGCTGGGAAACGCAGCTCGGAGCTTTCGTGAAAGTGATGCCAACAGATTACAAGCGAGTGCTGGAAGCACAACGCAGTGCAGTTTCTGCCGGCTGACAAGAACCTGACCTGATTGGAGAACCATGGGTAAAGTTACTGGGTTCATGGAATTTGAACGTGTGCAGGCACCCTATCGGGATGCCGGCAAACGCATGCTCGACTTCCAGGAGATATATACAGACCACGACGAGCAGCGATTGACCACGCAAGGTTCACGCTGCATGGATTGCGGTGTGCCTTTTTGTCAGTCGGAAGAAGGCTGCCCCATCCACAATCTGATTCCCGAGTGGAATGACCTGGTCTATCGGAGCCAGTGGCGGGAAGCGCTCGAACGGCTGCACAAAACCAACAATTTCCCGGAATTTACCGGACGCGTCTGCCCCGCCCCATGCGAAGGCGCCTGCGTGCTGGGAATCACCGACCCGGCGGTCACCATCAAGAACATCGAGATGGCCATCGTCGATCGCGGCTATGCAGAAGGCTGGATTGTGCCGCGCCTGCCGGCCCAGCGGACCGGCAAACGCGTCGCAGTGATCGGTTCCGGACCTGCAGGACTGGCTGCCGCAGATCAGCTGAATCAGGCGGGTCATCAGGTTGTCGTTTACGAACGCGCGGATAGAGCCGGTGGCTTGCTGATGTACGGTATCCCAAACATGAAGCTGGACAAGAACGTCGTCGTGGAACGGCGTCTGCAGCTGCTGCGTGATGAAGGCGTTGAGTTTGTTCTCGGCCAGGCTGTAGCGGATGGCAGCGACGGTAGCATTGACGCCCGGCAACTCCTGGCTGATTTCGACGCGGTTCTGCTCAGCACTGGTGCCACGATACCGAGGGATCTGCCGATTCCCGGGCGGGAGCTCACCGGCGTTCACTTTGCGATGGATTTTCTCACCCGCAACACCAGGAGCCTGCTCGACAGCAACCTGGCTGATGCCGACTACATCAGTGCCAAGGACAAGAATGTGATTGTCATCGGCGGCGGTGATACCGGCACAGACTGTATCGGCACCTCGTTGCGACACGGCTGTAAGAGTCTGGTTAACTTCGAGCTGTTTCCACAGCCACCGACGCAGCGGGCAGACAATAATCCTTGGCCCACCTGGCCGAAGATCCTTCGAACTGACTATGGACACCAGGAAGCGGCGCAGCGCGATGGCAAGGATCCGCGGGTGTACAGCATTTCCTCGACTGAGTTCGTCGACAACGGCAATGGTCACATCAAAGCGATCCGGACCGTGGATGTGGTCATGAAAGACGGCAAGTTTGAAAACGTTCCTGGTTCAGAGCGGGAGTGGGAGGCCGATCTGGTGCTGCTGGCAATGGGCTTCTTAGGTCCTGAACATGCAGTCTCCGATCAACTCGGGATCAGCTACGACCAGCGCTCGAACTATCAGGCCGAATACGGTCGATACAACACCAACGTGGCTAAGGTCTTCACTGCAGGAGATTGCCGACGGGGTCAGTCACTGGTAGTTCGCGCCATCAACGAAGGCCGCGAGTCTGCGCGTGAGATCGATCGTTATCTGATGGGCAGCACCCAGCTACCCTGATCTGCTAGCGCACGGTGTAAATCGCACCGTGCACCTGCTCCAGCGTGCGGATCCAAGGCTGTACGTTACCAACGCCGGCCGGCAGCGCGCGCGATGCAGCCTCGGCGTCAGCACGGCTTTCAAAAACACCAAAAACCACGACGTGCAGCCGCTTGCCATCGCGCGCGAGTTCATAGGTGGCAAACTGCTGCGGACTATTCTGTTTGTCGATAAACTCCCGGGCTCGCTCCGCAGACGACACCGTAACCAGCTGCAGAGTAAATCGCTCTCCAGGCTGCTCCAGCAGCCAATCTGCACCCTGGGCATCTGCCGGGAGTAGGTCCGCTGATGATCCATCAACTGATGGATCATCAGCGGGGGACCGAGTTACTGATATTGGAACACCCGCGGGCGCGGGGTCGTCCTTATCAGTTGCAGAGGCCGCAAAATCAACCGGTGGCGATGTTTCAGTGACTGGTTCTGTTTGAGCTTCGCCTGGCGCTTGGGCACCTTCTGCAAATGCCGAGGTCGGGTCCACCTGAGGTTCCGGAACGGGTTGAGGCTTCAGAGGCTGTAGTTCCATCGGCTGCTGAATTGGCGTTTCCGCCGTTCCTCGACTCGTTTCCGCAACCTGTGCTTGCCCCAATGCGGTGATCTCTTCACTCTGAGCAGCCGCGCCTTCAGCTGGCGTTGGGATCTCAGGTTCCTGGCCAAATGGAATACCGTCCGCCGGCTGACTGGCTATTGTGCTCCCAGGCGACTGTCGTGGATCTCCGGCCATTCCAAACGGCGGTTTCTCGGCCGTGGGCTCCGCTCGACTCTCGACCGGAGGCTCAACCGGAGTTTCCGGTTCGAGCAGAGCAACATCGGTATCGGTGGGTTCCAAAGCAACGGACTCTTCGACCACCACCCGGTTCTGCTCATCCGCGCTCTCACTCTGCAACCAGAGCAGATACACCAGCCCCGCCACCACCAGTAACAGCACCAGTAATGCTCGATGCACAGCCGGAAATACCGATCCGGATTTGCCGATGTCGCCAGTTTCCAGCTTCACCAGCAGCACGTTAGCCATCTGATTGATTTTTCCAGGCAGGCCCTCGGAGAGTCGCTGAATTTCCTGCAGCTGAGATTCTGTAAAAGGCAGCCGACCCCGATATCGTGCCTGCTGAAAGCGCCACTCCAGGTACTCCCTGGTCTGCTGCGCGCTGAAACCGGTCAGGCGGATTTCGTGCCAGCCGAGACCAAGACGTCCCGCAGCACGCTCAATGGCGGGGACCAGCTTCACCTCGCCGAAGAGCACCAGCTGCAGACTGCAGGCCTGAGCCAGCGACATCAGATCGACGACGGCTTTAGGCTCCAAAAGATCCGCATCGTCCACCATCACCACACAGATTCGCTCTGCCGCTGATTGTTCGTCGACGTGACGCTCTATCAGCGAGGTCAGAAGCTGGCTGTTGGCATCCGAAGGTGCGGCAATACCGAACCCCTGTGCAACAGAAACCAGGACTTCCCGACTGGCATTGATCAGCGAGCCATGAATTCGGGCGGCTTTGCAGCGAGGTTCTAACGTTGCGGAAAGTTGTCGATAAAGCATGGATTTACCCATGCCGGGAGGGCCCGTTACGACGAGCACGCGCCGTGACCACTGACTGAGATGTCGCAGCTGTTCTAGGTGGGCTTTGCGATCAGCCTGTTCGAAGAAACCCTCATCCGATTGCACAAACGGATTGTGGGTCAGGCCAAGAAAACCGCGCTCCGCTTCTGCCATGTTGCCGCGCTATCCTCGGACGAAAGGGATTAACCGATAATCAATCATCGCACAGTCGCTTTCCAGCGCTGAGCGTTGCCTGCAGCAGTTGCTGATCGACGGCATCAGTAACAAAAGCATCACCGATCGATCGTGCCAGTATCAACCTCAGTCGACCATCCAGAACCTTTTTGTCCATGCCCATCGCATTGAGCATTGCCTCGGATTCCAGTGCTGGCGGCACCACCGGCAGCCCGAAGGTACCAATCGCCTGTTTGATTCGAGCCGCGTCATTCAGGGTCAGCAGACCCTGCCGCCAGGACAGGTCCGCCGCCATAACCATACCGATCGCCACCGCCTCACCATGAAGGTAGGTGTTGTAACCAGTCAATGCCTCGATCGCGTGAGCGAAGGTATGACCATAGTTCAGAATGGCCCGAATGCCGCCTTCCCGTTCGTCCTGTGCAACCACTTCCGCTTTGATCTCGCAGGATCGGCCGACGGCATGGATGATTGCGTCAGACGACATCTCCAACAAAGCCTGGTTGTGCTCTATCAACCAGTTGAAAAAGTCACAATCCTGAATGATCCCATACTTGATGACCTCAGCAATGCCCGCGCGCCACTCTCGTGCGGGCAGTGTCGCCAGCAGCTCGGTATCCGCGAAAACGGCTTCCGGCTGGTAGAATGCTCCGATGAGATTCTTCCCCTGAGGATGATTCACGGCCGTCTTGCCACCGACGGATGAATCCACCTGAGCCAGCAGCGTGGTAGGAATCTGCACAAATCTGACCCCACGCTGATAGGTCGCGGCTGCAAAACCGGCCATATCACCGACGACGCCACCCCCTAACGCGATGACCGTGGTGCTGCGATTGTGTTTATGCGCAACCAGGAAGTCGAGTATGGCCTCATAATTACTCAGGTTCTTTTCCGCCTCACCGTCAGGCAGTTCAAAGACATCAACTTTCGCATTACTGTCCGCCAGAACAGTGTTCAGAGTTTTCAGCCACAAGGGCGCAACGACGGTATTGGTTACGATTGCAACCTGGGAACCGGCAATGTGCTCAGCCAATCTGCCAGTGCGCAACACCCCGGCGCCGATGTATATCGGATAGCTGCGATCACCCAGCGGGACAGTTACGATCCTGGTCATCAGATAACTCTCTGTTCGTGCAGGCAGCTTTCGATCGCTCGTGCTAACACCTTGGGCGACTGGCGATCAGTAACAAAGCGGAAATCGGCAATTTCGGCGTACAGATGATTTCGCTCCTGCGCAATTCGAGCCAGTGTCTCCGCAGGATTCCCAGTATTCAGCAGGGGCCGTTTTTTATCCTTTTCTGTTCTCTCCAGAAGCCTCTGCAGCGGGCTGTCCAAATGTATTACCGTCCCGCGCGCAGCCAGCATGGCGCGATTTTCCGCCCGCAACACTGCGCCACCACCGGTTGCCAGCACAATTCCCTCCAGTCTGGTCAGATCATCGAGAACGGCCGTTTCCCGCTCGCGGAATCCAGCTTCTCCTTCGACGTCAAATATCCAGCCGATATCTGCCCCCGCCCGTTCTTCAATGACATGGTCGGAGTCGTAGAAATCGTAACCCAGACGCTGCGCAAGAGTACGCCCGACCGTACTCTTGCCTACGGCCATCAGCCCTATCAGATAAATATTTTGTTTACTCATAAAAAACGCGGCGCCTATTGGCGCCGCGTAGTTTATAGGATGGATGGGCCGGGTGTCCCGGCACCTGCTACAGAGAAGTCAGGTTTTCCTGAATGATTCTCGGCGTAATGAAGATCAGCAGTTCAGCTTTGTCATCACGCTCCAGCGTCCGGCGGAACAGCCGGCCCACGTACGGCAGATCACCAAGGAACGGAGTCTTGGTCGTCGAAACGTTGCGGTCAGTCTGGAAGATACCACCCAGAACCAGAGTCTGGCCGTTGTCTACGAGTACTTCCGTCTCGATTTCGTTGGTATCAATGGATGGAACGCCATTGAATACCTGACCAACTGAATCCTGCTTCACATTGAGCTGCATTATGATTCTGTCATCAGGCGTGATCTGCGGGGTAACTTCCAGAGACAACACCGCATCTTTAAACGATGTGGAGGTTGCGCCACTGCTGGTCGCTTCCTGGTAAGGAATTTCCGTACCAGATTCGATGATAGCCGGAGACTTGTCTGCGGTAATCACCTTCGGACGGGCAACTACTTCCGCATGGCCATCAGCGGCTAATGCAGAGAGCTCCAGATCCAGGATGTATTGTTCACCGGTAATACCAATACCGAAGCTGGTCGCTCCCGGGCTGGTGACACCCAGATCAACGATCAGGTCGTCGGGTGAAGAAATATCCCCTTCACCATTGACGATGATGTCCTGCAACTCGCTCAGAGTCGTCAGAGAACCACCCAGCTTGGCCTGGCTGCCGAGCGGGGCGCCATCTTTGATCGCGCCGCCGCCCCAGCGAATACCCAGCTCTTCCGAGAAGTTGTCGCTGGCAGTAACAATTCGAGCTTCGATGAGCACCTGACGTACCGGGACGTCGAGTTGTGCAATCACTTCACGGAATTCCTGAAGGCGGTCTGCTGTATCCGTAAGGATGATCGAGTTGGTGCGATCATCAACAATCACGCTGCCGCGTTCCGAGAGAATTGACTGCTCTGAAGAGCCGGCGCTGTTACTGAACAGATTAAAAAGCTCAGTGGCGCTGGCGTAACGGATCTGAATAAATTCAGTACGCAGCGGGGCCAGTTCAGAAATCTGCTTCTGGTTTTCCAGCTCGAGCTTCTCTCGAGCAGCGATTTCAGCCGCAGGTGCAACCAGGAGAACGTTACCCACCTGGCGTTTGTCGAGGCCTTTGGTTTTCAGAATCAGTTCCAGCGCCTGGTCCCAGGGAACATTCTTAAGACGTAGCGTGATGCGACCGGAAACCGTATCACTGGCCACCAGGTTGAGATCGGTGAAATCGGCAATCAGCTGCAGAACAGAGCGTACCTCGATATCCTGGAAATTCAGCGACAGCTTCTCTCCAGAGAATCTGAACATGTCATCACGACGCTCAACCTCATCTTCAGACATCGGGCTGACATTGATGGTCAGAGTGTTATCAGCCTGATAAGCGAGATAGTCATAGTCTCCCGCCGCAGACACAGTAAATATCGTGTGATCACCTTCCTGCACTGCATCGACAATCTGCACGGGAGTCGCAAAATCTGTGACGTCGAGGCGACGACGCAGCTCAGCGGGCAGATCAGTGTTGCGGATTTCAACCTTGATCTTGCCGCCCTCGCCAACGACGTTGACCGGTGCTTTCGGATTAGAAAGGCTGACGATGATGCGACCATCCCCTTCTGGACCACGTCGGAAATCGACGCCGGTAACCTGGGATGCCGCCATGTTGCGCTCGACCGACGAAGTATCTGTGGCGCTGGCGAACTGTTCGGTAGTCGGAACACCGCCACCGTCGGCACCAATGGTGACGAACAGGGTGTTGCCTTGAATTTGAGTTTCGTAGTTGACCAGTTCGGTCAGGTTTACAATCGCCCGGGTTCGATCTTTGGTGGTGATAATCGAAACACGGCGGGCATTGCCAATCCCGAGATTATGGTGCTTCTCTTCCAGGCTGCTGGCCACGCCCGGCATATCCAGCACAATTCGCGCGGGCTCTTCGATGGTGTAACCCGTTGGTTCCGGCGGTGCGCCATCAAAAACCAGTCTGATCTCGGTTTTGTCACCCGGTAATGACGAAAATTCGACACCCTCGATGTTGGCTTGCGACCAAGCTGACGCGCTGAGAAGCAAAGCGGCGAACCCGAGCATTCCCTTTATGGCCACTTCCTTTATGGCCGATTCCTTCATGGAATGCCTCGAGCCGAACATTATCCAACTGCTCATTATTTTCATCCTCTGTTTCCACCACCGAGATTGACTGTGCGCTCTCGTCTAACCCAGCCATCACCGCCGTCTCTGACAATCTCAATGAGCTCAATCGAAGCTTCATCGATGCTCTGAATTTCGCCGTGATCCGTCCCAATGTAATCGCCGCGTTCCACCCGGTGCACACCGCCGTCCGCATCTTTGATCAATGCAAACATGCTTTGATCACGGGCCAGGGTGCCAACCATCGTCAGACTGGCGATACTGTATTGCTCCAGATATTCCTTCGCCCGATTGAAGTTAGGCTTAACTTCAGGGCTGCCTGGAGGGGGCGGCGGCGTCGCCGATACCAGGACGGGCGGCTCGAACGGGCTGCGATTGGTGCTCGCCTGATACCGGAAAGGTTCCACCTGTTCGAATACCGGCAAGGGTTCGATGGGCGGTGCCGGTCGGGCATCCACTTCATCCATATAACCCTGCAGGTCGTCAAAATCATTGCTGCCGCCGCACCCGGCTAACAGCCCGGTCAACACGACAAATGAAAGGTATTTGAGCATTCCCATCACCCGTCCTCTTCTTCCAGATAGCGGTAGGTTTTGGCCAGGATGGTCATCCTGAGGTTTTCAACATTGCCGTCCTGAGGCGAAATAATGAAGTCATGCAGAGTGACAATTCGCGATAGGTTAGCGACACCGCTGACAAAAGAACCAATCTTGTGGTAGTTGCCTTCAACGACGATGTCGATTGGCAACTCGACATAGAACTCGGTGTTTTTCTCGTTCTGCAGCTCGATGCTTTCAATAGTCAGATCGTTGTCGAGTGCAGTGCGGGTAATATCGTCGAGCAGACCGGGAACTTCAGTGTCACTGGGCAGCTGGCGCAACAGCGCGCCGAAAGTTGCTTCCATTTCAGCTTTCTGAGCCCGATAGGCTTCAAGGTTTGCAGCCTTTTCGCTCTTCGCTTCGTAGTCTTTACGCAGATCAACTTCTTTGAGTTCAGCGCGTTCCAGCACGACCAGCTTGTCGGTCAGGTAGAAGTAATAGCCACCCCCTAAAACCGCCAGAAACAAAACGACCATAATGATGATCTTGACTGGGTTCGGCCAGGAGCCGACGTTGTTTGCATCCAGATCACCAAGATCAAAAGCCTGCAGCTGCGCGAGTGTGTCCTGTAAAGCCATGATCTAGTCCTCCCCCGCGTCGCCATTGCCTTTAAGCGGATTGACCCGGGTAAAGGTCAGATCAAAATTACTGGCCTGCGACCCATACTCAGCGTTGGTAGGATCTTCTTTGATGGTGCGCAGATTCGGCTGGGCGAACCAGTCTGAATCGTCAAGGTTGCGCATCAGCCCGGAAATCCGATTGTTAGATTCTGCCGTACCGGCGATGGTCAATTCCTCGCCCGACATTTCCAGATTGCGGTAGTGCAGCCCTTTCGACAGGGTTCGCACCAGCTGATCGAAGACATGCACAATAATGGGACGGTTACCCTGCAGCTGCTGAATAACATCCATCCGTGCCAGCAGCTCTTTCTTCTCTTTCTGCAGATTCACAATCTCTGCAATTCGCTCATCCAGCGTTTTGATTTCTTTCTGCAGGAAATCGTTGCGAGCGTTCTGATACTCGAGGTTGCTGTCAAGCTGCCAGCCGGCTGCAAAAAGCAACACACCACCAAACACCAGCACACCCACCAGATTAGTGAGAAATTCTTTCTTCTTACGTTCCCGTTCCCAGTCGCGCCACGGCAGGAGGTTAATGTGTGCCATCAGTCAAAACTCCTCATGGCCAGGCCGCAGGCAATCATCATCGCCGGTGCGTCGTTCGCCAGCGCGTTGGAATCCACGCGTCCGGCCAGCGACATATCGGTAAACGGATTGGCAATGATGGTCGGGGTACCGAGCTTGTTCTCAATCATCTCCGAAAGACCGTCGATTGATGAGGTGCCACCGGCGAGAACGATGTAGTCGACGTCGTCATACTGGCTGGACGAGAAGAAGAACTGCAGTGATCGAGTCACCTGCTGTAGCACGGCCTCTTTAAACGGCTGCAGGACCTCTTCATCGTAATCGTCTGGCAAACCGCCCTGTTTCTTGGCAAGACCCGCTTCTTCGAAGGACAGACTGTAACGGCGCTGAATTTCTTCAGTCAGCTGTCTGCCGCCAAAAAGCTGTTCGCGGGTATAGATCGATTTGTCTTCTGCGAGCACCGACAACGTGGTCATCGTGGCGCCGATGTCGATAATGGCCACCACCAGATCTTCAGTATTGCCGCCAAGCTGAGGTTTGAGCAGTTCGAACGCCCGCTTCATCGCGTGGGCTTCGATGTCCACGACCGCGGGCTTGATGCTGCCGAGTTCCAACGCGGCTTCCCGCATTTCAACATTTTCTTTACGGCAGGCAGCCAGCAGAACTTCTACCTGTTCCGGATTACGTTCCGACAGGCCTTGAACTTCAAAGTCGATAGCGACCTCGTCCAGCGGGTACGGAATGTACTGGTCCGCCTCAACGGTGATCTGATTCTCCATCTCATCATCGTTGAGCTCAGCGTCCATTTCGATGGTCTTTGTGATCACCGCAGAACCCGCGACGGCGACCGCAGCCTGCTTGGCCGCGCTCTTCGATCGGTTGATGACGCGTTTAATCGCTTCACCTACGCCCTCGACATCGCTAATATTTTTTTCAACAACGGCATTAGGCGGCAGCGGTTCAACTGCATAAGCTTCGACACGAAATCGCTCGCCATTCTTCGAAAGCTCAAGTAGCTTGACCGATGTGGAGCTAATATCCAGCCCAAGCATAATGTTGGACTTCTTATTTAGGAATCCAAGCACGGTAAAATTTCCTTACTATCGCGGGCACTTACGTCCTATTTATGCGACTTAACATTAAATACTAGGTTTAAGTAATGCGCAAACCGATCCTTTTATCTCTGCCGCGATCATGACACCGAGGTCCCGACGCGTCACCGTAGCTATTATGTGTCTGGCACTCGCCGGTTTGTGTGCCGCAGTGCTCAGTCTTGCAGGCGTCTACCTGTATTTGGACCCTCAAGTGCCAAAAGCCGAGACGTATCGTCAGGTAAAACTGGAGACGCCATTAAGAGTGTATACGGCTGATCAGAAGCTGATCGCTGAATTTGGCGAACGACGTCTCATTCCAATCAGCCTCGACGAAGTACCCGAGTATTTCATACGCGGCCTGCTCGATACCGAAGACAAACGCTTCTACGAACATCAGGGAATCGACTTCATCTCCCTGACCAATGACACTTTCGGTCTCATAGGCGATTTGCTTACCGGCGACGGCCTGGGGTCTGGCGCCAGCACCATCACGATGCAGCTGGCACGCAACATTTCTTTTTCTCTGGAACGAAAATTCTTAAGGAAATTCAAAGAGATGCTGCTCGCGCTGAAAATCGAAAGAGAGCTCAGCAAAGACGAAATTCTCGAGCTGTATATCAATGTGGTGCCGTTTGGAAAACGCGCTTACGGGGCCCAGGCGGCTGCCCTCACCTACTACGGCAAACGGCTCAAGAAGCTTAATCTGGCGCAGTTGGCCATGCTCGCCGGCGTCCCCAATGCGCCGGAGGCAGGTAATCCCATCAATGGGCCAGAACGGGCACTGCGGCGGCGCAACGTAGTGCTCCGGCGAATGCTGGACCAGGGATCCATCAACCTCGACAGCTATCAGGCCGCAGTTGCTTCGCCAATCACCGCCCAGGTTTTTGATCGTGAACTGGACGTTCCAGCGCCCTATCCAGCTGAGTGGGTTCGCCAGCAGCTCCTGGGCAAGTTCCCGGATCTGTATTCGGGTGGCTACGAGGTGATTACAACTCTGAACTCGGAGAGGCAGCGGGCTGCCAACCAAGCTTTACGCAGCGGATTGATGAATTACGATCGTCGCCACGGCTATCGGGGACCTGAGGATAACGTGGCTGATCTCATCAGCACGGATCAGGGCATCGATGAAGACCAGCTCCAGGAACAGCTTGCCCAACGACAGGCGCGAGCCGGATTGCTACCGGGTGTAGTCGCCAGCGTTGACGAACTCACCGCCAGCGTAAGGCTTGCCAACGGCAGCAGCGCAACGCTTGAACTGGATGCGGTCCGCTGGGCTCGAGCGTTCGTTGACGTCGATACCCGCGGTCCAGCTGTGCGCAGCGTTAGTGAAGTGCTGCAGGTCGGCGACGTGATCCGACTACAGGATCTGGGACTTCAGCCCAGCGCAACCGCGGCTACTCAAGCGGAAACGCCCACATCCGAATATGCTTCGGAAGTGCTGGAGCAGACCTGGCGTCTAGCCCAGTTACCTGAAATTCAAGGCGCACTGGTCTCACTGGATCCGCAGAATGGTGCGGTGCAGGCCATGATTGGCGGCTTCGACTTCAGTCTGAACCAGTACAATCACGCACTGCAGGCTGCCCGCCAGCCAGGGTCAGGCTTCAAACCTTTTGTCTACTCTGCGGCACTGGCCAGTGGCATCACGCCTGCCAGTATCTTCATGGATGCACCGCTGGTATTCGCCGACCAGAACCTAGAATCCGACTACAGACCGGATAATGACAACAATCAATACAATGGCCCAACGCGGTTACGGGAAGCCCTTTATCGTTCCATCAATCTGGTATCCATGCGGGTCCTGCTGAAAGTGGGCGCAGGCAATGTGATGGATCACGTTGCCCGCTTCGGTTTCAACACCAGCACTTTTCCACGCAACACCCAGCTTGCGATCGGCGGTGGAACAATGGCGGTGACTCCGATAGACATGGCGACCGCCTATGCGGTGCTCGCCAACGGCGGCTACCTGGTTGAGCCCAACATCATCAGCGAGGTCCGCGACATCGACGGCGAACTGGTGTTCAAACCAAATTATCCGGTGGTCTGCGACGAGGCCTGCCAGAGCGCGACTGAGGGCACCGATCTGCTGACCGGCGAACCTGCCAATCTTGAAGAACTGTTTGCCAGCGATACGCCCGTTGACGAACCTTCACAGACGATCGGGACGCAACCGCCGGCGTTGATTCCTGCCCCCAGGGTCATCGACGAACGCAATGCCTACATCATGCACAGCATGCTGCAGGATGTGATTCGCCGTGGTACCGGCCGGCGCGCGCGCAGCCTCGAGCGCAGCGACCTGGCAGGCAAGACCGGCACCACCAACGATGCCGCAGATACCTGGTTCAATGGCTACAATCCGGATCTGGTTGCCACCGTCTGGGTTGGATTCCCGAATCATCAGGCGCTCGGGAGCAGAGAGTACGGCTCCACGACACCGCTGCCGATCTGGATTGACTATATGACAACGGCTCTGGCTGGTGTCCGGGAATCCTTTCCTAACCAGCCGGACGGGGTGGTGACCATGAAGATTGACCCAAAAACCGGCGCAATCGCGGGCGTTCGCGACGCAGATGCAATTTTCGAGTTCTTTCTCGCCGAACATACGCCCCGGCAGCAACCGGCCAGCGAACGCAACCCCGACCAGACCGAAGATCCGATCAAAGCGGTGGATATTTTTTAACGCCTGTGGCGTCTAGAGAAGCTGTGGCGTCTAGAGAGACTGTGGCATCTAGACAGACTGTGGCGTCTAGAGCGCCCGCGGCGACTAACAGCCGCGGCGACTAACAGCTGCGGCAACTAACAGCTGCGGCGGCTAACAGCTGCGGCTACTGAACAATCTTGATGTAGTCGCCGGCGCGAGGCTCCCCGACCGGGTGCATGCCATTGAGTACTCGCAGGGTTTCCTCAGGATATCTTTTCAGTGAAGACTTGCGAGCCAGACTGGCAAAGGTATCAGACGGTTGCGCAACTACCACAGCAATACGCTGACTGCTGGCGACCTTAAGGTCATCGGCCGTCATCGCACGGAACGAACCCACGGTTTCGGACCAGGTCTGCTCAAACGCCTTCCGATCCCCAGGCACCTGCAGTTCGCCAGTAAATACATAGGCATTGGCATCTTTGAACACTACGGCAATTTTTCGAGCAGCAACGGCATTGTCCGTCGTTGCTATATCTGCCGTATAACCTGTGAATCCATTCACTTCAATTGCTTCGCCGTTCTCAAGATCATCCCGCTTCAAGGTGAAGCGCAGGTACTCTTCGGGACTCTGGGCAGCTTCAGGCGGCGCTGAGCGAGCCACCGCAATCGATGCATCGCTGGCACCGGTGATGGGTCGGCCCACCACTTCTGTGGTTCTATTCACCACGTCCCAATCGCTCGGGAACGCAACCACCACACGCAAACTGCCGTGGTAGTAGGTAGTGCCCTTGATCAGTCCGGCGGTTGCTTCCGAACCATAGACCAGTCCGTCAACCATGCTCCAGAAATCCCCGACAGGCTCCTGCAGCTCTTCGGGGAACAGATGCTGAGATTTCTGCACTGCCTCGTAGAGACGTTTATCGTTTTTCGGGTGGGTCGAAAACAATCCGTGATAAACCGTCGGCTGCTTCAGGACATTTTTAGAAAACAGCGAGTGGTCTTTGAGCACGTGGATCGTATCGATGATTGCCAGCGGGTTGTATCCGGCTTTGGCCAGGTATTCGCCACCGAGTTCATCCGCTTCGAGTTCAAATTCGCGCCGATAGCCCGTCACCAGAGTGGAGGTGGCGCTATTGGACAGATCAGCAATTGCCCCGGTGCCGGTCAGAATGGAGCCTATGAAACCGGCAATGTTGCCTATTCTTGCCGTGGTATTGCTGCGTTTGGCGTGAGCGCCCACCACGTGGCCGATTTCATGGCCGATAACAGCCGCCAACTCGTCCTCGGAGCGCAGGTACGCGATCAGCCCGCGATTGACGAAGATATACGCATCCGGGAACGCCATCGCGTTGACCGACGTACTGTCCAGCAGATAGAAGTGATACTCGTCTTTTGCATCAGGCGTGACCGCCAGCAGCCGCTGGCCGATCTCATTGATATAGGCCTGCCAGGCTTCGTCAGGATACAGACCATCCT